>Ga0070666_10000911_pt1 | contig 17928 bp, 17 predicted proteins | sample KBSS23metaG_FD_64677 | JGI IMG/M metagenome (GOLD analysis project Ga0070666, IMG submission 64677) | Switchgrass rhizosphere microbial communities from Kellogg Biological Station, Michigan, USA - KBS S2-3 metaG | ecosystem: Host-associated > Plants > Roots > Rhizosphere > Soil ... | reverse complement strand
CGTCATCCACCTTTATCTGGATGTCGTTGTCGCCCTGAAGGATCAGCACCGGCTGCTTGAGCTTCGCCAGCAGGGCCGGCGGGTCGAGCGCCATCCACGAAATCATGTAGGGCTGCACGCTGGGGCGAAACAGCGCCTGGAACGAAGGGGTGAGGTCGTCGACTGTCTGGCCCTGTTCCAGCCTGGCGATGATGTCGAAGGCGGTCTTCTTGAGCGCGTCGGGGATCGGCTGCGGTGCGTGGTCGAGCTGATCGCGCAGGAGGTCGCCTGCCTTGCGGCCGGCGCCGGAGATCAGCACCAGGCCGCAGATGTGCGGATTGTCCTGCGCCACCATTTCAGCGATCAGGGCGCCTTCGCTGTGACCGATCAGCCAGACGCACTCGGTGTGCGTTTGGGTGCGCAGTTCTTCCGCCCAGGCTTTCGCGTCGCCGGCGTAGGTCTGAATGCGCAGATCCTTCTCGCTGCTGAGCGCCATCGCGCTGTGGATGACGCCGCGCTTGTCGAAGCGCAGCGTTGTGATGCCCTCAGCGGCGAGCGCTTCGGCCAGCATCTTGTAGGTGTTGGGATGGATGCCGGGGCCGTTGGCGTTGCGATCGGTCGGGCCGGAGCCCGCGATGATCAGCGCGGCGGGGCCGGCGGGACCGCTGAAATCGTACGCGCTGAGCGTTCCGGAGAGTGTGCCATTCCTGTCGAGTGTGACCTCGGTTTCGACAACTTGGGCGGACACGGCGGTCACCATCAGTAGTGGCGCAAGGGCGGTGAGACGGAAGAGCTTGATCATTGATTTGCTCGATTTCGCTGTTTTTCGTTTGCATCGAATGCGCGTTGTGCGCCTCAGTTTAAGCGGAGTCCGGGCGTGATGCGGAATCGCGTTTGTTTTCGACACATGGTCTTGATGCTCATGGGCGTTGGACCACATCGACTTGTTTTCGGGTCAGTGTGTTTTCATTGTCATCTCCAATCGTGACGCGGTGTGCGCGAATTTTGCGCATGCCAGAACGGCCGCGCTCTTTCGAGCGCCGCTGCCGCATGGATGCACCTTGGGGGATTTACGAGAAATGGTGTTTCGACCGCGCGGTACAAGGGGTGCATGAAAATAATTCGCGTTCGATAGCGCGCGATGCGCGGAGCGCTAACGTGTTGATGCGTCTGGCTCCGCGTGCGCCGTGGCGTTCGATAGAATGCGCGGTACGGAAATCTTGTTGCGCCGGGATTTATTTTCCGGCCGCTGCGCGTCGCGATCTGCCTCCCCCGCAAACGGGGGAGGATACGAGGGGCGGTGTGGCTGCCTATAAGTGGCAGGGCCAGAGGGCTTCGATGGCGGCGCCTGCGAGGTCGTTGTCGCCGGCGCCATGGGCGGTGGGATGTTTTTTCAGCCAGGCGATGACGCGCGTGACCTGGTCGGCATGTTTCACATGTGTGTCGGTGCAGGCGCTGGTGTTGGTCCAGATGAACGTCATCGCCTTGTCACAGACAGTCTTGTCGGCCTTGCAACGCTTGTAGAGATCGGCGCCGGTCACAGGAGCGGCATCGGCGGCGGTTATGACAGTGGCGAGCGCGGCTGCCGCGGCGGCGAGAGCGAGGAGCTTCATCGGTCGACTCGAAGGATTTCAAAACAGATTAGATCAGAAATGATCATTGTTGAGACGCAACGCGGCGCGATAATCGCGACGTTCGCAAGAGGAGGCCGACATGCCCGTGGGACCCAAACTGCCGCGCGACCAGTACGCCCATCCGGGCGCTCCCAAGGAATGGTGGTGGCACACCGGCACGCTTGTCGCGGCCGACCGTGTGTTCGGCTTCGAGATCAACGTCAGCGGTGTCTACGATCCGGACGCGCCTGCGGACAGCTTCCAGTATGTCGAGCTGATGGTCACGGACCTGAAGGACAACAGGCACTATCAGATCACCAACGGCCTGCCGTGGTCGGATGACTGGGCACAGAGCGATCCGAGCAAGCCGTGGTACGCCAACCTGGTCGCGCCGGACAACTCGTGGGGCGCCTACATGGCGTCGGACCTGGCGACGCCCGACACGATGACAGTGAAGGCCTGGTTCACCGATGCGAGCGGGATGTATGTGCCCATCGAGCTGACCCTCACGCAGAACGGCGTCCCGCTGTTCGTGTGGGGCACGGGCGTACACGAGGTCGATCCGACCAAGACCAATCCGCTCGAGCGCTACAACTACTACTATTCCTTCACGAAGCTCTCGGCGAGCGGGACCATCGGTATCGACGGCATTCAGTATCCGGTCGAAGGCGTCACGTGGATGGATCACGAATACGGCGGGTTCGCGACGGGGATGAAGTGGATCCTCCAGGATGCACAACTCAACAACGGCATTCATCTGTCGAACTTCAGCACGACCACCGACGTGCACGAAGGAATAAAGATCGAGTCGAACGCCACCATCCTCACGCTCGACGGCGACAGCATCTTCGTCAAAACGTTCGTCACGCCGCTGGGCCCGACCTGGACCGACAGCGTCGGCATCACCTATTGCCTGACCATGCTGGTCGAAATCCCCGACTGCCGTGCCTCCCTGACGATCGAGAGCCGGTTTGCCGACCAGGAATTCGCGGCGGGGCCGGTATACGAGGGCGTCGCGTGGGTGACGGGCACGTGGGAGGGCCAGGACGTCTCCGGCACCGGCTGGATCGAGCAAGTGTTGCAGAAGCCCGCGGCGGGGCCGGCTTCGGCGATCGCGCACCTGTTGAACAAGGCCTAGATGCGGGTCCAGCCGTCGCGGCCCAGCGCTTCCATCGGGCGGAAGCGGGTCTTGTAGGCCATCTTCTCGCTGCCCTCGACCCAGTAGCCGAGATAGACGTGCGGCAGGCGGCGGCTCTTCGCGTCGCGGATGTGGTCGAGGATCATGTAGGTGCCGAGGCTGCGGGTGTCCTCGCCGGGATGGAAGAAGCTGTAGACCATCGACATGCCGTCGCGCAGCACGTCGGTGAGGGCGCAAGCAACGAGCGCGCCCGGCGCACCGTTGTCGGTGGGGCGGCGATATTCGACGATCTGGGTGTCGACCGGCGTTTCCTCGACCATGGCGACATAGTCGAACAGGCCCATGTCGGACATGCCGCCGCCGGCGTGGCGGGAGTCGAGATAGGTGCGCAGGAGGGCGAACTGCTCGCGGGTGGCTTCGGCCACGACCTCGGTGCGCACGAGGTCTTCGTTGCGGCGCGTTATGCGCTTGAAATTGCGCGAAGCCTCGAACTCCTTCACCAGGATTCGAACGCTGACGCAGGCGCTGCAACCTTCGCAGGCCGGGCGATAGGCGATCGACTGGCTGCGGCGGAAGCCGGAATGGGTGAGCGCCTCGCTCAGCGGCTGGGCGTAGCTGCCGGTCAGGCGGGCGAAAACCTTGCGTTCGACATGGCCCGGCAAATAGGGGCAGGGGCCCCCCGGGGTCAGAAAGAACTGCGGTACGCGTGTGTTGTGCTGTTCGGTCAACGTGACAACCCGAAATCCCGGCCGCGACTATGACAAAACTTGGCGGTCCCGCGCCAGTCTTGATGCGGATTACAGTTGATGGCCGGGCGGGACGGGCGGTGCTTCGCGCATCAGCACGATGCTGAGGCGGCGGTTGGCCGAGGCGACCGGGTCTTCCGGCAGGAGCGGTTCGGAACCCGCTTTTCCGGCCACTTCATAGATGCGGTCCTGGACAAGGCCACCGGCAGTCAGCAGCGCGCGCGCGGCGTTGGCGCGGCCCGAAGACAATTCCCAGTTGCTCGCGCCGCCCGGCGCCTCGAAAGCGCCGCCGGCGGTGTGGCCGCTGATCGATACGCGGTTCGGCAGGCGGTCGACGACTCGCGCGATCGCGGCAAGCAAGGTCTTGGTATAGGGCATCGGCTCGCTGGTGCCCTGCTGGAACATCGGGCGGCCGTCCTGGTCGACGAGCTGGATGCGCAGGCCTTCGGGCGTGTTGTCGATCATCACCTGCTTCGACAGCACGGCGATGTCGGGGTTGTCCTGGATCGCCTGGTGGATCGCTTCCGCCGCGGCGGCGAAGTCGCCATCCTGCGCCGAAGACTGGCCATGGCTGTCGGCGCTGCCGTTCGCGCCGGAGGCATCGGCATTGGTCGCGCCGCCATGGCTGACGCCGCTTTGCGTCGAGGGCTTGGATGTCGCGGGGGAACTGGGGGCGTTCTTCTGGAAGACGGAGGCCGCGCCGCCAGCCTTGGCGCTGTCCTCGCCCATCACCTTGCCGCCCAAGACGCCGCCGGCGCCGCTGACGGTTTCGGCGATGGACTGGGGTGCGAAGTAGTCGGCGATGCCGCGCTTCTGTTCGGGCGTCGTGGTGTTGATCAGCCACATCAGAAGGAAGAAGGCCATCATCGCGGTCACGAAGTCCGCGTAGGCAACCTTCCACGCGCCGCCGTGATGGCCGCCGTGACCGCCCTTCTTGATTCGCTTGATGACGATCGTGCCGTCGCTGGCCATTCTGCCAACCCACCTATCTCGATTACCCATGCCGGGCTTTGCCCGGCTATTATTTTTGGTCGCGCAATTTACCCACCTTCGCTTACGCTACGGTGGATTGCGCTCCTGTCAGGTGTGGTGAAGCAGTCTTTTCGCCGCCCCATGCCTCGCCTAACGTGGAGGCCAGAATGCCTTGGACCCTCTTAACCGAGCGTGAAACGGAATGACTTTCGATACGCGCGCCTTTCGCAACGCGCTGGGCTCATTTCCGACCGGTGTCGCGGTGATCACGACCCGCGCCAGCGCCGAGCAGCACCTCGGAATCACGGTGAATTCGTTCACCAGCGTGTCGCTGGACCCGCCGCTGGTGCTGTGGTGCATGGACAAGAAGTCGGATCGTTACCACTCGTTTACCAAGGCGGCGAGTTACACGGTCAGTATTCTGGGTACGGAGCACCAGGAGGTCTCGTCGCGACTCGCCAAGCAGGGGAGCCATTCGCTGGAGGGAATCCCGCTGACGGAGACGCAGACCGGCCCGCCCGCGCTGCGGGACGCGCATGCGGTGTTCGAGTGCGAAGCCGAAGCGGTGCATGACGCGGGCGACCACGCGATCCTGATCGGGCGCGTGGTGCGATTCTCGCGGCACGAGGAGAATGTGCCGCTGGTCTATTACCGCGGCCGCTACGGCTCGCTTTCGCAGAGCTAGCCTGCGCTGCCGCAGCGCGCCGCAATCTGGAAGAAACGTAACTTTCATCGCACAGCCGCCGGGTCTATCGCCCGTGCGACATGTCTTCACCGAGCAGCGCATTACCCCGGTATTTCGGCGAGCGCCTGACGCGCATCTGGACCGCGACGGTCCAGCGCGAGGCGCGCTCCAGCGAACCCAGCCAGATATTCCTGTGCGCTGCGGCGGGCTCCTTGGTGGGTGCGCTGGTGTCGGGACTGCACCGCGGGATCGAGCTGCTGCACAGGCTGGCTTTCGGCCTGCCCGCGGGCGCGGCGCTGTCGACCGGGATCGGTGTCAGCATTCCGCGCATCCTGCTCGTGCCGGTGATCGGCGGATCGCTGATCGGCCTGGCGGCGCTGATCGCGCGGCGCTATCGCCCGGCGGACATCGTCGATCCGATCGAGGCAAACGCGCTGCATGGCGGGCGCATGTCGATGATCGACAGCCTCAGACTCGTAATCGCGACCATCGTGTCGAATGCGGCCGGTGCGTCCGTCGGCATGGAGGCCGGTTACAGCCAGTTCGGCTCGAGCGTGTTCGCGAGCTTGGGTCAGCGGCTCAAACTGCGGCGCACCGACCAGCGCACGTTCGTGGCGTCGGGCGCGGCAGCGGCGATCGCCGCGGCGTTCAATGCCCCGCTGGCGGGGGCGTTCTACGCCTATGAACTGATCCTCGGGAACTACTCGGTGCGAGCCTTGGCGCCGATCGCGGCGGCGTCGCTGGCGAGCGTGATGACGGAGCGGGCGCTGATCACACCCGAGCCGCTGTTCCTGGTTGGGCAAGTGTTCCATTTCAAGCAGTCGGTCTACCTGCTGTTCGCGCTGCTGGGTTTGCTGTCGGCGGGGTTCAGCGTGCTGACCATGCAAACGGTGGCGTGGGCGGAGCGCTACATGCGGCTGCTGCCGCTGCCGCAGTGGCTGCGGCCGGGCATGGGTGGATTGCTGCTCACGGTGATCGCGCTGTATGTGCCGCAGGTACTGGGCAGCGGACATGGCGCGATCCAGTTCCACTTCGATCACGACTGGACGCTGACGGCGCTGATCGTGGTGCTGATGGCGAAGCTGGCGGCGTCGGCGTTGTCGATCGGTTCGGGATTCCGCGGCGGGATGTTCAGCTCGTCGCTGCTGCTGGGTTGCCTGTTCGGCGCGATCTTCGCCGACGTGGCGGCCATGATCCTGCCGCGGCTGGGCGAGCAGCATGCCGCGCTGATGATGGTGGGGATGGGTTCGGTCGCGGCAGCGGTGATCGGCGCTCCGCTCACCATGGTGTTCCTGGTGCTAGAGGGCACGGGAGACTTTCCGATGACTGTGGGCGTGATGACGGGCGTGGTGATCGCCTCGACCATCGTGCGGCTGACCTTCGGCTATTCGTTCTCGACATGGCGTTTCCACCAGCGCGGCCTCGGCATCCGCAGCCCGCACGATATCGGCTGGCTGGCGGACCTGACGGTCGGCAAGCTGATGCGCGCCGATCCCAAGATCGTTCCGGCGGAGATGACGCTGGGCGCGTTGCGCGCGCAGTTCCCGCTGGGCGGGGCGAAGCGCGTGTTCGTGGCGCGCGGTACGAGCTATGCCGGCGCGATCGACGTCACGGCGCTGCACGACAAGAAGCACGATGCGCAACTCGACAGCGTGACGGCGGGCGAGGCAGCGAGCGACGGCGATGTCTATCTTCTGCCCGGACAGAATGTGCGCCTGGCGCTCTCGCGGTTCGAGGAATCTCTGACGGAGTCGCTGCCGGTGCTGGCATCGACGACCAGCCGCGACATCGTGGGCTATATGACGGAGGCGTATGCCTTGCGCCGCTACAATCAGGAGCTCGAACGGCGCCGCAATGCGGACCTCGGCGCGCGCGATCTGTTCAGCATTTCGGAGCCTGGAAGCACGAGTCCGTAACGCTGTCACAGGACGGCTGATTCTTGCGCGGTGAAGACCGTGTTTGCCGCGTGCGCGCTGCCGCCGCAGCGGCAAAAACCGCGCAACGTCCGGCCGATAGACGCTGTCACATTAGCTTCGCACAACTGTCACCCGGCCTTCGCGCGCCGCCTTCAAACCCTCGCGCGGGTGAAGGGCGCAGCCGATCAAGGCGAACCCTCTCCCTGACCAATTTTGAGAGGGGAATTCATGCAGGGGAAGTCTTTGTTGATGGCCGGTGTTGCGGCCGTCGCGCTGGTCGCGTCGGGTGACGCGGTCCTCGCCAAGTCGAAGCCGTCGGCGCCGCCGTCCTATTCGACGCCGCCGGCCGGTCCGAGCAATGCGGAACTCGCCGCGCGCATCGACACGCTCGCCGCCGAGCTTGCCGCCGAACAGGACCGCCGCATGGCGGACCACACCCGCCTGTCGACGATCGAGCAGAATTTCAACGACACCGTCTGGTCGTTCGACAACGCGCGCCCGACCGTGAAGTCCGGCGACGGCCGCTTCACGCTGGCGTTCCGCGTCCGCTTCCAGGCCGACATGGCGAACTTCATGCAGGACTCGGCCGCGCTGCTCGCCATCAGCGCGCCGGCCGGCGCGGGCTTCCGCGACCTGTCATCGGGCGGCGTCGTGCGCCGCGCCTTCTTCGGCGTCGAGGGCAAGGCGTTCAACGATTTCTGGTATGAGTTCCGCTACAACGCCGGCGGTTCCGACGGCGGCAACAACGGCACCGGCATCACCGGCGGCGAAGGCGATGGTTCGCTGAGCCTGGCGCGCGTCGCGTTCACCGGCATCCCCGATTTCGAACTCAATGTCGGCGTCATCGAGCCGGCGCTGATGTTCGAAGGCACGACGTCCTCCGGCCAGCTGATGTTCATGGAGCGCCCGGAGATCGACAACATTGCCGCCGATACGTTCGGCGCCGGTGACGCGCGCCGCGGTATCGAGGTGCGCTACCAGAAGCAGGGCGTGTTCAAGGGCGACGACAACCTCGTCCTCAACCTGGCGTTCACGGGCGCCAAGACAGGCACTGCCAACGGCCACGGCCCGGGCGGCGACGAGCAGACGCAGCTCAACTACCGCGCCTCGTATCGCGCGTGGAGCGACGGCATCTCCAACCTGTCGTTCGGCTTCAGCGGCGCGCAGATCCTGAACAGCGGCACCGTCGCGGGCGGCGGCTCGCAGACCATCCGTCTGCGCGACCGGCCGGAAATCCGCGTCGACGGCACGCGCCTGATCGACTCGGGCGCGATCAACGCCCAGACCGGCAGCATGTATGCCTTCGATGCCGGCATGAACTGGGAGAACTTCTTCATCGGCGGTGAATACGCCACCTTCGACGTCGACCGGATCGCGGCCGGCCTCCAGGCGGCCGATACGCCGAGCTTCTCCGGCTGGTACCTCGAAGCGTCGTGGATCCTGACGGGTGAAACGAAGACCTACACCGTCAGCTCGACGAACAACGAGGTCGGCGGCTTCGGCGCACCGGGCGTGTCGCGTCCGTTCTCGTGGAGCGGCGACTCGTGGGGCGCGTTCGAACTCACCGCGCGCTACAGCAGCACCGATCTGAACTGGCATCCCAACACGTTCGCCACGGCCACGACCCAGGCGGGCATCAACGGCGGCGACGAGCAGGTGTTCCTGATCGGCGTGAACTGGTACCTGAACCGCAACGTGAAGCTTCAGCTCAACGACATGTTCGTGAGCGTCAACAAGTTCACGGGTCCGGCGCATCCGCTTTCGGCGTTCCAGGGACAGGATCTGAACATCCTGGGCATTCGTTTGCAGTTCACGAACTGACTTTTTGGGGCAAAACCGGGAGCGATGCTCCCTACGGAAAGAGGCAAATATGAAGTTCTCACTCAAGACGGCGGTCGTTGCGCTGGCGGGGCTCGCCTTCGCCGCGACGGCAGCGATGGCGGCGGACATTTCCGGCGCCGGCGCCACCTTCCCATTCCCGATCTACGCCAAGTGGGCGTCGGTCTATAAGGGTACGAGCGGTATCGGCCTGAACTACCAGTCGATCGGCTCCGGCGGCGGCATCGCGCAAATCAAGGCGAAGACCGTGACGTTCGGCGCGACCGACGCACCGCTGACCAAGGCGCAGCTCGACGCAGCCGGCCTGGCGCAATTCCCGACCGTGATCGGCGGCGTCGTGCCGGTGATCAACGTGAAGGGCATCGCGGCGGGACAGCTCGTCCTCGACGGTGCGACGCTGGCCAAGATCTACCAGGGCCAGATCGCGCGCTGGGATGACGCGGCAATCAAGAAGCTGAACCCGGGCCTGAACCTGCCTGGGCAGGCGATTGCGGTGGTGCACCGTTCCGACGGATCGGGCACGTCCTTCATCTTCACGACGTTCCTGTCGCGCGTTTCGGGCGACTGGAAGGCCAATGTCGGCGCAGCGACCTCGGTCGACTGGCCGGTCGGCATCGGCGCGAAGGGCAATGAAGGCGTGGCCGGCAACGTGGCGCAGACCGCCGGTGCGATCGGCTATGTCGAATACGCCTACGCCAAGCAGAACCACCTGACGTCGATCAAGATGATCAACAAGAACGGCAAGACGGTCGCACCGACGGTCGACGCGTTCCGCGCGGCGGCGTCGGGCGCCGACTGGACCAGCGCAGCGGGCAACGGCTTCTTCATCATCCTGGTCGACCAGCCGGGCGATGCATCGTGGCCGATCACCGCGACGACCTACATCCTCGTCTACAAGCAGCCGTCCGATCCGGCAGCGACGGCCGAGGTGCTGAAGTTCTTCAAGTGGGCCTATGCCAGCGGCGACCAGCTCGCCCTTGGTCTCGACTATGTCCCGCTCCCGGATAACGCCGTCGGCGCGATCCAGGGCAGCTGGAAGCAGATCCAGGGCTCGGGCATGTAAATTTCTCTCCGCGCGAGCGAGCTTGTGAAGTTGGGGGCAGGGGCGGATGCACATCCGCCCCTGTTTCTTTTAGCGTGGGTGCATGGGGAGTCGGCTCACCATCCGGATCGATTTCGAAAGCGGCGCGGCGCTGGGGCCGGGCAAGGTGCGGCTGCTCGAGCTGACCGCGGAGACCGGTTCGATCCGCAAGGCGGCGGCAGGGATGAAGATGAGCTACCGGCAGGCCTGGCTGCTGCTCCAGGCGCTGGCGGAGGCCTTCGGCGCGCCGCTGGCCGCGACCGCGACGGGCGGCCGGGCAGGCGGCGGCGCACGCCTCACCCCGCTGGGGGACACCGTGGTGCGGCGCTATCGCAGCCTCGAGAAGGCGGCTGGCCGCGCGGTGGGAGCGGACTTGACGGCGCTCGAGAAGGCCCTCTCAGGGCCGGTTTTGCCGCAGAAACGGCGGAAATTGTCTCGCCGCAGCGCCAAATACTCGTAGTCATGCGGATTCGGAAGCCGCCTTATGTTCTTGAGTGATAATATAACGCTGCTTATATTGTCAGGGCTTATGGAACTTCGCAGATGCAGCAACAGCTCCAAAACCTTGATCGCGACCTGCTGATCGTCCTGAACGACGTGGCGCGCACGATGCGCACGCGATTCGACCAGATGGCGCGCAGCACCTACGCGATGACGCGCGCGCAGTGGATCATCCTGGCGCGGCTGGATCGCCAGCCGGGCATGTCGCAGAACGAGATGGCGACGATCTGCGAAGTCGAGCCGATCACCGTCGCGCGGTTGGTCGATCGCCTCGAGTCGCGCGGCATGGTCGAACGCCGCGCCGATCCGAACGATCGCCGCATGAAGCGGCTGTACCTGTTGCCGGCGGCGAAGCCGATCATCGAGATCATCACCAAGTCGCGCGACGACATGAATGCGCGCCTGGTCGAGCTGCTCGATCAGAAGACCTACGACATTGTCGTCGATGCGCTGCTGCGCATGAAAGAGAATTTGGTCAACGAACCCCTGACCAGCGAAGACCTGGCAGAGGCAGGAGAATGAGTACGTCATGAATGCGATGAGAACCGACACCGTCGATTACGCACCGCGCCGGCCGGGCATTGGCGCCTGGATTGGCGGGATCGTGAGCGATCGCGCACGCCTGCGCCGGATCCTGATGTACTGGGTTGTCGGTGCGGTGGTGCTGACCGCCGCGGCGCTCTACCTGACGGGTGGGCGGTACGTCACCACCGACGACGCCTATGTGCATGCGGCAAAGCTGATGGTCTCGACCGATGTGTCGGGCCTCGTCACCGATGTGAACGTGAAGGAAGGCCAGACGGTAAAGAAAGGCGACGTGCTCTTCCGCATCGATCCGCGTCCCTTCCAGATCGCCGTTGACAACGCCAAGGCCGCGCTGGCGCAGGCGGTGCAGGACGCCGAGGGCACGCGCGCGAACTATCACGCCATTCTCGGCCAGATCGCCTCGCAGCAGGCGCAGGCGAATCTGGCGGGCCAGACCTATGGCCGTTACGCCGCGCTGGCACGCCAGAACGCGATCGCGGGCACGCAGGTCGACCAGGCGCGCGGCGCCCTGACCAGCGCGCAGGCAATGGTTGTGTCGCTCCAGCAGCAGGCGCGCCAGGTGCTGGCGCAGCTTGGCGGCAATCCCGATCTTCCCGCGACTCAGACGCCCGCCTATCTGCGCGCGGCAGCGGCGCTTGCAGAGGCGCAGCGCCAGCTCGACCATACGGTCGTGCGCGCGCCGTTCGACGGCACGGTCGGTGAAGTGGATTCGCTCCAGCCCGGAACGCTGGTGATCTCCGCGATGAGCGCGTTCTCGACGACCAGCGCGGTCGGCCTTGTTGCCAACCGTGACATCTGGATCGGCGCGAACATGAAGGAGACCGATCTCACCTATGTGCGTGCGGGTGCTCCCGTCGACATCACGGTGGACACGTTCCCCTCGTGCAAGTGGACCGGCAAGATCGCGGCGGTCTCCGCAGCGTCCGACAGCGCGTTCTCGCCCCTGCCGTCCGAGAACGGAAGCGGCAACTGGGTGAAGGTCGTCCAGCGCATTCCGACCAAGATCAGTGTCACCGGCGGCAATTGTCCGGACGTGGCGCTGAGCGCGGGCATGAGCGCGTATGTTTCGATCGACACCGGCCATCGCCGCTGGTGGCGGATGCTGAACGACTAGGACGCGTTCATCATGTCGGCACACGCTCCGGCCATACACACCGCCGACTCCTACGAGAGCAAGCTCGAACTGTGGATCGTGCTGGCGGCCTCCATGGCCGGCACGCTGATGCAGGCGCTGGATTCGACGATCGCCAACGTGGCGCTCCCCTACATGCAGGGCGAGCTGTCGGCGTCGCGCGACCAGATCACCTGGGTGCTGACATCCTACATCGTGGCGGCGGCGATCATGACCGCGCCGGTCGGCTGGATCGCGTCGCGCTTCGGCAAGCGCAATTTCCTGCTGGTGTCGCTGACCGGCTTCACGATCACCTCGATGATGTGCGGCGCGGCGCAGTCGCTGGAGCAGATGATCATATTCCGGCTGCTGCAGGGCTGCTTCGGCGCGGCGCTGTCGCCGCTCAGCCAGGCGGTGATGCTGGACCTCTATCCGCCGCACAAGCGCGGCAACATCATGGCGATCTGGGGTATGGGCGTGATGCTCGGCCCGATCCTGGGGCCGACGCTGGGCGGTTACCTGACCGACATCTATAGCTGGCGCTGGGTGTTCTACATCAACCTGCCGTTCGGCATCGCGGCCGTCGCGGGCATCTGGCTGTTCTTCAAGGACAGCCCCAGCGACAAGGGCCTGAAGTTCGACTGGTTCGGGTTCGCCGCGCTTGCGGTGGGTCTCGCGTCCCTGCAGTTGATGCTGGACCGCGGCACGGGACAGGGCTGGTTCGGTTCTGGCGAGATCATCTTCGAGGCGCTGGTCGCGGCCGTCGGAATCTATCTCTTCATCGCCCACATGATCACGGCCAAGAACCCGTTCATCCCGGTCGGCTTGTTCGGGGATCGCAACCTCGTCTTCGGCCTGCTGCTGATGTTCGTTATCGGCGCCAACCTGCTGGCGAGTTCGGCGCTGTTGCCGCCATATCTTCAGAACCTCGCGGGCTACACCGTGACCGATGTGGGCCTGCTGATGGCCCCGCGCGGCTTCGGCACGATGTTCGCAATGATGTTCGCCGGACGCATGGCCCTGCGATTCGATCCGCGCGTCCTGATGACATGCGGCGCGAGCCTGCTGATCTGGTCGCTGTGGGAGATGTCGGGCTGGACGCCGCAAATCAGCACGACGCTCCTGATTGCGGTGACCTTCGTCCAGGGTGTCGGCATGGGGTTTGTGTTCGTGCCGATGAACCTGACGGCATTCGCGACGCTGGCGCCGCAGTATCGGACCGACGGCACCTCGCTCTCCAACCTGATGCGCAACGTGGGTAGTGCGGTGGGCGTGAGTTTGACTACCGCGGTGCTCGGCGGCAGCGTCCAGATCGCGCATGCGCTGCTCACCGGTCATGCGACCGGGTTCAACCGCGCTCTGGGCGTCAATGCGCCGGGCATGATGATGAATCCGCAGATCCCGTTCGGGCTGGCGAACCTGAACGGCATGATCGAGTACCGCGCGCAGGTGATTGCGTTCCAGAACGACTTCCTGTTCATGTTCTATCTGAGCCTGCCGGCGCTTCTGGTGATCTGGATGATGAAGCGGCCGCAGTTCATGCCGGGCGCGCCGAAGCCCGAAGTCGAAGTCATGGAATAGGGTTGCGGCTTGCGCCGCGAATGACGGCTCGATGCCGTCGGGAGGCGGACGATGCGCGTTGCATTTCTCGGACTTGGCGTCATGGGGTACCCGATGGCGGGCCACCTCAAGCGCGCGGGCCACAACCTCGTCGTCTATAATCGCACGCGCGCCAGGGCCGACGCCTGGGTCGCGGAGCACGGCGGTGAAGCGGCGCCGACACCGGCGGAAGCGGCGGCGAATGCCGACATGGTGCTGGCCTGCGTCGGGCGCGACGACGACGTGCGCGAGGTCGCCACCGGGCGGCACGGCGCCTTCATCACGATGCGGCGCGACGCGGTGTTCGTCGATCACACGACAGCGTCGGCGGGCCTGGCGCGCGAATTGGCGGAAGAAGCCCACAAGCGCGGCATGCATTTTGTCGATGCGCCGGTCAGCGGCGGCGAACAGGGCGCGAAGAACGGCCAACTGACGATCATGTGCGGCGGGTCGCCGGCTGCTTATCAAAAAACCGAGCCCGTACTTTCCACCTATGCGCGCCAATGCCGGCTGATGGGCGACGCAGGCGCCGGACAACTGACCAAAATGGTCAACCAAATCTGCATTGCGGGACTGGTGCAGGCGCTGTCGGAAGGCCTCAGTTTCGCACGTGCAGCAGGATTAGACCCTCTTGCCGTCGTGGAGGTTATTTCCAAAGGCGCGGCACAATCGTGGCAGATGGAGAATCGCCACAAGACGATGCTCTTGGGACAGTTTCGACACGGTTTCGCCGTAGAGTGGATGCGCAAGGATCTTGCGATCTGCCTGGATGAGGCACGACGGAACGGAACCACGCTCCCCGTTACATCCCTGGTGGACCAGTTCTATGCGGAGGTGGAGAAAATGGGCGGAAAACGCTGGGACACTTCGAGTCTCTTCGCACGCCAGGAAGCGCAGCGGACAGAGACATAATGGATAACCCGAATGCCGGTGGCGCCACGCGCGGGCGCGCCTATCATCATGGCGATTTGCGCAACGCGCTGCTTGATGCGGCGCGGCAAATCCTTGAGGAAGAGTCGCTCGCCAATTTGAGCCTGCGCGCGGTGGCGCGGCGGGCAGGCGTCAGCCATGCGGCGCCCTATCGTCATTTTCCGAATCACGAAGCGCTGTTGGTCGAAATCGCGACCGAGGGATTCTCGGAGCTGAAAAACGAGATCGCCGCTGCGGCAGAGACCGCCGCGGGCGACGCCGAGTCGGATCGTATTGCGAAAATCGGCGCCGCTTACATGCGGTTCGTCGCGCGGCGCCCGGAAGTGGCCAGCCTGATGTTCGGGCCGCAGCTTCCCAACCGCGATGCGTTTCCCTCGCTCGGCGTAGCTGCCGATGCTATCGGCGCTGAAATCGGTACGGCCCTGCACGACTCTGCCCTCGGCCTTGCCGTATGGGCAGCGGTGCATGGTCTTGCGATGCTGATCTTGCGCAACGTCATCGATCTGGGGCAGCGCAAATCGGGACTCGACGTTCTGCCTTCGCGCGCCGAAATCATCCTGCGCAGTCTGTTCTCCACCAAGCGTGACTAAAACTTCTGAGTAATTGCACGGAGCCGTGCAAGCATTCCTGCACCAACGCGCGTTGCGGCCGGCGTTGGCGACCTGGTTTAGCCAGTAAATGCTCGACGCGCGTAATGCGCCGACGCTAAAGAAACCGCATGTACAAAATCGTCATATCCGCGATTTCGATCTTGCTGCTCACTGCGTGCAGTGACGTATTTTATGCGGCAGACACCGACCGCAGCATGGCAGCGAACAGCGAAGCTTGCCGATCGACGGTCTCGGAGCAGCTCTCGCGCGAGCGTTCGGGCCTCAACATGACCAGCGATGAGCAGAGGATGGCGTACGAACAGCGCTACCGCTTCTGCATGGGCGAGAAAGGTTACACGCTCCCGCCACTCAGGTCTTAAGCAGCCGGGCGGCGTCGCGCGCGAAGTAGGTCAGGATGCCGCTGGCGCCGGCGCGCTTGAAGGACATCAGGCTTTCGAGGATCACGCGGTCGCGATCGAACCAGCCGCGCTCGATGGCGCCCATCAGCATCGAATATTCGCCGGAGACCTGGTAGGCGAAGGTCGGCATCGCGAACTCGTCCTTCACACGGCGGACGAGATCCAGATAGGGCATGCCGGGCTTGACCATCACCATGTCGGCGCCTTCGGCGATATCGAGCGCGACCTCGCGCAGCGCTTCGTCGCCGTTGGCGGGATCCATCTGGTAAGTGCGCTTGTCGCCGATCAGCGATTTCGCCGAGCCGACGGCGTCGCGGAAGGGGCCGTAGAATGCCGACGCGTACTTGGCCGCGTAGGCCATGATCATCGTGTCCTTGAAGCCGTTCTTCTCGAGCGCGGCGCGGATGGCGCCGATGCGGCCGTCCATCATGTCCGACGGCGCGATGATATCGCAGCCGGCTTCCGCCTGGAGCAGCGCCTGGCGGACGAGGATGTCGACGGTCTCATCGTTGGCGACGTTCTCGTTGTTGCCGTCGAACACGCCGTCATGGCCGTGGGAGGTGTAGGGATCGAGCGCGACGTCGCACAGGACGCCGACCTGGGGCACGGCCTTCTTCAGCGCGCGCGTGGCGCGGCAGACGAGGTTGTTGGTGTTGAGCGACTCCCTGCCGTCCGGCGTCTTGAGCGACGGGTCGGTGTAGGGGAAGAGGGCGATCACCGGGATGCCGAGCTTCGCGGCGGCTTCGGCTTCCGCCGGCACGAGATCGATGGAGATGCGCTCGACGCCGGGCATGGAGGCCACGGGCTGGCGGACGTTCGTGCCATCGACAACGAAGATCGGCCAGATGAAATCGGACGGCGAGAGCGTGTTCTCGGCAACAAGCTTTCGCGTCCAGTCGTGGCGGCGCAAGCGGCGCATGCGGATGGCGGGAAAGCGGGCGTCGGTCATGGCGGTGTCATGCCAAGCCTCGGCGCGCCGCGCAAGGCGCGAGCCTTTGCCGCGGCGGCAAACCGCGCTAATCCTGTGGCAAACCGGAGCGCCGCCGCAATATGCAAAAATCGATCACCCTGCTGGCGCTTGCGCTCGCCTCCAGCGTGCTCTGCCGTTCAGCAGCGGTGGCCGCAGATTTCTATGACACGCATCGCCTGACGGCGGCGGACGTGCAGCTCTATCTGCGCATCATGACCAAGGCCGCCAACCAGGCCGACGCCATCGGCGCCAGGCAGAAGCCGTGCCCGAAGCCGATGGAGATCAAGCCGGGCCACCAATACAGCGCGGCGGAATTGTCGGCGATCACCACCGCCGCGACCTGCACAGCGAATGCGATGAACGTCGCGATGATCGACGACGCCATTGCGCGGCAGGAGGGCGCCGAGCCGCACTATGGCGAGGTGAAGGACGCCATCGAAAGCCTGATCCAGCCGAACCGCCGCAGCCGCGACGGCACGGGCGAGGTCGAAGGCGTCGCGCTTTGCGGCTCGGCGCCGGGGGCGTGGGAATGCGCCCCACCCGGCATGACGCCGCAGCAAAAGGCCTATTGGGAAATGCAGGACAAATTCCGGCGCGACAACAACACGTTCCTGCATCCCTACCGCGACCAGATCCAGCGCCTGGAAGTTCGCGTCCGGCGCATCGGCGAAGAAACGCCCAATCCGCTGGCGCCGCCGACGGGACGCCAGCCGCAGCAGTACACGCCGCCACCGAAGCATCACTAGGACCACGTCATGGATTTCGAACTGAACGAGGATCAGCGCGCCGTCGAAGACGCGGCGCGGCGTTTTTCCAAGGAACGGCTGGCGCCGTTCGCGGCGGAGTGGGATGCGAACGAGTATTTCCCGGTCGATGTGCTGCGCGAGGCGGCGGCGTTGGGGTTCGCAGGAATCTATGTGAAGAGCGATGTCGGCGGGTCGGAGATGTCGCGACTCGACGCGGCGATCATCATGGAGGAGTTGTCGGCGGGGTGCACCTCGACCGCGGCGTTCATTTCGATCCACAACATGGCGTCGTGGATGATCGATCGCTTCGGCAGCGAGGACCAACGCAAACATATGCTTCCGAAGATGACGACGATGGAGAAGATCGCGTCCTATTGCCTGACCGAGCCGGGATCTGGATCGGATGCGGCGTCGCTCAAGACCAGGGCGGTCAAGGACGGTAATCACTATGTGCTGAACGGCAGCAAGGCGTTCATTTCCGGCGCGGGCGTGTCGGACGTCTATGTCTGCATGGTGCGCACAGGCGAGGACGGGCCGAAGGGCATCT
>Ga0070666_10000904_pt1 | contig 18013 bp, 7 predicted proteins | sample KBSS23metaG_FD_64677 | JGI IMG/M metagenome (GOLD analysis project Ga0070666, IMG submission 64677) | Switchgrass rhizosphere microbial communities from Kellogg Biological Station, Michigan, USA - KBS S2-3 metaG | ecosystem: Host-associated > Plants > Roots > Rhizosphere > Soil ... | reverse complement strand
CTCCCGACGTTGGCGCAGGCGATCGCGAGAACGAGGGCGACCGCGCCGAGCAGGGCGAGCAGGGCGGGGCGAATGCCCCCGAAGAGTTGTTCGGACAGGCTCCGGGCCGAAACGCCCGCCGTGACGTATTCGGTGGGGTACGCGCGCGCGAGGCCCGCCTGGATCCCGTCGAGATCGGCCCGCCCCTGCGCGAGCGATACGCCGGGCTTCAACCTTCCGATCGCGCGCAGGTGGCGGCAGGTGCGGCAGGCCTGGGGCAGCGAAGCGTCGTAGGCGAGGGGGGACCATATCTCGGTGCTCTCATGGCGACCCTGGGCGAAGACCGACTCGAAATCGGCGGGGAGGATGCCGACGACGGTGTAGGGCACGCCCCCGATCGAGATGGGCTTTCCGACGATCGATCGATTGCCCGCGAAGCTCCGTTCGAAGAGCCCGTGCGCGAGGATCACCTCGTGGTTGCGGTCCTTCTGGTCCTCTTCCGGAAGGAAATCCCGGCCGATCGCCGGGCCGACGCCCAGGGTGCGGAAGAACTCCTGCGACACGCGCAGTCCGCGCAGCGGCTGAGCCTGATCACGCCCGGTCAGCGTGGGGTTCCAGGTGGACATGGCGGCGATGCCGGAAAACGCGCGGTTGAGCCGCCGCCAGTCGGCGTACGTCGCCCATCCGACGTTGTCGGGCCGTCCCTGGGAATCTTCGTCCGCCAGCACGACCAGGCGTTCGGCGGCCGGGAAGCGAAGGGGGCGGAGGAGAACCGTGTCCACCACCGAAAAGATCGCCGTGTTGGCGCCGATCCCGATCGCCAGGGTCGCGATCGCGATGGCCGCGAACCCGGGAGCCTTTCGGAATCCGCGAAGAGCGAATCGGATGTCCTGAAGGATTTGCGTCATGCGATCCTCATTTCTTCCTCCGGGCGCGCATCGGGTCGATGCGGGAGGCGCGCCGGGCCGGAAGGTCACCGGCGGCGAGCCCCCCTCCGCCGAGAACGAGGGCGACGGCGCCGAGAGTGGCGGGGTCCGTCGGCCGCCGGAACCCGCGGAGCGGATGACGAATGTCCCGACCGATGTCCTTCATCGCATCGCCCCGTTCACTCCTGCCTCAGGGCCACGACGGGATCGACGCGCGCGGCGCGATAGGCGGGAACCGCCGCGGCCGCAAGCGCGGTCGCGAGCAGGAGGACGGCGGAGGCGGCGAGGGTTGCGGGATCTCCCGGCTGCACGCCGAAGAGCAGCGACCGGAAGAATTCGCCGGCGACGACCGAGCCCGCGACGCCGAAGGCGACTCCCGCTCCCGCGAGCACGAGCGCGGCGCGCAGCACCAGCCCGAGGACGTGCCGCCGAGTCGCCCCGAGCGCCATCCGAATGCCGATGTCGCGCGACCGCCGGGCGACGAAGTAGCTCATGACCCCGTGGATCCCGGCCAGGCACAGGAGAAGCGCGATGGCCGCGAAGGCGCCGGTCAGGGTGAGCGCGAACCGACCTCCTCCGAGGGACCGCGCGCGGACTTCGTCCATCGTGCGGAACGCGAACGGGGGCTGGTTCGGATCGACCTCGCCCACCGCGCGCCGCACCGGGCCGACGAGCGACTCGGGAGGGACGGACGTTCGCAGGACGAACGTGACCGTCGAGGCGAGGCCGAACGCATAGAGCCCGTGGGCGGGTCCGATCTGCGCCGCGGCGAAGTCGATTTCCGGCTCCGCGGGCTCGCCGAGACCGCGCTGGCGGATCGAGGCGTACTCTCCGACGATCGTCACGGCGGGGGAGTTGCTGTCGAACCGGAATCGGGCGCCGACCGGATCGCTTCCGCCCAGGTATCGCCGGACGAATTGTTCGTTGACGACGGCGACCGGCGGAGAATCGGCGGTGTCCCGGTCCGAGAGGTCCCGTCCCCGGAGCATCGAGCCCCCGAGAACGCCGAAGAACCCGGGGCTGACGACCCGGAATTCGGCGTACCAGTCGTTCGGGTCGCGTGGCGCCGGCCGGCCGTCGAGGAGGAACGTTCCGCTGATGCCCCAGTCTTCGAGCGGCAGACGGTTGATCGTGCCCGCTCCGGTGATGCCGGGGACTTCGGCGAGGCGCCGGCGCAGGGGCGCGTACAGGGTGTCCTCCAGGCTGCGGCTGTTCGGTTCCGCGGGGGGAGAAATCTTGAACGTGAGGCGGTGGTCGGTGGCGATTCCGGGATCCGATCGCCCGAGGGCGATGAGCGTCCGGGTGAGGAGGAGAGCGGCCGACAACAGGACGAGGGAGAGCGCGATCTCCGCCGATACGAGGAAGCCGCGCAGCCGCTCGAGGCTCCGCACGGAGACCGCCATTTCTCCGCGGAGCGCCGAGCCTTCCGCGCGTGCGGCGCGGAGAGCGGGCAGGAGCCCGAACAGGAGGATCGTCGCGCCGCTCGCGGCGAGCCCGAAAACCAGCGTCCGGGCGTCGATTCCACTGACGGTGTTGCCGCGCAGGAAGGGCTCGACGCGGGCCTCGAGCAGCCTCAGGCCGGCGGCGGCGACGAGGATTCCCGCCGAACCGCCGGCGACGGCGAGAACGGCGCTCTCGACGAGCATCTGGCGAACGAGGCGCGCCCGGCTTGCGCCGAGGGCGGCGCGGATCGCGAGCTCGCGTCGGCGCGTCGTGGCGCGGGCGAGAAGCATGCTCGCGACGTTGACGCACGCGACGACGAGAACGACGGCGACGGCCGCCGAGAGGATCAGGAGCTTCGTCCGATAGTCGGCGGACGACCATTCGTGCAGCGGAACGACCCGGCCGCTGCGCCCGGCCGCCGCGTCGGGATAGACCCGGGCGATCCGGCGCATCATTCCGTCGATCTCGGCCGACGCGGTGCGGAACGCCGTGCCCTTTCGCAAGCGCCCGACGGTGGCGAGGAAATGCGACGAGCGATCGCCGTAGATCGGCGCGGTCGGGTGGAGCGGGAGCCAGATGGCGTCGCGCAGGCTCGGCGGAAACTCGAATCGGGGGGCGGCGACGCCGACGATCGCGCAGGGTGTCCCGTCGAGGGCGACCGAGGTCCCGACGATCTTCGGATCGGCACCGAAACGGCTCCGCCAGATCGGGTCGCCGATCACCGCGACGCACGGCGCGGACGGGGAGTCCTCTCCGGGGGCGAATCCCCGGCCCAGAGCGGGCGACACGCCGAGAACGTCGAAGATGTTGGCGGTCGTCTGGACGACGCGAACGCGCTCGCGATCGCCGTGGATCGTGAGATTCCCCGCCCCCGCGCTGTATCCGGCGAGGCCCGCGAAGCTCCGGGCCTCGCGGCGCCAGTCGAGGAAATCGGCCCAGGAGGGCGGGCCGTACCCCCGATTTCCGTTCCAGGTCTCGATGACCTGCACGAGCTCTTCGGGATCCCGGTACGGCAGCGGCTTCAGGAGGACGCGGTCGACGATCCCGAACATCGCCGCGTTGGCGCCGATGCCGAGGCCGAGCGTGACGATCGCGATCGCGGTGAAGCCCGGCGTTCGGTGGAGGCCGCGGAGCGCGAAGCGAACGTCCTGCATCGCGCCGCTCATGCCGTCCTCATTCCTGCCGCAGCGCCACGGTCGGCTCGATCGCCGCCGCGCGCCGCGCCGGAAGCCACGAAGCGAGGAGCGCGACACCGGCGAGCGCGACCGTCACGGCCGCGAAAGTGGGGCCGTCGGTGGCGCCGATGCCGAAGAGCAAGGTCGAAAGGAGGCGCGTGGCGGCCAGCGCGCCGAGCACCCCCAGCGCGAGGCCGAGAGCGGCAAGACGCATTCCCTGGCCGACGATCAGCCGGTAGACCGCCGGACTGTCCGCCCCGAGCGCTCGTCGGATGCCGATTTCGTGGGTCCGCTGCGCGACGGAATACGAAAGGACGCCGTAGAAGCCGATGGCCGTCAGGAGGAGAGCCAGCCCGGCGAAGAGCGCCAGGAGAACCGTGTTGAATCGCGGACGCGCGACGACCTGTGAGAGGTACTCGTCGATCGGGCGGATCTCGAAAACCGGAACCGAAGGATCGACCGCGTGCACCGCCGCCTCGATCGCGCGTCCCACGTCGCGCGGATTACCGGAGGTCCGGGCGACGAGGGTCAGGCTCGAGAACGGGCACTGCGATTGCGGCAGATAAACCTGGGGCGCCTGCGTTTCGCTCAAAGTGAGCTGCTTGACGTCGCCGACGACGCCGACAATTTCGCGCCAGGGCGGCTCGCCGGCCGTGGCCGAGATTCCCGGCTTGATCCGGCGGCCGAGGGGCGAGACTCCGGCGAAGAACCTGTGGGCGAACGTGGCGTTCACGATCGCGACCGGCGTCGAGGTCAGCGCGTCGGCGGAGGAGAAATCGCGCCCGCTCAGCACCGGGATTCTCATGGTGCCGAAATAGGCGCGCGTCGCCACTTGCGCGTCCGTTTCCGGCTGGTCCGCCCGGGCGACCGGCTTGCCCTCGATCTCGAAGGTCGTCGACATCTCGCCGCCCCCCAGCGGAAGGGGGCCGACCCCGGCGAGCGAAACGATGCCCGGTGTCGCCCCGGCGCGCGAGATCGTTTCGTCGAAGAAACGGGCGATCTGGTCCGGTTTCGCGTATCGGGCTTCGGGAAGGCTCACGCGCAGCGACAGCACACGGCCCGGGTCGAATCCCGGATCGACGCGCTCCAGCCGGAGGAAGCTCTGGAGCAGCAGCCCCGCGCCGGCGAGAAGGATGAGGGAAATCGTCACTTCGGCCACGACGAGAAAGCTTCGAAAACGATTCTGCGGCCCGCCGGCGGTCGATCCCCGGCCGGCCTCTTTGAGGGAGTTCGCGAGGCGGGAAGGAGTCGACCGCAGGGCGGGAACGATCCCGAACACGAACCCGGTCGCGAGCGTGAGCGCCGCCGTGAAGAGGAGCACCCAGGGGTCGAGACCGACCTCCGCGAGCCGCGGCAGATCCTTCGGCCCCCGGGCGACGACCACGTCGATGCACCAGCGCGCGAGCAGCAGGCCCGCTCCCCCTCCGAGGGCGGCCAGGAGGACGCTTTCCGTCAGGAGCTGACGGATCATGCGGGACCGATTGGCGCCGATCGCGGCGCGGATCGCGAACTCTTTCTCGCGACTCGCGGCCTTGGCGAGGAGGAGGTTGGCGATGTTGGCGCAGGCGATGAGCAGGACGCAGCCGACGGCCCCGAAGAGCACGAGGAGCGCGGGCCGCAGGTCCCTCACGAGCGCGCGATGGAGCAACTGCAGGTCGATGCTCATGTGCGCGTCTTCGGGATAGCGCGCGGCGAGCGTCGCCGCGATCACGCGCATTTCGCCGCCGGCGCGCTCGAGCGAAACTCCCGGTTTCAAGCGCGCGATCGTCCGGAGCGAGCGCCACCCGCGCTGCTCGGCCTGGGATTTATCGTCCGGGAATTCGGGCGAGCGCTCCGCATCGATCCCCGCGTTGATCCAGACCTCGGGGGGCGTCACCGAGATCGGAAACTGGAACCCCGGCGGCATGACGCCGGCCACGACGAACGAACGCGAATCGACGACGATCGGCCGCCCCACGATCGTTCGGTCGGCGCCGAAGCGGCGCCGCCAGAGTCCGTCGGAGATGACGGCCCACCGGCTCCCGGGACGATCGGATTCCGCGGGCAGCGCATGCCCGAGCGCCGGCGCGACGCCGAGGAGCGGAAACACCTCGTGAGAGACGACGGCGGCGCGAAGATGGAGCGGCTCGCCGTCGCCGGTCAGCGTGGTGTTTTCACCGCGATACGTGCCGATCGCCGAGAATGAGCGATTCATCGCGCGCCAGTCCGCGACGTCGAGGTACGACTGGGATTCGCCCGAGCGATCGCCGCCCGGAGAGGGTTGGCGCAGCTGGACGAGCCGATCCGGATCGTGAAACGGCAGCGGACGGAGGAGAACCGCGTTGACGACCGAAAAGATGGCCGTATTCACTCCGATTCCGAGTGCCAGCGTGACCACGGCGACGGCCGTGAACGTCGGTGTCTTGCGGAGCGAACGGGCGGCGTACCGCAGATCCTGGAAGATCGTGTTCACGGGGCTCCTCCTGTCTCGCATCGTGCGAGATCCGTGTGAAGCGCATCGCGGGAGTCTCCGCGCGCGGGAAAGCGTTCGCCGGACGGCGAGAGAAACCCGCGTTTCATCGGATAGTCATTCCTCCCGCAGCGCCTTCGTCGGGTCGATGCGCGCCGCCCGTCGCGCCGGCAGATAGCTCGCCGCGAGCCCGGTCACGAACAGGAGCGCGGTGACGGCCGCAAACGTCGCGGGGTCTCCCGGTCGGAGGCCGAACAGGGCGTTCGCGAGAAGACGCGTCGCGACGGCCGAAGCGGCGAGGCCGGCGAGGAGCCCCGCGGCCACGACGCGCGCGCCCTCGCCGACGATCAACCCGACCACGTCGCCCCGGCGCGCGCCGAGCGCCATGCGGATTCCGATCTCCCGGGTCCTTTCGCTCACCCGATAAGCGATGACGCCATAGATGCCGATCGCCGCGAGGAGAAAAGCCGCGCCCGCGAAGATCGCCACGGCCTGGGCGAGCCATTGCCGGGACGCGAGCGAAAGGGAGACGAGGTGCGGGTAGACGTCGAGGTCGTCGGTGGGAAGCGTGGGATCGATCGAACGGAGGCGGGCGCGGATCGAGGGCAGCAGCGAATCGGGAGACCGACGCGCGCGCACGACGAGCGCCGCTCGCCGCACGGGCCATTGGGACAGAGGCATCTCGACTTCCGGGATGGCGGGCGTGTCGAGAGAAGTCTGGCGCACGTCGCCGGAGATGCCGACGACCGTCCTCCACGGGTTCTCGGGCCTCCTCTGCCCGACCTGGATCTTGCGTCCGATCGGATCTTGCCCGGACCAGTAGCGATCCGCGAAGGCGCGGTTGACGATGACCACGGGGAGGCTGCCGGCGCGGTCCCCCGGCCCGAACTCGCGTCCCCGGCGGATCGGGATCCCGAGCGCGCGGAAGTAGGATCCCCCGACGGCCCGGAACTCCGCATGCGGCGGGTCTCCGGGGGACCCCGCGTCGCCTTCGAACGTGATCCCGGCGCCGGAGTCGTTTCCCGACAGCGGAAGGATGTTGACCACGGCGGCCGACTCCGCCCCGGGCAGAGCCGCGAGGGATTCCGCCGCGCGCTCGAGGAAGACCGCGGCGGAGGGCATGTCGGGATGACGCAGCTCCGAAGCGTCGATCGAGACGGAGGCGAGACGCGCGGGCTCGAATCCCGGATCGACGCGCTCGAGGTTCCAGAACGTCCGGAGAAGAAGCCCTCCCGAGAGCAGGAGAACGAGCGACAGCGCGACTTCGGCCACGACGAAGATCTTTCGCGCCCGCCGGGCGCCCCCCGGGCCTGGCCCGCCCGGCCCCGCGGCCGACAGCCCCTCCCGCGGATCGACGCGCGAGACCTGCAGCGCCGGAACGATCCCGAACGCGAGGCCGGTCACGAGGGCGAGTCCCGCCGCAAAGACGACCGCCGCGGGATGGAGGCCGATCTCTCCGATGCGCGGCAGCCCGTTCATCGACGCGACGGCGATCCGAAGGACCGCGCGGGCGGCCGCGATTCCCAGGGTTCCCCCGATCAGGGAAAGGACGAGGCTCTCGGTCAGGAGCTGCCGCAGGAGGCGGAAGCGGCGGGCGCCGATGGCGAGCCGGATGGCGATCTCCTTGCGGCGCCGCGCCGCGCGCGCCAGGAGAAGGTTGGCGAGGTTCGCGCAGGCGATCAGGAGGACGAAACAGATCGCGCCGAAGGCGATGCGCAGGGAGCCGGCCGCGCTTCCCGTCATGTCGGTCCTCAACTCCGAGAGACCGACGCCGTCGCCGATCGAGGCGGTGTTCTCCCGCTCCAGCGCCGCGGCGATCCCCGAGAGCTCCGCCTGCGCCGCTCGGAGGCTCGCTCCCGGCGCCAGACGCCCGAAGACATCGAGGTAGTGATGGTGGAAATTGCCCGACTCGGCCGCGTCGAACGCCAGGGGCGTCACGACGTCGACCGGGCCGTAGAAAGCGAAGCCGTCGGGGAGAACGCCCACGACGGTCGCCGGACGGTCGTCCAGGACGATCGTGCGTCCGACGATCCCGGGGTCCGCGTGGAATCGCGTCTTCCAGAGCCCGGCGCCGATTACCGCGACGCGCTCGGCGCCGAACCGACCTTCCTCGGCCGTGAAGAAGCGTCCGGCCTGCGGGCGGGCCCCGAGGATCGAGAGAAGATTCGCGCTCGCCTTCAGGCCGTCGATCTGATGCGATTCTCCTCGCGAAAAGAGCGTGTATCCGGGATAGCTGACCGCCGCGAAGCCGGCGAACGAATGGGACCGGGCCCTCCACGCCGTGAATTCCCCGGGCGCGACGACCGTCTTGTCGATTCCCCGGCTCGGCCGCGTTTCGAAGAGCCTCACGAGGCGGTGCGGTTCCGGGAAAGGGAGCGGCTTCCAGAGAATCGAATGGAGGAGAGAGAACACCGCCGTCGTCGAGCCGATGCCCAGGGCGAGCATCACGACCGCGACGATCGTGAACCCGGGATTCTTGCGGAGCCCCCGAAAGGCGTAGCGGACGTCCTGACCGAGCGCGTTCCCGGCGTTGCCCATTTCCTCGAAGACTTTCATCCGACTACCTCATTCCTGGCGCAGGGCCGTCATCGGATCGACGCGCGCCGCGCGCCGTGCGGGGAAAAAGGTGGCGGCGCAGCCGGCGGCGACGAGGGAGACGGCCGAGCCCGCGAGCGCCAGAGGATCCAGGGGATGGATCTCGAAGAGCAGCGAGCCGACGGCGGGAAGGATCGCGAGCGACGCGGCCACGCCCGCTCCAATCCCGATGGCGATCAATCCGAGTCCCTTCCCCAGGGTCATCCTCAGAATCTGCGCGGCCCGCGCGCCGACGGCCATCCGGATGCCGATCTCCCGAGTGCGTCGGACCACCATCCCGGAAATCACTCCGAACAGCCCCACGCAGGCGAGGAGGAGGGCCAGGGCTCCGAAGAGTCCGAAGAGGAACGCGAGGAAGCGCGGACCGGAAAGGGTGCTGGAGAGCGATTGCCGCATCGTCTCGAGGTTCGAGACCGGCTGCGAGCCGTCGATCGACCACACGGCGGCCCGAAGCGCCGGCGCCAGGCTCGCCGCGTCGCTACGCGCCCGGAGAAATACCTTCATGGAGGACCGGGGGAAGAGCGAGGCTGGAACGTACAACGCCCCGACGGCCGGTTGGGCAAGGCCGTCGTTGCGGACATTTCCCACGACGCCGACGATCCGGGCGGACGCGCCGCGCCCGAGGAAGACCGTCGCGCCCACCGGGTCCGCGGCGCCCCAGACCTGCCGGGCGAGCGCCTGGTTGACGACGAAGATCGTCGATTTCGCGCGCATATCCTCGTCGTCGAACACCCGGCCGCGGAGGACGGGAATGCCGAGAGCTTCGAAGTAGCCGGACGTGACGATGTAGGTCCCCGATTCCGGGTGGATCTCGACTTGTTGTCCCGAGGCGGTCACGGTGTTGAAGACGTAATCCTCTCCCCCGCCGCGAAGCGGCCCCGTCTTGCTCGCGCCGGCGGCCGTGACGCCGGGGATCGATCGCAGCTTCTCCAGGATGGCCGTGCGATAGGCGGCGATCTCGTCCGGGGTCTGGAGGCGCTCCGGGACGGTCAGGCTCGCGGTCAGCACCCGATCCGGACGGATCCCGGCGTCGACGTGAGTCAACCTCCAGAAACTCCGGATGAGGACACCGGCGGCGGCGACGAGAAGCACCGCCAGAGCCGTCTGGGCGACGACCAGCGCGTTCTGGAGATCCCCGGAGCGCGACTTCTTGGAAGACCCCGATGGGACTTCCCCGGGAAAGCCGCCACGCCCGCGGGCAAGCCGCATCGCCGGGATCGTTCCAAACAGCAACGCGGCGAGCGCACAGATCGCGGCGGCGAAGGCGAGGACCGGGAGGCTCGTCCCCACTTCCGCCGCGCGTGGCACCGCATCGCCCGCCAGGCGGAGCAGCAGGCGCACGGCGGGCTCGGAGAGCGCGACACCGGCGGCTCCTCCGAAAAGAGAAATGAGCGCGCTCTCGACGAGGAACTGGCGCCAGAGGGAAGCGCGCGTCGCCCCGAGAGCCATCCGGATCGAGATCTCGCGCGTTCGCTCGGAGGCGCGGGCGATCAGGAGATTCGCGACGTTGACGCAGGCGATCAGGAGCAGCAGGGCGACCCCTCCTCCGAGCGCGGCCAGGGGCCTCCGAACCTTGCCGAGGATCGTGTCGCGCACCGGATCGATGCGCGAATGCGAGAACTCTCGGTTCGACCCGGGAAATCGGCGGGCAAGGCTTCCGATCAGCGCGTCCATCTCGGCGGCCGCGCGCGGGCGCGTGGCGCCCGGGCGGAGCCTTCCGACCAGGGAGAGCCAGCGGACCCCGCGCTCGTGAGGCACCATCGTCTCCGTGATGCGGGAAAGAGGAACCCAGGCCTCGACCTCCGCGGAGGGAAACTCGAAGGAGGCCGGCATCACGCCCGCGACTTCGAAGGGCTGCCCTTCGAGGGTGACCCGGCGGCCAACGACATCGGCGCGACCGTCGAACCGGGACGTCCACAGGCGGTGGCTCAGGACGATGACGCGGTCGCGCCCGGGGACGTCCTCGGCCGGGACGATCGCTCGGCCCATCGCGGGAGCGGTCCCGAGGGTCGAAAAGAAATTGCCGGAGACGGCGCAAGCCGCGATGCGGGCCGGATCGCCCGCGCCGAGCAGGTTCATCCCCGATATTCCCGGCATGTACATGTAGGCGGCCACACTTTCGAACGAGCGCGCCGACCGCGCCACGTCCTCGTAGTCCTGGGGCGAGAAGCTCGCCCGCGGACCGTCGGTGTCCGGGCGCAAGTGGCCGATCCGGAAAATCTCGTCGGGATTGCGGAAAGGAAGCGGCTTGAGGAGCACGGCGTGCATCACCGAAAAGATCGCCGTGTTGGCGCCGATTCCGAGGGCCAGCGTGGCGATGGCGACGGCGGTGAAGGCGGGACGACGCCGGAGGGAACGAAGCGCGTAGCGGACGTCCTGCGAGAGGCGGTTCATTCGTAGTCTCCTTTCATTCGCTCCTCAACACTTCGGCGGCATGCAGGCCGAGGATCCGGAGCGCCGGGATGGTCACCGCGACGAACGCTCCCGCGGCGAGGAGCGCCGACGTCGTCGCGATCGCCGCCGGGTCGGAAGCCGCCACGCCGAACAGCAATCCGCGCGCGAATCCTCCGAGAACGAGCGCGGCGCCGATGCCCGCCGCGAGACCGATCGCCACGACCTTCGCCTGATCGAGGACGAGCAGTCGGAGCAGGGCGGCCGGCCGCGCGCCGAGCGCGGCGCGAATTCCCATCTCGCGGCGGCGCTGCGCCGTGGCGTAGGCCGTGATCCCGGCGAGGCCCGTGCAGGCCAGCGCGAAGGCGGCGGCGCTGAAGAACGAGAGGAGAAGGATGCCGAGACGCCGCGAGGCCACCGACGAGGCGATCACCTCTTCCATTGTGCGGGTCGTGACGGGAATGCGCGGATCGATTTCCCGCGCGAGGCGCCGCGCCAGGGGAGCGACGGCGGCGGGGTTGCCCGACGTCCGGAGGGCCACGGTCACGCCCGGCTCCTTGTACCGCTGCATCAGGTTGCCGTAGATGATCGGTTCCGGCGGATCTTCCAGGCGCCGCGGGCGGACATCGGCGACGACTCCCACCACGGTCATCGGGCGGAGATCGCCGTCCATGTTGCCGAACTCGACGCGCCGGCCGATCGGGTCCTCCCCGGGCCAGCTCCGCCGCGCGAGCGTTTCGCTGATGACGGCGACCGGCGCGGCCTCGGGCGTGTCGCGGGCGTCGAACCCCCGTCCCCGGACGAGGGGAATTCCCATGGCGCGGAAGTAGTCGCCCGTGGCGAGCGCGTAGTCGGCGTCTCCCGTGCGCGAAGGGTCGCGAAAGAGCGTTTCGAAGGCGGACGGATCGGCGATCTGCTGCCCGGGCGACATGCGCAGGAAGGTCCCGTTCGAAAAGTCGGCCGACAGGGGCAGATCGCTCGTCGCCCCGGCTTCCGTCACTCCGGGAATCCGCGAGAATCGGTCGAGAATCGCGCCGATGAACGCGCGCCGATCCCGCATGTCCGCGTCGGAGCGGGCCGCGGGCATCGCGAGATCCACGGCGAGGACGTGTGCGGGCTCGAATCCCATCGGCACGTCCATGAGTTTCAGAAAGCTTCGCCCCATGAGGGTCAGCCCGCAGAGGAGGAGCGCCGTGACGGCCAGCTGGCCAGTCGAGAGCGCGCGCTGGACGCGCCGGCTCGACCGGTCGCCGGTGGCGAGATGGCCTCTCAGGACTTCCGCCACCCGGGCGCCGAACTGGCTCGACCCGGTGGCGATGGCGAGCGAGACCGCGGCCAGGAGGGCGAGCGCCAGAGCGGCGACGAGCACCGGCCCGTCGACCGCGACGGCCTCCGCGCGGGGCAGATCGGCGGGTGCCATCCGGCGCAGGGCGCCGACGATCCCGCCGGCGATCGCCACGCCGAGGAACCCTCCGGGAAGAACGACGGCGATGGATTCGGCGAGGAAGGTGCGGATGATGTCGATCCGGCCCGCTCCGAGAGCGCGCCGGACCGCGATCTCGCGCCGCCGGGCCGAGGCTCGAGCGAGAAGGAGTCCGATGACGTCGATGCAGGCGACGAAGAAGAGCGCGAGCGCCGCCGCGAGCAGAAGGAGCAGGGCCTTGCGTACCTTTCCCGTGAGGATGTCGCGGAGCGGCGTCACCGACGCGTCGGCGAGAATTCCGGGCTCTCCCCGGTGTTCCGCGCCGATCCGCCGGGCGATCGCCGACAGCTCGGTCCTCGCCTGCGAAATCGAAGCCCCGGGCGCGAGGCGCGCGAGAAGCCGGTTGTTGTGCGCGGTGCGGCTCGGGAGGAACGGGAGCCGTTCTCTCGCCGTCCAGATCTCGACATGCTCGGGAAAGCCCGCTCCCGGCGGGAGGACCCCGATCACCGTGTGGACGATGCCGTCCACCTTCACGGGCATCGATCCGAAGTGGGCGCGGGCGTCCATGTGCGCGCGCCAGAACCCGTCGCTCACGACCGCGACGGGCGGCCCTCCCGGGGCTCGCTCCGAAGCGGAAAACGCGCGGCCCGCCGCGGGTCGCACGCCGAGCGCCTCGAAGAACCGGCCGGTCACGCGTCCCGTGCCGAGGCGCAGCGCTTCGGCGGGAGTGGTGACCACCGACTCCCCGGCAGAGTAGGCCGAGAGCGCGTCGAGCGACCGGCTGCGCTCCGCGAAATCGCGGTAGTTCGCGTCGGCCACGCGCATGGGCCGGCCCCGGCCGTCGAGCTCGGCGACATCGACGATCCGGTCCGAATCGGGGAAGGGGAGCGGCCGCAGGAGAACGCCGTAAACGACCGAGAAGATCGCCGTCTGCGCCCCGATGCCGATCGCGAGGGTGGCCATCGCCGCCAGGGCGAACCCCGGCCGGGCGAACAGGGCGCGCGCGCCGTGACGGAGGTCGCGGAGAAAAGTTCTCACGACCCCGTTCTCACGCTTCCGCGGCGAGCGTCTCTTCCACGATCCGGCCGTCGAAGACGTGGATCGTTCGGTCCGCGTGCCGGGAGAATCGCGGATCGTGCGTCACGGTGCAGATCGTCGCGCCCTCGCGATGCAGCTCGCGGAGGAGCTCCATCACGGACTCGGCGTTCCGGGAATCGAGGTTGCCGGTCGGCTCGTCGGCGAGGAGGATCGAGGGAGAGCCGGCGAGCGCGCGGGCGACGGCGACGCGCTGCTGCTGGCCGCCGGAGAGCTGGGCGGGATAGTGCTTCGTGCGGTGGCTCATGCCGACCCTCTCGAGGGACTTGTGCACACGCTCCTTGCGCTCGCCCGAGGACATGCCTCGGTAGGTTAGCGGCAGCTCCACGTTCTCGTACACGGTCAGGTCGCCGATCAGGTTGAAGCTCTGGAAGATGAAGCCGATCTCGCGGTTCCGGATGCGCGCGCGATCCGACGCGCCGATGTCCTCGACGGCCTTGCCGTTCAGGATGTACTGTCCGTGCGTCGGGGTGTCGAGGAGTCCCATGATCGCGAGCAGCGTCGATTTTCCCGATCCCGACGGGCCGGCGATCGCGACGTACTCTCCCTTGCGGATGTCCAGATGGATCTCCGAGAGGGCGTGCGTTTCGACCTCGTCGGTGTAGAACACCTTCCGGATGCCTTCCATGTGGATGAGGGATTCTTGAGGTGCCGTCATCGCCTTCCTTTCATTCGAGCCGAACGCGGTTGAACCCGTCCCACCGCGACATGTCCGAGAGAACCGCCTGGTCGCCTTCCTTGAGCCCGCCGAGGACCTCGACCGCGTTGACCGAGCCGCGGCCGATCTTGACGGGAACGCGCTGCGCGAACTTCCCGCCCGGCTCCAGCACGAACATGCCGACCGTGCTCTGCTCCTGCCCGAAAGCGGGCCGCCCGATCGACAGGACGTTCTCGAGCTTCTCGAGCTGGATCGTGCCGTCGACGGAGAGATCCGGACGCGCTCCTTTCGGGAGCGTTCCGCGAATCGCGACGTCGACCGTTACCGTGCCGTTCAGGACGGCCGGGTCGACCCGGGAAACGACGCCCGCGACGACCCCGTTGCGGGTGTCGATCTCGGCCGGCTGGCCGGGGAGGATGTCTTTCGCCTGGGTCTCGGCGATCTTCAACTCGGCCTTGAGGCGGTCGGGCTGGGCGACCTTCGCGAGTGTCGCCCCCGGAGCCACCCGCTGCCCGACCTCGACCGGGACCTGCTGCAGGACGCCGTCGATGCCGGCGCGGACCTTCAAGGCGCCCGCCTGGTCGCGCCGCACGCCGGAGAGCGCCTGGACCTTCTCGACGGTCATGCGCTGGCTCGCGATCTCGGCCTCGACGGAGGCGTGGCTCATGTCGAGCCGCTTTCGCTCGAGCTCGAGCCTCTTCGTGAGCTCGGTCACCTTGCCTCGGGAGTTTTCCAGCACCAAACTGGAGACGAGCCCGTCGGTGAAAAGTTTTTCATTCATCGCCCGCTCGCGGACGGCCTGGTTGTATTCGGCCTCGAGGGTGGCGAAAGTCGCCTCCTGATCGAGGCGCTGGCTCTCGATCCGCGTCTTTTGCGTGATGAAGTCGGCCTCGGCCGATTTCAGCTGCAGGGCGGCGTCCTGCGAAGCGAGGCTCACGTCGGGATTCGAGAGCTCGAGGATGACCGTGTCGGCCTTGACCGTCGAGCCCGGCAGGACGAGGATCCTCTCGACGCGGCCTTCCGTCGCCGCGGGAATCCAGCGGATCACCTCCGGGACGAGTGTTCCCGTGCCGCGGACCTGGCGGAGCATTTCCCCGCGCTTGGCGACGTCGATCCAGAGGGTGGCGCGATCGACGGTGGGGGCGGCGGGCTTCAGCCGGCGCAAACCGAGGGTCACCAGGAGCAGGGCCAGTCCCCCCGCCGCGGCGAGAATGACGCGACGGCGCTTGGACTTGGTGGTATCTCGCGGAATGTCCATCGGGCTCCCTTCCAGGACGGCAATAACAATCCCGGTGCCATCCATCCGTGTCTTTGTTGTCAAGGGTTAGCGTGCTGCGCGAGGACTTCTCTGGCCGGGCACGGGAATGGATAATCCCAAGATCGAACACCCTGGCGACATGAGTGCTTAAGAGTCAGATTTCTATCGCCAAGAAATAATGGCGGCCGCCTCAATGTTTGAGTCGATGAACGGCCATCCCTTCGCGCATTTTCATGGAAAGCGGATGGGAGGGTCCGAAGGAGGGACTCCTCAATGTCGGAAACTCTGACTCTTCCCGTCGTTCCGATGCGGTCGACGGTTCTATTTCCCGGGGTGGCGGTCCCCATCACGGCCGGGCGCAAACCGACCCTCCGCGCGATCGAAGCCGCCCTGATGCGGCCAGAGCCGCTCGTTTTCGCCGTGACCCAGCGGCAAGATTTGGACGACGTCACGCCCGAAGGGCTCTACACCATCGGGACGATCGCCACGATCGGGGCGGTGCAGCGAGGGCTGGGCGGCACCCGCCTCCTCTTGAACGGCAAGAAGCGCGGCATCGCGATGCGGATCGCGGAAAAGGACGGCCATCTCGAGGCGACGGTCCTCGAGGCCGCGGAAATGCTGCCGCTGGACGCGAAGGATCCCGCGTTCGTCGCGCTGCATCGCGAGGCGCGGGAGCGCGCCGGGGAGCTCGGCCGGCGCTCCGGCGTGCCCGACGAGGTGATCGAGCAGATCCTGAACGAAGTGGACGAGCCCGGCCGCCTGGCGGACCTCGTCGCGGGATACATCGAAGTCGCGACCCCCGAGCGGCAGGGACTCCTCGAAACGCTTTCCGTCGAAGACCGGCTGCGGCGGGTCCTCGTCCACGTGCAGCGGCAGATCGGCGTGATCGAAGCCCAGGAAGACATCAAGAGCAGGGTGCAGGAGGAGCTCGGCGACCGGCAGCGGGAGATGTACCTGCGGGAGCAGTTGAAGGCGATCCAGAAGGAACTCGGCGAAGGCGACGGCGCCGACGAGGGCATGGCCGGGTTGAAGACCAAGCTCGACGCGCTCGTCGTCCCCCAGGACGTCCGCAAGGAAATCGACCGCGAGTGGAGCCGCTTGACGCGCCTAGGAAAAGAGTCCCTGGAAGCCCAGATCGTCCGGAGCTACCTCGAGTACGTCTCGGAGCTCCCGTGGTCGACGCGCAGCGAGGATCATCTCGACGTCGGCGAGGCCGCCCGGGCGCTCGACGAAGATCATTACGGCTTGAAGGACGTCAAGGACCGGATTCTCGAGTTTCTCGCCGTCCGCCAGCTTCGCGACGTCCAGGAGAAGACCGAGGCGGCGGCCGAGAGCCTGGAGGGTGCTTCGGCGCCCGAGGGGAAGTCCGCCGCGGAACCGACCGCCAAGGGCCGCATCCTGCTCTTCATCGGCCCGCCCGGCGTCGGCAAGACGTCCATCGCGAAGTCGATCGCGAGAGCCATGGGCCGCAAGTACGTGCGGATCTCCCTCGGGGGCGCCCGGGACGAGGCGGACATCCGGGGTCACCGGCGCACCTATGTCGGCGCGCTGCCCGGACGGATTCTCCAGGGGATGAAGCAGGCGGGGACGAAAAACCCCGTGTTCCTCCTCGACGAAGTCGACAAGCTCGGCGTTTCGTACCAGGGGGATCCGGCGAGCGCGCTCCTCGAGGTGCTCGACCCGGCGCAGAACGATTCCTTCACGGACCACTATCTGGCGGTGCCGTTCGATCTTTCCGAGGTCTTCTTCATCGCCACGGCGAACTTCGTCCAGAACATCCCGGGCCCGCTCCTCGATCGCATGGAGATCGTCGATTTCGCGGGATACACCGAGCGCGAAAAGCTCGCGATCGCCCGGAGCTACCTCGTTCCCCGGCAGCTGCGGGAGAACGGGCTCGCCCCGGCGCAGTTGACGGTGGACGACGACGCTCTCTCGATGCTCATCACGGGCTACACCCGGGAGGCGGGGGTCCGCCAGCTCGAGCGGGAGCTCGGGAAGCTCGCGCGGAAGGTCGCCCGGCGGATCGCGGCCGGAGAGGCCGACCATTTTCACGTGACGACGGCCGACGTCGGCGTGATCGTGGGCCGGCCCCGGGTGCACGCCGAGCGGAAGGCGCCGCTCGACGAGGTCGGCGTGGCGACCGGCATGTATTACACGCCGGCCGGGGGCGACATCATGTTCGTCGAGGCTTCCCTGATGCGCGGCAAGGGGGAGGTGGTCCTGACCGGGCAGCTCGGCGACGTCATGAAGGAGTCCGCCCGGGCGGCATGGACGTACGCGCGGTCCCACGCGGCCGCGCTCCAGATCGACGAAGAGGCGTTCGACCGCGACGTGCACATCCACGTTCCGGCCGGAGCGATCCCCAAGGACGGCCCCTCCGCGGGGATCACGATGGCGACGGCGCTCGTCTCGGCGCTCTCGAAGCGTCCGGCGAGGAGCGACGTGGCGATGACCGGGGAGATCACGATCTCCGGCCGCATCCTCCCGATCGGGGGTCTGAAGGAGAAGATCCTCGGCGCCGTGCGCGCGGGAATCACGACGATCGTCATTCCGAAGGCCAACGAAAGAGATCTGGAGGACCTGACGGAAGAAGTCCGCAGGATGCTGACCATCCGGCCGGT
>Ga0070666_10000896_pt1 | contig 18117 bp, 14 predicted proteins | sample KBSS23metaG_FD_64677 | JGI IMG/M metagenome (GOLD analysis project Ga0070666, IMG submission 64677) | Switchgrass rhizosphere microbial communities from Kellogg Biological Station, Michigan, USA - KBS S2-3 metaG | ecosystem: Host-associated > Plants > Roots > Rhizosphere > Soil ... | reverse complement strand
TCGCGCCCGGCCCGCGTCCCGCGCTCGCGGGGAACGCGGCGGCGGTTTTTTCGAGCCTCCGGCTCGCCGCGCTCGCCCTCGGGACGGCGGCGGCCATTTTCTTCCTGCTCGCCTTCGCCGCGACCGGCGAGCGAAAGCTCTCTCCGGCGATCGGGCGGCGGCTCCTCGGGACCGTGCCGGCCCGGTTCCGCGCGCGGGTCGCCGGCGCCGCAGCGTCGTTTCTCGCCGGAATCCATTCGGTGCGGCGGCCGCGGATCCTCTTTCCGACGCTTCTGCTCTCCGGCATCCTCTGGGCGGTCGTCTGCGCGCAGGTCTACTTCCTCTTCCGCGCCTTCCGTCTGCCACTCGCGCCGGCCGCGTCCATTCTCGTCGTGGTGGTCACCCTCGTCGGGCTCGCGATTCCGACGCCGGGAGGAGTCGGCGGGTACCACAAGCTGTGCCAGGCCGCGCTCACGATGTTCTACGCGGTCGACGTCGACGCGGCCACGGGATTCGCGATCGTCGCGTGGTTCGTCTCGTTTGCTCCCGTGACGCTTCTCGGCTTCGGCCTGTTCGCCGCAGGGCCGCGGCGGCGCGAATCCTTCGCCGACCTTGCCGGGGCCGCGACGGAAGAATAGATTGTCGAAGGAAAACGAATGAACCGTCTCGACGCGCTCGCACAACCCTCTTCCCGGGCCGGCCGGCTCCTTCGCGGGACACGGCGATGAAGTGCCCCTTCTGCGGCGGGCTCGAGGATCGCGTCGTCGATTCCCGGGAGGGAAGGGACGGGGAATTCATCCGCCGCCGGCGGGAATGCACGGTCTGCAACCGCCGCTTCACCTCCTACGAAACGATCGAGGACATTCCGTACATGGTCGTCAAGAACGACGGCCGCCGCGAACCGTTCGACCGCAAGAAGCTGCGCGCCGGTCTCTCGCGCGCCTGCGAAAAGCGCCCGATTCCCTCCGCCCGTCTGGACACGATCGCCGACGAGGCCGAGAACCGTCTCCACGAAAGCGCCGAACGGGAAATGTCCACGCGGGAAATCGGCTCCCTGGTGATGGAACGGCTCAAGGAGCTCGACGAGGTCGCCTACGTCCGTTTCGCTTCGGTCTACCGGCAGTTCGAAGATGTCGGAGAGTTCCTGGACGAGCTGAAGACGCTGCTCAGCGGCCGCCGCCAACCCAAAGGGGGAAAATGAGGGCTGGCGCGGCGATGCATCGAGCCGGACGGGCGCGGGCGGCCCGCGCCGCCCTGCGACGTACCCGCCGCGGTACGCCTCGGGACGTCGCGGGCCGCCCGCATCCCGTCGGGCTCGCGCCTCACCGCGCCTCGAACTCGCCTCCGGCATCGTTCAGCGGGACGCCCATTCGCGGGACCGATTCTCCCCTTCCCGGCGGACGCCTCCACCGAGAAAGCGCGGCACCGATCGGGATCGCCGCCCGATGAGGCGCGCGGGACTCTTCGGACCGCTCATGGAGATCACGCGACTCCAGGCGGAGCTGAACCGGCTCTTCTCCGGGATCCTCGAGAACCAGCGCGCCGCCCTCGCGACGGCCACGTCGTGGGACCCCAACGCCGACGTGCTCGAGTGTCCCGACGAGGTCCGGATCATCGTCGAGGTTCCCGGGCTCTCGCCGAACGACATCCACGTCGCGGCGCAGGGAAACCGCGTGCGGGTGCGGGGAACGAAGAAGACGGACTCCCAGCTCGATCCCGCCCCGAAATTCCTCTGCATGGAGAGATTCTTCGGCGAGTTCGAGAAGGTGATCCCCCTGCCCTACCCCGTGAACATGAAACAGGCGTCCGCGACACTCGGCGACGGCCTCCTCGTCGTGCGCTTCCCGCGCGTCACGGCCGAACGCCGGCGATTCCAGGAAATCCAGATCCGGATCGAGGAAGGAAGCCCCTGATGGACAAGGAATTCGAGAAGGTCCCGGAAGCGATCGGCGAGATTCCGATCCCCGACATCGTGCCGGTCCTTCCGCTGAAGGACATGGTCGTTTTCCCGTACATCATCGTCCCGCTCTCCGTCTCGCGCGAGAAATCGATCAACGCCGTGGACGCCGCGCTCGCCGAGCAGCGGGTCATCATGCTCGTCCTCCAGAAGAGCAGCGAGAACGAGGCGCCCGCGCCGTCCGACCTGAACGACGTCGGGACGCTCGCCGCGATCATGCGCATGCTGAAGCTCCCCGACGGCCGGATCCGACTCCTCGTCCAGGGCGTGTCTCGCGCCCGGGTCAACTCGTTCCTCCAGACCGAGCCGTTCTTCCGGGCGAAGGTGACCCGGATCGCGGAGCCGGAGGCCGCCAAGAAGCTCGCTCCGGAGGAGGAGGCGCTCGTCCGGGGCGTCAAGCAGAACCTCGAGCGCAGCGTCACGCTCGGCAAGAACATCTCCCCGGAAGTCATGCTGATCGCCGCCAACCTCGAGGACACGGCGCGCCTCGCCGATCTCGCGGCGTCGAACATGGAGCTCAAGTCCGAACACGCGCAGCGGGTGCTCGAAACCGTCGAAGCGATCCCGCGCCTCCGGCTCGTCAACGAAGAGATCCTGAAGGAGATCAACGTCCTGACGATGCAGCAGGAGATCACGTCGCAGGCGCGCGGCGAGATGGACAAGTCGCAGCGCGAGTACTTCCTCCGCCAGCAGCTGAAGGCGATCCAGCAGGAGCTCGGAGAGGGCGAGGAGCTCTCGGAAGAAATCGAGCACTACCGGCGCCTCGTCGTCGAGAAGAAGCTCCCCGAAGAAGCCGCGACCGAGGTCGAAAAACAGGTCAAGCGGCTGGAGCGCAGCCATCCCGACTCCGCCGAGACGTCGATCATCCGGACGTACCTCGACTGGATGACCGGGCTGCCCTGGGCGACCTACTCCACCGACGCGTCGGACCTCGAGCGGGCGCGGCGCATCCTCGACGAGGACCACTACGACCTCGAGAAGATCAAGGCGCGGATCATCGAGTTCCTCGCCGTGAAGGCGCTGAAAAAGACGATGAAGGGCCCCATCCTCTGCTTCGTCGGACCGCCGGGAGTCGGCAAGACCTCCCTCGGCCGCTCGATCGCGCGGGCACTCGACCGGAAGTTCATCCGGCTCTCGCTCGGCGGCGTCCGGGACGAGGCGGAGATCCGCGGCCATCGCCGCACGTACGTGGGCGCGCTGCCGGGACGCATCGTCCAGGGGATCTCCCAGGCCGGCACCTCGAACCCCGTCTTCATGCTCGACGAGATCGACAAGCTCGGCGCCGACTATCGCGGCGATCCCTCGTCGGCTCTGCTCGAGGTGCTCGATCCGGAGCAGAACTCGACCTTTCGTGATCACTACCTCGGCGTCCCGTACGACCTCTCGAGGGTGCTCTTCGTCGCCACCGCGAACATGCTCGACCCGATCCAGCCCGCCTTCCTCGATCGGATGGAGGTCATCACCCTCTCCGGCTACACGGAGGGAGAGAAGCTCCAGATCGCGCGCCAGCACCTGATCCCGAAACAGCTCGAGGAAAACGGCCTCTCCGCCGAAGCGATCGAATTCACCAATGCCGGGGTGCGGCAGTTGATCGAGGGATACACGCGCGAGGCGGGGCTCCGCAATCTCGAGCGCGAGATCGGATCGGTCGCGCGGAAGGTCGCCGTCGCCGTCGCGAAGGGCAGCCGTCGGAAGTTCCGCATCACGCCGGCCGTCGCGGCGCGGATGCTCGGGCCGACCAAGTTCTTCTCCGAGGAGCGCCTGAAAAAGGACGAGGTCGGGGTGGCGACGGGGCTCGCCTGGACGCCCGTCGGCGGGGACGTCCTCTTCGTCGAGGCCAACACCGTCAAGGGGAAGGGAGCCATCCTCCTGACGGGCATGCTCGGCGCGGTGATGAAGGAATCGGCGCAGGCGGCCCTCACCTACGCGAAGGCCCACGCGCAGGAGCTGTCGATCCCGGACGACTATTTCGAGAACCACGATCTGCACGTTCACGTGCCGGAGGGGGCGATTCCGAAGGACGGGCCCTCCGCGGGCATCACGATGGCGACCGCGATGATCTCGGCCTTCACGGGCCGCCCCGTCTCGAAGGATCTCGCGATGACGGGCGAGATCACGCTTCGCGGCGAGGTCCTCCCGATCGGGGGCGTCAAGGAGAAGGTGCTCGCCGCCAAGCGCGCGAAGCTGAAGACCGTGCTGCTGCCGCGCTTCAACCGGCGGGACGTCGATCAGATCTCACCGCACGTGCTCTCGGGGCTCGAGCTCCGCTACGTGGGCAACGTCGACGAGGTCCTCGCCGCGGCGCTCCTGCCGAAGCCGGCCACGCCCGCTCCGGCCGACGCCTCGCCGCCGCGCAAGCGCCCCGCGGCGCCGCCCGCGCCCGGACCCGACGCCCCGCGCCCGACGCTATGACCTCGCGCCGCGGCGAGGACGCGCTCACCGCGAAGATTGCCGCCGCCGCACGCCCGGGAAAAGGGGTCCGTGTCGGAATCGGCGACGACGCGGCGGTCATCGATCTCCCCCGCGGCCGCTACGTCGTCACGACCGACACGCTCGTCGAGTCGGTCGATTTCCTGCGCGGCGAGGGGCCCTTCTGGATCGGACGGCGGGCGGCCGCGGCCAACCTCTCGGATCTCGCCGCGATGGGGGCCTCGCCCCTGGGCTACCTCCTCACGCTCGGCCTGCCCCCCGGGAACGGCGCGCGTTTCGCATGGAGAATCGTCGAAGGGGTGATTTCGAAGATGTCGCCGTATCGCGCCGCCCTCTGGGGGGGCGATCTCTCCCGGTCCTCCTCGACGTTCGTGACGATCTGCCTCTTCGGCCGATCGACGCGGCCCGTCGCGCGGGCGGGCGCGCGGCCGGGAGACCGGATCTTCCTGACCGGCGCGCCGGGGGCCGCGGCGGCGGGCCTCGCCGTTCGGAAACGGCGCGTCGGGAAGCCGCCCTCCCGCTCGGACCGGGCCTACATCGATCCGGAGCCGCGGGTCGCGTTCGCCGGCGAGCTCGCGCGGCGGCGCTGGGCCACCGCGATGATCGACATCTCGGACGGCCTCGCGCGCGACGCGCACCGCCTCGCCCGGGCATCGAAAGTCCGTCTCGCCCTGGCCGAAGAGGCGGCCGACGCCCTCCGGGACTCGGCCGACGACTTCGAGCTCTTCTTCACCGCTTCTCCGACGTGCTCGGCGGCGATCCTCGCGCTCGGCCGCCGCCTCCGGACGCCGGTCGCCGAGATCGGGCGGGTCGCGCGCGGGCGGGGCGTCACGCTCGGCGCCGGCCGCGGCCGCGCGGTGGCCGACCGCGGATACGATCACCTGGCGTCATGACGACGGTCGCGGGGCGCTGGCAGAAGTTCATCCTCCATCTCATGGGGAAAGAAGACCCGCCCGAACGAATCGCGGCGGCTTTCGCGCTCGGCGTCGCGATCAGTTTCTTCACACCGCTCACCGGCTTCCACACGCTGATCGCGCTCGGCCTCGCGTTCCTGCTGGGCCTCTCGAAGGTGGACGTCGTGATGGGAACGCTCGTGGTCAATCCGTGGACCGTGGTTCCCGTCATCTCGTTCGAGGGGTTTCTCGGCAAGAAGATCCTCCACTACTCCCCCTCCCTCGCTCCCCGCCTCCCCTGGCGGCAGATCCTGCACCGGCAGTTCTGGCACACGCTGCGGGGAAGCGGGTGGAACTACCTCGCGGCCCTGACGGTGGGTTCGGTGATCGTGTCGGCCGTGGCCGCGACCGCGACGTACTTCCTCGTGCGCGGGATCATCCTGCGGTACCAGCGCCTGCATCCGCATCTCTGCGCGCGGGCGAAGCAGACCGGCGAAACGCCGGTCGTCGCCGGAGACGCGGCCGACGGAAGGGGGACGGGCGGACCCTGACTCAGGGCGCGGCGGCGGAGCCGGCGATCGGCGATCGCCGGCTCCGCGAAGAGCGCCGGCTGGCGGCGCTCCCAGTCCTTCCACCGCCGCGAGGCCTCGCGCGCCCCCTTCTCCGAAAACGGCAGATCGGCGAGCAGCGCGAGGAGATCGGAACGGCTGCGGCTCGCGTCGAAGAGCGTCATGCGGAGGTCCGCGGCCTCGTCGAAATCGCGGCGCTCTTCGGCGACGCGCGCGAGCCCCGAAAGCGCGACGCCGTCAGTCTCGAAAATGTCGAGCGCCGCGTCCCACTCTTCCTCGGCCTTCTCCATCCACCCGCGCGCGAAGAAGAGCCGCCCCAGATCCTCGTGATTGAGCGCCATGTCGGGCTCGATCGCGATCGAGCGCCGGTAGGCCTCGACCGCCTCGTCGAGCCGCCCGGTACGGAACAGGAAAACGGCGCGGTGGTACGCCAGGGGATAGGACGTCGGGCATTTCTCGAGGCCCTGCCGGTAGGCGGCGTCGGCGGCAGCGAAGTCTCCCCGCCGCTCGGCGTCGTACCCGATCGTGAACCATCCGTTCTCGTAGGGCGGGAAGATCGCGACGGACCGGCGGCCGTCCGCCACGGCTTCGGCGAGGTCGCCGATCTCTCCCGCCATCCTGCCGCGCGCCGCCCAGGCGTCGTAGTAACGCGCGAAGATCCCCGTCGCAATCGTGTATTGTTCGTAGGCGGGACGCCGGCGACCGCGATCCGCGGCCTGGTAGGCGTAATCGTAATGGGCCTTCGCGCTGCCGGGCGAGGTCTCGAGGAGGTTCGTGAAGAGCGTGTCGTCGCTTTCCCAGACCGTGTTGCGGACGATGGTGCGGAAAAGCAGGAGCAGCGTGATTCCGGCGAGCGCGGCGGCGGCGACGCGGCGGCGGCCGAGCGCGAGCCCGCCGGGAAAAAACGCCGCGGCCGCGAGGACGATCCCCGCGGAGGGAAGGTACATCAGCCGCTCGGCCATCACGGTTCCCGTCACGAAGAGGAAGTTCGACGTCGGGAGCGCGGCGAGGAGGAAGAACAGGACCCCGAACCCGGCGGCGGGCCGCTTCGGGAGGAGCGCGATGCCCGCCGCGAGCAGCGCGGCGACCGCCGCCGTCGCGCCCCAGAGGACCGGCGAGCGGAGGGAATGGACGGGGAGCTGCCAGGCAGACTCGTCGGCCGAGAGCAGCGCCGGAAACAGGGTCCTCCCGAGGTATCGGAGGAGGATGGCCGAGGCGTTTCCGACCCGACGGAGCGCGGACACGGACACCAGCGGGTTCTCGAGCTCGAAGAAACCCGCCTGGCTCGAGATGAGGAATCCTTTCAGGACCGCCCGTCGCACGGCGAACGTGGCCGCGAGAGGAACGGCGAACGAGACGTAGAAGATCGCGTTCCGCCGCAGCCGCTCTCCCGCGCGCCGAAGGAAGGAGCCCGTGTCCGGGACGAGGTCGTACAGGAAGAGGAGCCCGGGGAAGACGACCGCGCTCTCTTTCGTCAGGATCGCGAGGAAGTAGAGCAAGCCCGCTCCCCACGGGACCCGCTTCCCCCGCGCCGCCGCCCGCTCGGCGGCAAGGAACGCGAGCAGGAGAAAGAACGCCGCGAGAACTTCGGCGCGTCCCACGATCGAGGTCACCGCTTCGACGTGCACCGGGAGGACGGCGTAGAGGAGACCGGCGATGCCGGCCGTCGACTCACCGAATCGCCGCCGAAACAGGAAGAAGAGGATCAGCGTGTTGGCGAGGTGAAGCGCGACGTTCACCGCGTGATACCCGAACAGATATCGGCCGTGGACAAGGTAGTTCGCGGCGAAGGAAAGGAGATCGACGGGACGATACGACGTCCCGGTGGCGAGCGATCCGCCGAAGTAGTGGGTGGTGAAGATCCCGGGCAGCGCCTCCCACGACTGGATGCGCGGGTTGTCGCGCACGATCGCTTTGTCGTCGTAGGTGAAATCGCCCTGCAGGCCGTTCGCGAACGAAATGAGCCCGGCGGCGAGGAGGAGCCACGGCCAGGGGCGCCAGTGCCGCGGGAGCGTCAGCATCTCAGGCGCGGACGATATCCCAACGGCGCGTCCCGCCGCGAAATCCGCCCGCGGCCTGCCCGGCGCCCGGCGCCACCGCGCAACGCGGCGACAGCCGGGATCACCGCGCGCGGGTTACGATTCCCGCGATGCGAAACGCTCTGCTCTTCGCCCTCCTCGTTTCCACGGGCGCTTTCCTCGCCGCGTCGGCTCCGCCGGCCCCCGCCCCCGGTCCGCCGCTGCCCGAAGGGGTGGTGATCGAGCGCGTCGTCTGCGCGGACGCGCCGTCGCAGAGCTATGCGCTCCTGCTCCCGAAGGGATTCGCGGGGCACCGCGGGCCCTGGCCGATCCTCTACCTGTTCGATGCCCGGGCGCGGGGAGCCTTCGCCGCGAGGCTGTTTGCGCCGTCCGCCGCCGAACGGGGATTCGTCGTCGCGAGCTCCAACAACACGACGAGCGACGGCCCGATGGACCCGAACGTTACGGCGTTCCGCGCGCTGTGGCGTGACACCCACGCCCGCTTCGCGATCGATCCCCGGCGCGTCTACGCGGGAGGGTTCTCGGGAGGAGCCCGGATCGCCACCCTGATGGCTTCGACCGCCCCCGGCACGATCGCCGGGGTCGTCGGCTGCGGCGCCGGATTCCACCGCGAAGTCCGGGCGAAGCCTCCGTTCGTCTTTTTCGGCGCCGTGGGAAACCGCGATTTCAACTTCGACGAAATGCGGGAACTGGATGAAACCCTGAAGGGTCTGGGTGCTTCCCGTCACGTGGAAGTCTTCGACGGGGACCACGGATGGCCGCCGCCCGACGTCTGCGCCGACGCCCTCGACTGGCTGGACCTCCAGGCGGCGAAGTCGGGAACCCGGCCGGCCGACCAGGCCGTCCCCGACCGGCTCTGGACTCGATTCTCGGGACGGGCGGCGGCGTTCGAACGCGATGGCCGACTCCTCGCGGCGATCCGGGAGTACGGCCGGGCGGCGGACGACTTCCGGGGACTCCGCGACGTCTCGCCGCTCGAGCAGGCGCGCGACCGCCTCGTCGGGACGGCCGCGGGAAAACGGGCGCTCCGGGAAGAGAGCGCCCGGATCGAACGGGACCGCGATTACCGGGAGCACACGGCGGAGGTCTGGGGAGAGATCCGCACCGGCGAATCGCTTCCCGCGGCGCGCATTCTCCAGGAGCTCGACGTCTCCGGTCTGCAGGCTCGCGCCGCAAGCGACCCCGGATCGGAGGAATCGCTTTCGGCCGAGCGCCTCCTCTCCGAGATCTACGTCCAGACGGGGTTCTATCTCCCGCGCGGCTACCGCGAGGAGAAGAACTGGGCGCGGGCGATCCTCTGCCTCTCCGTCGCGACGCAGATCCGCCCGAAGTCTCCGGGCGCGTGGTACGCGATGGCGGCGGTCGAAGCGCTCTCAGGACACGGCTCGCGCGCGATCGAGGACCTCGAACAGGCCGCGGCGCGAGGCTTCTCGGATGCGGAGGACCTCGACCGCGACCCCGACTTCGCCTCCCTGCGGGGAACGGAGCGCTATCGCGTCCTCCTCGATCGCCTGCGCGCGGCCCGTCCGGCGGCGCCCCGCGGATGAAATCCCTCCGCGCCTGAGCGGGGCCCCTCCGGCTGGTATCCGGAGCGTCTTTCGGACACAATCCGCTCCGCATGCCCGACCTTCCCGAGGGAAAGAAAAAGACGCTCCGGAGCATCGTGCTCGGGAAACCCCTGCGGGCGACCGATCCCGGCGTGTTCCACCACGTTTCGCTCGTCGCCTTCCTCGCGTGGGTGGGGCTGGGCGCCGACGGGCTTTCCTCGTCCGCCTACGGCCCCGAGGAGGCGTACAAGGCGCTGGGGGCGCACACGCCGCTCGCCGTGGTGCTCGTGGCGATGACCGCGTTCACCGTCTTCGTCATCTCCTTCGCCTACAGCAAGGTGATCGAGGAGTTCCCGGGAGGCGGCGGCGGCTACCTCGTGGCGACGAAGCTGCTCGGGCCGCGCGTGGGGGTCGTCTCCGGCTGCGCTCTGATCGTCGATTACATCCTGACGATCTCCGTGTCCGTCGTCTCGGGGGTCGACGCCATCTTCAATCTGCTGCCGCTGCATTTCCATTCGCTGAAGCTGATGACCGCGATGGCGATGCTCGTCGTGCTGGTGATCCTGAACCTCCGCGGGGTGAAGGAGTCGGTCACTTTCCTCCTGCCGATCTTCCTGGTCTTCTGCGTGACCCATCTCGTTCTCATCCTCACCGCCGTCATCGGCCACGCGCGCGAGCTTCCCGGGGTCTTCCACGAGACGGGCCGCGATCTCCATTCCGGCGTCGGGGCGCTCGGGTTCGTGCCGATGCTCTTCATCATGCTCCGCGCCTATTCGATGGGCGGCGGCACCTACACGGGGATCGAGGCCGTCTCGAACGGCGTGCAGATCCTGCGCGAGCCGCGGGTGCACAACGCCAAGAAGACGATGCTCTACATGGCGCTCTCGCTCGCCTTCACGGCCGGCGGCATCCTCTTCTCGTACCTCCTCGTCCGCGCGCACCCGGCGGCGGGAAAGACGATGAACGGCATCCTCGCCGAGATCGTCTTCTCGCGCTGGCGCGTGGCCGGTACGCCCGTCGGCGCCGGCCTTGTCGTGGCCACGCTCCTCTCCGAGGGTCTGCTCCTCTTCGTCGCCGCCCAGACCGGGTTCCTCGACGGGCCGCGCGTGCTCGCCAACATGGCGGTCGATTCCTGGGCGCCCCACCGCTTCGCCCAGCTCTCCGACCGGCTCGTCACGAAGAACGGCGTGCTGCTGATCGGCCTGGCGTCGGCGGCCGTCATGCTCTACGCGCGCGGGGGCCTCGATCTCCTCGTGACGATGTACGCGATCAACGTGTTCCTCACGTTCACCCTGACCGAGCTCGGCATGAGCATGCACTGGATCCAGGACCGCCGCACGAAACCTCAATGGAAGGCGAATCTCCCGGTCCACCTGACGGGCCTCGTCCTCTGCTTCTCGATCCTCTGCGTCACCATCTACGAAAAGCTCCTCGTTGGAGGGTGGGTCACCGTGACGGTCACGGGCGCGTTCATCGTCGCGGCGTTCGCGATCCACAAGCATTACCGGAACGTCGGCGACCGGCTGAAGTATCTCGACGAGGTCCTGGCCTCCGTCCCTCTGCACGAGCACGCCGTCGGCGACCAGCCGATGACGCCGAAATCGCCGACCGCGGCGATCCTCGTCGGCGGGTTCAACGGCGTCGGGGTGCACTCCTTCCTCTCGATCCAGCAGCTCTTCCCGCACTACTACGAGAACTACCTCTTCATCTCCGTCGGCGTGATCGACTCGGCGAAATTCAAGGGGGAATCGGAGATCGAGGCGCTCCGGCAATCGACGGAGGAGTCGCTCCGCCAGTACGTCGCGTTCGCCCGAAAGCTCGGCATGAAGGCCGACTACCGGTTCACGCTCGGAACGGAGGCGGTCGACGAGGCCGAGAAGCTCGCGCTCGAAGTCAAGCGCGAATTCCCACGGACGATCTTCTACCTCGGCAAGCTCGTCTTCGAGCACGACCGGTTCATCTACCGTTTCCTGCACAACGAGACCGCCCACGCGATCCAGCGGCGGCTCCAGTTCTCGGGACTCCAGAGCGTCGTCCTCCCGATCCGGGTGACGGAAAAGGAGCTGCACGCGCCGTCGCGCCCGGCCGCATCGCCGGCCTGATCCGAAAGGGTCCTGGCTCGCCGGGGAGCTGACCGCGCCCCGCTACGCGCGGGAAGGACGTCCCGCGAAGCTCTTGATCTCGACCGATGCGGAGAGCAGGCGCTCGCGAACGGCCTTCGCGATCCCGACCGCGCCGGGCGTGTCGCCATGGAGACAGATCGTCCGGGCGTCGACCGGCAGCGGCACGCCGCTCGCCGAGATGACGCGCCGCTCCCGGACGATATCGACGGCCTGGGCCGCGGCCTTGTCCGCGCTTTCGTGCACGGCGCCCGACGTTCCCCGGGGCGCGAGCGTGCCGTCTTCGAGATAAAGCCGGTCGGCGAACGCCTCCGCCACGGATCGCAGGCCGGCACGCTCCGCCTCCTCGAGCAGGATCGAGCCGGCCATCCCGACGATCGCGAGGCTCGGATGCCGGCGGGCGATCGCCTCGGCAAGGGCGCGCGCGGTATCGCGGCGACGGTTGCAGGCGTGGTAGAGCGCGCCGTGGGGCTTGACGTGGCCGATCGTCGCGGCGGATTTCCGGGCCGCGAGGAACAGGGCGTCCACCTGCTCGAGAACGGAGGCGGAGATCTCCGCGAGCGTCATCGGCAGCTCGCGCCGTCCGAAGCTCGCGCGATCCGGATAGCCGGGATGGGCCCCGCAGGCGACGCCGAGCGGGCGGGCGGCGGCGAGAGTCGCCGCCATCGTCCGCGCATCCCCCGCGTGGCCTCCGCAGGCGATGCTGCAGGACGAGAGGTAAGGGAGAATGGCCGCGTCGTCGAAACCCTCCCCCAGGTCGGCGTTGAGGTCGATCTCGCCCTTCACGCTCCGCACCGCGTTTTCCACGCTTCGATCGCCTCCTCCCGCGCGACGTCGCGGAACCGCAACATCCGCCCCGGGCGCGATTGTCCCAGAACCGGCAGGTCGGCGCGAATCACCACGGCGATCTTCGGGTATCCCCCGGTGACGGGTCCGTCCGGCATGAGGACGATCGGCTCGCCCCCCGGCGGCACCTGGACGGCGCCGAAAACCACGCCCTCCGGCGCGATCTCTCCCGGAGAGGGAGGCGCGCCTTCGCCTTCCAGCCTCAAGCCGCGGCGGTCGGAGCGCGACGAGACGCGAAATGTTCCGTCGAAAAACCGCCGAAGCGACGATTCGGAGAACCGGTCCCGCTGCGGACCCGGAAGAACGCGCACTTCGTCCGGGATCGGGCCGTCCATCGAAGAGGGCAGCGCTCGCCGCTCCGGAAGGGACGCCTCGAAGGTCTCGAGCTCGTCGCCGGCGGAGAGCTTCCGGCCCCGGAAGCCCCCGAAACCGGCCGAGGCGAGCGTCGACCGGCTCCCGAGCACGAGCGGAACGTCGATCCCCCCGGCGAACGCGACGTAGACCCGGAACCCCTCGGACGGCGCGCCGACGACGACACGATCGCCGCGGCGCGCGTAAACGGTCTCCCGGGCGTTCGCCGGTTCCCCGTTGACCGAGACCGAAGCCGCTCCGGCGATGCCGAGCGCCGTTTCCACGAGCGCCTCGATCTCGATCGGCCCGAGCGTCGCCTCGAGGAGCGCGGCGGCAGCCCCGTTTCCCGCCACCGCGTTGGCCGCCGATGCCGAGAGGGGGTCCGCGCATCCGGACACGGGCACTCCCCATCGCGAGGCGCGGGTCCGGCCCTGATCCTGGACGGTCGTGAAGAGTCCCGGGCGCACCACGCGAAACGTCTTCACCTCCGGCCCTCCGAGACCATCGCGGCGAACTTCCATTCCTCGATCGCCACGAAGCGAACCCGGTCGCCGGGCGACAAGAGCGCGGGCAGCGATTGCCCGGGATCGAAGAGAACGGCCGGCGTCCGCCCGATGAGCCTCCAGCCGCCGGGCCCGGACGATGGATAGATTCCGGTGTATTCGCCGCCGATCGCAACCGACCCCCACGGTACGTGCACCCGCGGCGCGGGAAGCCGGGGCGAAGCGAGGGCGGAGGGCATCCCCGTGAGGTAGCCGAACCCCGGGGAGAATCCGAGGAACGCCACGCGGTACTCCGCGGCCGAATGCCGCTCCGCGAACTCGGCGGGAGCGAGCCCGCGCTCCGCGGCGAGCTCCTCGAGGTCGATTCCCCCCGCTCCGCCGTAGCAGACGGGAATCTCGTGGAGGGCCCCTTCGGGGACGGCGGCGAAATCGTTCTCCCAGATGGCCGCCTCGCGCGCCAGCGCCGCCTCGTCGAAGCGCGCGGGATCGTGGACGACGAGGAGCGACCGCGCGCCGAGCGTCCAGTCCCGGAGGCCGTCGGGAGCCTGCCGCTCGAGGTGCGCGGCGACTGCGCGTGCCTTCCTTCGGGCAAGCTCTTCCGGAATGCCCGTCCACTCCATCAGGACGGCGGAGTCCCCCATCGGCCGCATCGAACGCACGACGGGATCTTACTTTCGGGCCGGGGTCAGGACGGAGGAGGCGGCGGGGGCGGAGGAGGAGAAGGGCGCGGCGGCGGGACCGCGTCGACGGCCGGGGCGCCTTTCGGCGCGTCCATCGACGGCGCGCCCTTCGGCGCGTCTCCCGAAGGCGCCCCGGTCGGCGCCGAGCCGGTGTAGACGGTTCCCGATGGAGGCGCCGCCCAGGTCTTCCCGACGACATAGTCGTTCGATCCCGCCGGGAGGGCAACGCCCACCCCGGGCCGGTACGCGTCGTTCTTCTGCGGCACCTCGGCCGGATGCCGGGCGTTTTCGTGGATCTTCTTTGCAAGCTGCTGCTGGTTTCGCGCGGCGGCGACCGGCCTGGTATCGCCGACGCCGGGAAGGGTGATCTCGGGCGCGGGCTCGGAGACGGCGCGAACGGAGACGACATCATTCTTCCGGACGCTCAACAAGGTTCCGTCGGTCGCGGTGAAGACGTACGCGCCGTTCTTCTCCGCGGGCTTGCGATGCGTCCGATAGGATGCGCCGCCGCGCAGGACGACCTGGTAGTCGGCCGCCACGAGCGCCCGGGACGACAGCACGAGCGCGGCGACGATCGAGACGATTCTCACGGTTCGATTCTACTCCTCGCCTCGCGAAAAGCGGTCCGTCCCGCCGGATCGACGGGGCTCCCGACGGGCTCCGCTATCATCGACCCATGGCGATCAAGCCCTCGCTCTGGGTCTCGGGCTCTCCCGGCGGCATCGGGCGAACCAAGCCGAAGCACTATCGCGAGATGGCCCGGGTCGCGTGGGAGAACCGGGACGCGCTCGGCTACGCGTGGAAGGTGCTCCGCGACGGGACCTGCGACGGCTGCGCCCTCGGCACCTCGGGATTGAAGGACTGGACCATCCGGGGGACGCATCTCTGCATGGTGCGTCTCGAGCTGATGAGACTGAATACCGCGCCGGCGATCGACCCCGCCGCGCTCGGCGACGCCGGCAAGCTCGCGCCGCGCTCCGGCCGCGATCTGCGGGCGCTCGGCCGCCTCGGGGAGCCCCTGATCCGGCGCGCCGGGGAGCGCGGATTCCGCGTCGTCTCCTGGGAGGAGGCGTACGCGGCCGCCGCGGAGGGAATCCGCGCCGCCGATCCCCGGCGCTTCGCTCTGTACATGACTTCGCGCGGGATCATGAACGAGCACTACTACGCGGCGCAGAAGGCGGCCCGTTTCATGGGCACGAACCACGTCGACAACTCGGCGCGCCTGTGCCACGCCGCGTCGACGGCGGCCATGAAACACACGCTCGGCCACGGGGCGACGACGTGCAGCTACACGGACTGGATCGGGACGGATCTGATCGTGTTTTTCGGCAGCAACGCCGCCAACAACCAGCCCGTCAGCATGAAGTACCTGGATGCGGCCCGGCGCGCCGGCACGCGGATCGCTCTGGTCAATCCCTACGAGGAGCCGGGGATGAAACGCTACTGGGTCCCCTCGGTCCCCGAGTCCGCGCTCTTCGGTACCCGCATCGCCGACGACTGGTTTCCGGTCCACACGGGCGGCGATCTCGCCTTCCTGATCGGCGTCTTCCAGATCCTGAACGCCGAGGGATGGGTGGATGGCGGTTTCATCGAAAGGAGCACGTCGGGGTACGCGGAGGCGAAATCCGCCGCGGAAGGGCTCGACTGGGCGCGCCTGGAGCGCGACTCCGGAACGACCCGGGCGCAGATGCGCCGCTTCGCCGAAATGCTCCGCGACGCGAAGAACGCGGTTTTCGTCTGGTCGATGGGGCTCACGCAGCACGCCCACGGGACGCAGACGATCGAGGCGCTCGTCAACGTCGGGCTCGCGCGCCACTACGTCGGCCGCGAGAAGAACGGTCTCATGCCGATTCGAGGCCATTCGGGAGTGCAGGGCGGCGCCGAAGTCGGGTGCGTTCCCTCGCCGGGCGCCGAGGCCTCCGCCCGGTTCGCGAAGGCCTGGGGCTTTCCGCTTCCGGACTTCCCGGGACTTTCGGCGGCCGAGCAGGTCGAAGCGGCGCGCCGCGGAGAAATCGACGTCTTCTGGATCGTCGGCGGGAACTTCCTCGAGACCCTTCCAGGACCGGAACGCTCCCGCGAGGCCCTCGCGGCGGTGCCCCTGCGGATCCACCACGACATCGTGCTCTCGTCCCAGATGCTCGTGCCGCCTCGAGGAACGGTGATCGTCTTTCCCGCCACGACGCGCTACGAATCGCCCGGCGGCGGCACCGAGACGTCCACCGAGAGGCGCATCATCTTCTCGCCCGAGATCCCGGGCCGCCGGGTGGGAAGCGCCCGGCCCGAATGGGAAGTCTTCGCCGAAGTGGCGCGGCGCGTCCGGCCGGAGCTCGCTTCCCGCCTTCGCATCGAATCCTCCGCCCAGCTCCGGGAGGAAATCGAGGAAACCGTTCCCCTCTACGCCGGGATCGCGTCCCTCGGCAAGAAAGGCGATCAGTTCCAGTGGGGGGGGGCCCGGCTCTTCTCCGACGGAGTCTTCGCGACGCCGGACGGAAAGGCGCGATTCTCCCCGGCGCGTCTCCCGGAGGCCGCGGCGGCAGCCGGCGCTTTCACGGTCTCGACCCGTCGCGGAAAGCAGTTCAACTCGATGGTGCAGCACGAGATCGATCCCTTGAACGGAGCGCGCAGGCGGGACGTGCTCATTTCGCAACGGGATGCCCGGGCGCTCGAGGTCGAGTCGGGAGATCCGCTGCGGCTCACGTCGGCGGCCGGATCGTTCGAGGGAATCGCCCGGATCGCTCCCATCCGCGACGGCAATCTCCAGGTGCACTGGCCGGAGGCGGCCGCGCTGCTTTCGGCGGGGCGGCTCGACCCCGAATCGCTCGAGCCCGATTACAACGCGTCGGTCACCGTCGAAAAAACGTAACCCCGCACGATTTCATCGCGGGCGCGTTACCATCGCGAGGCGCCGCGACGCTTCCGGCGCCATTTCGCAAGGAGGAGCCATGCGTTTCCTCGCCGGGGTCGTGGTCGGAGCGGTCGGGGTCCTCGCCGCGGGCCTCTGGTTCGCGACGACCGGCCGCATCAACGTGGCCGCCACCGAGCACGGTGGATGGAACGATCGGGTCGATCACTGGATGAACCAGGTCTCGAACCGCTCGATCGAAAAGCATGCCACCCCCGCGTCGAATCCGTTCGCCGGGAACCCCGCCGCCGTCGCCGCGGGACTCCGCCACTACAAGGAGAACTGCCTCGACTGCCACGGGGCGCGCGACGTGAACACCGCGGAATTCGCGAAGGGGCTGAATCCGGGGCCGCCCATGCTCGACATGGACGAACCGCAGAAGATGTCCGACGGACAGCTCTTCTGGGTGATCTCCCACGGCATCCGGGCGACGGGCATGCCGGCTTTCTCCCCCACCCACCGTCCGGAGGAGATCTGGCAGATGGTCTCGTTCGTCCGCCACCTCCCCAAGCTCTCCGAGGCGGAGGTCGCCGAGTTGAAAGCGGGACGCGAAGCCGAGGAAGAGCACGCCAACCGCGCCGCGGCGGCCAAGTAGGGGCTCGCTCGAGGAACCCCGGGTTCGGACGGGAGCCCGGGGGATTGCGAGAGGCGGTGTCGGGTGGGCCGCGGGTCAGAATCCCCGTTTCGCACGACGCACCCGCGGATTGGGTTTCGATAGCGTGCCGTGCGAAACGGAGAACCCTCTGCCCCGCGTCTCCCTGCCGCCTCTCGCCCCAGGCCTTCCGAACCCGCGGCACCCTCTCGCTCGCGGGCGGTCGCTGCGCGTGAGAAAAAGGGAGTCGCTTAAGGTGGCGCCCCTTCGGGCGCGTCGCGCGCGACGTTGCGCGGCGCAGTGAACGATGGCGCCGCGCGATTGGATGTTCCGTGCTCCACACGGGAAGACATAGGGACGTATTCTCTTCGTCGCGATCCGAGCTCCGCGAGCGTCGCGATGCCCAGTTCTGGTCGGGCGCCGGAGCGGTCGAGGGTTTACCCGAGCCGCGCAGGTCACGGCGCGATTAGTCTCCTCGCAGTAACCAAGAGGAGGAGGATCGCGCCGTGGGAGGCCGAGCGGTTCCAGCGCTCCGCGCGCGCCGCTCGGCCGACGTCGCGATGCTCAACTCGAATACACGATTTCAGTTCGGACAATCATGAGGCGCGGCCAGGCGCGAGCCCGACGGGATGGGGGCATCGGGCCGGCGGGCGAGGCGTACCAGATCGCGTACGTCAAGACCGGCGGCCCGGTGCACCCGCCCGTCCGG
>Ga0070666_10000891_pt1 | contig 18178 bp, 14 predicted proteins | sample KBSS23metaG_FD_64677 | JGI IMG/M metagenome (GOLD analysis project Ga0070666, IMG submission 64677) | Switchgrass rhizosphere microbial communities from Kellogg Biological Station, Michigan, USA - KBS S2-3 metaG | ecosystem: Host-associated > Plants > Roots > Rhizosphere > Soil ... | reverse complement strand
GGCGAGGTGTGCTTGCCGCTCGGCGCGTTCGCGTGGAATCCCGTCGGCGCATGCACCGCGACCACCGCCGCCACCTTCGACGATACGCCCGGCGGCCCCAACTCGCCTTCGAGGCGCGGATCGTCCGGCGTCCCGCCCGCCAGCAGCACCAGATGCGCGCCCGCCGACGAGCCCCACAGCACGATGCGCTCCGGATCGATGCCGAGTTCGCCCGCATGCGCCCGTACCCAGCGGATCGCCGCCTTGGTGTCGTGGATGTGCGCCGGCCACACGCCGTCTTTCGCCGAATTCAACCGGTACTGCGACGCGATTCCGGTGAAGCCATAGCCAGCCATCTCCTGCGCAATCGGCGCCATCATCTCGCGCGAGCCCATGCGCCAGCCGCCGCCATGCACGAACAGGATCGCGATGCCGTTCGGCGTCTCCGGCTTGGTGATGTCGAGCTTGAGTTCGATGTCGCCCGCTTTCGCGAACACGACGTCCTTGCGGCTTTCCATGGCTGTCCTCTCCCAATTTTTTGACACTAAGGGAGAAGCGGGCCTTGACTCTCAGGTTTTAAGTCCCAGATGAGGCTTCTGTACGGCGCGTCCGCGGGCAGAGACGGCGTACGGAAGGCGTTTTCGAAGTCCTGTCAGAGGCTTGTGCTGAAAACAGGCAATTGAATTCAGATTTTCTAGGGGAGGGGTCCCCCCTTTGTTGAGGACGCAGGTTCTTGAACCGGGTCGGAGGATGGAAATAAAGCTGTTTCAATGCTCTAGGCGGAATTGAATTCAACTTTTGAAGTTTTGGTGCCCCGGGTAGTTCGGAAACTGACAACTTGTCATTTCTCCCGGACCATGCGATCAGTGAGGAAATTAGGGTGGAAGCGGCCATGGAACACTTTGATGTCCTGATCGTCGGTGCGGGTTTGTCGGGCATCGGCGCCGCCTACCACCTTCAGACCGAAAGCCCTGGAAAGACCTACGCGATCCTCGAAGGCCGCGACGCCATCGGCGGCACCTGGGATTTGTTCCGCTATCCCGGCATCCGCTCCGACAGCGACATGTTCACGCTCGGCTATCGCTTCAAGCCATGGGTGGAGTCGAAGGCGATCGCCGACGGCCCCTCGATCCGCAAATACGTCCGCGAGACCGCGAGCGAAAACGGCATCGACAAGCACATCCGCTTCCACCACCTGGTGAAGCGCGCCGACTGGTCGACGCAGACCGCGCGCTGGACAGTGGAAGCCGAGGTCGCTGGCCGCACCGTAACGCTGACCTGCAATTTCCTCTTCATGTGCAGCGGCTATTACGACTATCGCGGCGGCTACGATCCGCAATTCTCCGGCCGCGACAGCTTCGCCGGCAAGATCGTGCACCCGCAGTTCTGGCCGGAAGATCTCGACTACACCGGCAAGAAGGTCGTGGTCATCGGCTCCGGCGCGACCGCTGTAACGCTGGTGCCCGAGATGGCGAAGAAGGCGGCGCATGTCACCATGCTCCAGCGTTCGCCGACCTATGTCGTGTCGCGCCCGGGCGAAGACGCCCAGGCAAACTGGATGCGCGAAAAGCTCGGCCCGAAGGCAGCCTACGCGATCACGCGCTGGCGCAATGTGCTGTTCGGCCTGCTGTTCTTCCGCCTCGCGCGCAAGAACCCGGAGAAGACCAAGCAGAACCTGATCGCCATGGTCAAAAAGGAGATGGGTCCCGGCTACGACGTCGATACCCATTTCACGCCGCGCTACAACCCGTGGGACCAGCGTCTCTGTCTCGTTCCCGACAGCGACCTGTTCAATGCGCTGAAGAGCGACAAGGCGTCCGTCGTTACCGACCAGATCGAAGCCTTCACGCCCACCGGCATCAAGCTGAAGTCGGGCAAGGAGCTCGACGCGGACATCATCGTCACCGCGACGGGCCTCAAGCTCATCGTCGCCGGGGGCATGCAGGCGGCGGTCGATGGCCGCGTCGTGAATTTCAACCGGACCATGAGCTACAAGGGCATGATGTATTCCGACGTGCCCAACATGGCGTCGTGCTTCGGCTACACGAATGCGTCGTGGACGCTGAAATGCGACCTCACCTGCGAATATGTCTGCCGCATGCTCAACCACATGGACAAGACGGGTGCTGAGATCGCGACGCCGAAGGGCGATCCGTCGGTGCAGGAATTGCCGTGGCTGGATTTCTCGTCCGGCTATGTGCAGCGCGCTCTCGACGTGCTGCCCAAGCAGGGCGCGAGCAAGCCGTGGAAGCTCTATCAGAACTACGCGCTCGACATGCTGACCCTGCGATTCGGCAAGGTCGATGACGGCACGATGAAGTTCGAGAAGGCCCATCCGATCGCCGCCAACGCCAACGCGCCGGCGGCGATCGCGGCGGAATAGTCAGCGGCGGCGCTTGCGATAGCGCCGCCGCGTCTCGTTCGCGAGAAATGCCTCCGGCACCAGCCGTCCGGAACCCGGCCGCACTTCGACGACCTTGCCGGCCTTGCGCACACGCCGGACCGGCTCGCCGTGATTGCCGAACGCCCCCGCCAGCGCGATCTTGCCGCTGTCGCGTCCGGTGACCGCCAGCTCGCTCACCTTCAGGAACGGCGCGGGCAGGGCAGGGATCGCCATCAGGACCTTGTCGCCCATCGGCACCAGGTCGGTGGTGCCCCACAGGCTCCACCACCGCCCGGTCCAGTCGCGCGTCCGCCGCGTCGGCGCGCCTTCCTGCTGAAAGCGCGAGAGGATATGCAGCACGCCGTCCGACCACGCCGCCGGCGCCGCATCCAGCGCATTGGTCAGCAGCGACACCGCGATTTCATGCCTCGGCACCACCACGGTGCGTGTGAGATAGCCCTGGAAGCCGCCGCTATGCCCAAACCAGTCCCACCCGGCGGCCGATCCGGTGATGATGCCCAGGCCATAGCCAGCCTCGATGGCCGAATGCTCGTCGCGCCAGCGCGGATGCGTCATCTCCCGCCGGCTCGCGGCGCTCAGGAAGCTGCGCGCCGCTGCGGGATCCAATTGTCCGAAGAACCTGACCAGGTCGGACGCCGTGCTGACGAACCCTGTCGCCGCCGCCAGCGCATGCGTCGGCTGATCGCCCTTGAACACCACGCGTTCGCCGAGCAACACGCGCCCGCTATGCGCGCTTGCCAGTTTGGCGCCGCGCGGCAGCGGCACGTCCGGGGCGGTTTGCCTAAGTCCCGCGGCCGTTACGACTTCACGCGCGACGAAATCGTTGAAGCGCTCACCGGTGATCGCTTGGATAACCAGCCCGGCGAGGCCGAAGCCGTGGTTGGAATATTTGAGGCGCGCGCCGGCGTCGAGGATTGGTGGCCGCTTCAGGTCACGGCGCAGCTCGGTTTCGTTCAGGAATTCGCCGCGGCCTTCCCAATAGGTCGCATCCGATCCGTCGCGCACGATGCCCGCCGTATGCGACAGCAGCTGGCCGATCGTCGCCTTCGCGATGGCCGGATGCAGCCCGGAGACATACGTTCCGGCCTGATCGTCCAGCGACAGCCGGCCCTTCTCGCGCAGCCGCATCACGGCCGCCGCGGTGAACGATTTGGAGTGGGACGCGACCCGAAAGCGATGGCGCGGGGTGAGTTTCTCGCCGGTCAGCGCGTTGGCGTGGCCGAATGCGGTGTCGAGAACGATCTGGCCGCGGTGGGCTACCGCGATGGCGCAGCCCGGCTGGCCGCTGAGACGCATCTGGAACGAAAGCCATTGCTGCACATAGTCCAGCGCCGGCGCGAGCCACGCGGTGTTCGTTGCCATCGGCCCCTCGCGAAATCGACGCGCGACCCTAACGGCCCGGCGGCGATTGGCAAGGCCAGCTCAGACGCCGGCGACGCCTGCGCGCGCGTCCGTGTAGGCACCGTTGGCGTAGGCCACCTGCCCGTTGACCAGCACCGTGTCGATGCCGGTGGCATCGCGGGTGTAGCGCATGCCGTCGCCCGGCATGTCGAACACCGGCCGCTCATCGCCGCGCCCGATGGTCTCGGCATCGAATACCACGACGTCCGCCGCAAAGCCCGGCGCGAGGGTACCGCGATCTTTCAGGCCCCAGATCGCCGCCGTCTCGCTCGTGATCTTTTTCACTGCGCCCTCGAGCGTCAGATGCTTGCCCGCGCGCACGAACTCGCTGAACAGGAAGCCCGTATCGCCATAGGTCGCGAACGACATCAGGTGCGCGCCGCCATCGCTCGCGCCGACATGCACCAGCGGATGCGCCAGCAACGGCCCGACGCGGTCGGTGACGTTGTGACCCTGATTGGCGGAGAGGAAGGCAACGTCGAGATCGCCTTCCAGCGAGATGTCGATCAATGCCCGCGGCACCGACTGTCCACGCTCCTTGGCGACATCACCCAGTGTGCGGCCGGCATAGGCCGCCGGGGCCTTGTCGCCGCCGCGGATGACGAGCCCGGCCATGGCACCCGCCATGCGGAAAGTCTCGGCGTCCGCGGCCATCTTCCCGGTGGTCTCTGTGTCGCGCAACGCCGTCATCCGCTGCTTCATTGGCTGGCGCAGGATGCGCATCCATCGCGGCAGGCGCGCGAAATACAGGCTGGGCCGCAGGAACGAAAAGCTGATGTCGATCGGCCGTGTCTGCACTTGCGGCCACACGCGTGCACCCTGCGCGAATTGCTCGGCCACGCGTGTCATCACACGGGAGACGTTGTTTGGCGCCTGCACGCTGTCGAACAGCGGCGAGAACGTTGTCGGGATATCGTGCCTCAGCGACAGCTCCGACAATTGATCGACGCGCGCGATGGTCAGATCGGCGTCATAGAACTCGGGCACCACCTGCAGCATGCGCCCGAACTCGCCCAGCACGGCGCATAGCGCATCCAGCTCGGAGAACTGCGCGAACCGGCTCGGTACCGGTCGTGCGTTCTCGTCGACATCGACGAAGCTGGTCGACAGGCCGACGGCACCGTCCTTGAGGCACTGCCGCAGCAACGATTGCATCGCGGCGATCTCGTCCGGATTTGCGGCACGCTCTTGCGATGCCGCGCCCATCACCCACAGCCGGATCACGCTGTGGCCGACCAATGGCGCAACGTTGACGGACAGATTCTTCGCCAGCGCGGCGCGATAGCCGGCGAAATCCTCCCATGTCCATTCGAACGCTTGGGTGAACGCTTCGGGTGGCATCTCTTCTATCTGCTGGAACATGCCGACCACGCGTTTGCGATCCGCCGCCTTCAGCGGTGCCAGCGACAGCGAGCAATTGCCGGGAACCACCGTCGTGATGCCGTGCTCCAGCGCCGGCCGTGCCGCGCCGTCCCACAGAAGCTGGACGTCGAAATGCGTATGCGGGTCGATGAAACCCGGCGCCACGACACGGCCACTCGCATCGATGGTCCGCCGCGCGGTGCCGTCGATCAGCCCGACCGCGGCGATCTTGCCGCCGCTGATTGCAACGTCGGCGCGTCGTGGCGCCGCGCCCGTGCCGTCCACGACCACGCCATTCTTGATCAGGATGTCGAACATCAATTGTCCTCCAGCACCTTGCGCCAGGAATGCCCGGCAAGATCGTTGATATCGGATACGCCGCACGCGCTCATCAGCTTCAGCGCCGTATCGGGATCGAGCGTAACCGGCGCGACGACACCGTTCTGATAACGGACGCGTACGATGAGGTCGGCCTGTCCGTCATGTCCTGCGGCGATCTCAGCGCTCACGATCACGGCCTCGCTCATCGCCGCGGGGGTTCGACGAACACCACGTCGCTGCCCAGCAGCAATCCTGGAGGTCGCCGCATCGCGAAGATGTGAAGGTTCCAACCCCTGATCTTCTCCGCGCCATCGGCTTCGCCAGGAAGTGCGCGCGCCGCGAGCTGTTCCAGGGTCTCCTCCGGTAGCGGGGTTACAAAGCGACGTTGCGCCGAAAGCGTCGTGGTCATGGCGGCACCAAATCTTTCGAAAGACACCGTACGCCGCAGGCGCGCGGTTTCAAGCGCTGCGAACGTCCCCTAGCGGCAAGATTCTACAATGAAAATCGCACCTTGGCGCAGCGTCCGCAAAGGCTTTCAATGCAAGCCATTGGCGGGCACGAGACCCGCGCCAGGGAGCACGCCATGCCGACACGCGAAGAGGTCATTGAACGCCTGACCAAGGAAGGTACGTTCGAACTCGCCACCGACACCTCGCTCGGCTATCCAATCAAGGTCTACCGCAACGCGCCGCCATCGCTGCGAGCCGTGCTGGAAGGAACACGTGCCTTCGACGATCGCACCTTCCTGATCTATGGCGAAGAGACGCTCACCTTCAAACAGCACTTCGACCGCGTCGCGTCCCTGGCGCACTTCCTGCGCGAGACGGGTGTGCAGAAGGGCGACCGCGTCGCCATCGGCATGCGCAACTATCCCGAATGGATGATCAGCTTCTGGGCGGTACAGGCGATTGGCGCTATCGCCGTTGCGATCAATGCCTGGTGGACCGGCGCCGAGATCGCGTTCGCGCTGGAAGATTCCACACCCTCGGCGCTGCTGATCGATGGCGAACGCCTCGAACGTCTCGCGCCGCTACTCCCTGGGATGAGGGGACTCAAGACCATCGTGGTCGCGCGCCGCGACGGGCAGGGCGGCGCTGGCATCGATTTCGCCATGGCCTCAGGCCGTCCTGCCGATGGACTGCCGGCGGTCGAGATCGCGCCGAATGACTATGCGACCATTCTCTACACCTCCGGCACGACCGGTAAGCCGAAAGGCGCCGTCGCGACACAGCGCAATCACGTCACCAACATCATGAACACCCTCCTGGGTGGCGCCGTTGCGCGCGGCCTGCTCGGTGACTTCGGCCCGCCGCCGGCCAATGCACCGCAGGCCGCCGTCCTTCAGACATTCCCGTTCTTCCACATCGGCGGCATGTCAGGCCTCTACGTCGGCACGGCGACGGGCGCGAAGATCGCGCTGATGTACAAATGGGATCCGGGCGAGGCCGTCCGCCTCGTCGAGAAATACAAGCTGATGAGCGTCGCCGGCGTTCCCATTGTTGTGCGGCAATTGCTCGAAAGTGCCCGTTCTTCGGGCGCCGACGTCTCCTCGTTGATTGGTATCGCGTCGGGCGGCGCCTCGGTCCCTCCCGACCTGATCCGCCAAATCAACAAACAGTTCGAGTCCAAGACCATGCCGGGCAACGGCTACGGTCTCACCGAAACAACCAGTGCCGTGATCAGCAATGGCGGTATGGATTACTTCGCGCATCCCGACAGCATCGGCCGACCTGTTGTCACTTGCGAGGCGCGGATCGTCGATGAGAACGGCAAGGATGTGCACACCGCCGAGGTCGGTGAACTCTGGCTCCGTGGCCCTAACGTCATTCCCGGCTATTGGAAGAACCCTGAAGCTACGGAAGCGGCGTTCGGCGGCGGATGGTTCCGTTCCGGCGATCTCGGCTATCGCGATTCCGAAGGGCTCTATTACGTCGTCGATCGAAAGAAGGACGTGATCATCCGTGGCGGCGAGAACGTCTACTGCGCGGAGGTCGAAGCCGCGATCCTCGAACACCCGTTGGTGAAGGACGTCGCCGTCGTTGGCTTGCCTGATGTGGAGTATGGAGAGCAGGTCGCCGCTGTGATTCAAGTGGCTAACGAAGGCGCCGCCGCCAAGCTGCCCGACGAGCTGCGCAATTCGCTCGCGGCGACCTTGGCCAAGTTCAAGATCCCGTCGGCCTACAAGCTGACCGAGCACGAGCTGCCGCGCACCGCCACCGGCAAGGTCCTGAAGCGCGAGTTGCGCGAACTGTTTGGAAAGCGTCCGGCCTGATGCCATAGGGGAGCTTCCGTATACAGACTCCCCAAATTGATGATCGGTGACGCCCCGCTACGTTGAATCCCGTAATACGAACGGTCAGTTTTGGGCGTGAGTCATTCTGCTTACGGAGTATCCCGGACTTTCCCGCACGCGAATCTCCGTACGCGGAATTCCCGGCTATTGATTCGTCTTAGGCTTAACGATGCTCCAACCATCAGAGCGAAGGGGAGCATCGATTGTCAGTCTCATTCAACACGGCGTGCCACGATACGGCCGCCCGCCATTCCACCGCCTTTCCCGTAACCGCACTCCGTCCCGTCAACCAACCGGCCACCTCCGCCGCAAGTCTTCCGGAACATCTCGCACGGCTTCGTGACCTCGGCACCGTTCAGCGCTTTTCCCGCAATGAGCCGATCTTCCACGAAGGCGACGCTGCCCGTCACATTCTCCAGATCGTCAGCGGTACGGTCCGCCTCTGCCGGCACATGCCCGACGGCCGCCGTCATGTGGCGGAGTTCGTGCTGGCCGGCGATCTCTGCGGTGTGTTCGGCGGCGCGACGCAATCGTTCACCGCGGAAGCGGTGACCGACGTCATCGTGATCGCCTATCCGCGTGCCCAGTTCGACCGCATGTCAGAAAGCGATCCTGCTTTCCGGGCCAAGGTGCTCTCGCACCTCTCCACGCATTTGCTGTCGGTCCAGATGCACAGCTTCGTGCTCGGCTGCCAGAACGCAAGGGAGCGCTTGGCCTCGTTCATCCTGCACCTGGCCGAGCGCACGGGCGCGTCACGGACCGGCCGCGTCGAACTCGCCATGGGCCGCCAGGACATCGCCGATCACCTCGGTCTTACGATCGAAACGATCTGCCGTGCGATCACCGCGCTCAAGAAGGAGCGCGTGCTGGATGTGCCCAACACGCACCAGATCGTACTGCGCAATGTCGACGCGCTGAGCGATCTCGCCGGGGCCGCCTCGCTGAATTAATCGCCGGCACTGACACCGGTATCTCAACCCGACTGCCATTCACGGGTCTGCATAATGCACGCGCTTGTCGAAATTCTTTTCAATGCCTTCATGACGCTTGAAGCCTGGACCGCCACATCCGGCGATCTCATCGATCACATGATGCGCAGTCTCCAGAGCGGCCTGGTCCTCGCGACGATCCTCGTCACGTCAGTTCTGGTATTCGGCCTGGGTTGCGCCTGGGCTCTGTTCGAGCGCCTTCGTGCCTCCGCTGCGCACTATCGCATGAGCGGCTTACTTGCCCGCGCCCAATCCGAGATTCGCTTTCGAGAAGCTATGATCCTGGCCTGCCCACAAGCCGTGGTCGTGATGGGTGCCGACATGCCGACACCTCTCAGCTATCGCGGTGGCAGTGCCCTGTTGCAGGAGTGCCTGGCTGGCCCAGACTCAGCTGCCCTGACGAACATGGTCGATGCGCTACTCGAAGGCGGCACCGTCTTCGAGGTCAGAGTCCGAACAGAGCGCCATCCGAGCGTGATCGTGCAAGGTTCGGTTGTCGGCAGCCGTGCTGCCGTTTTCCTGCGGACCGAAGAGGGTTCGCCTGCGCTGGAGCGCGATCTCAAATCTCTGCTCGAAGCGATGCCGATGCCGGTCTGGATTCGCGGCCGCGACCTGTCGTTGACTTGGGCCAATCGTGCGTTCCTTGCCGCCACCGGCTCAGGCTCCCTCGAAAAGGCGCGCAGGGCGGATCCCCGCATTGTTCGTGCCGAACGCGATCTCGTTGAGGCGGCGCTCGAGGGCAAGGATGTGCTGAATGAGCGGCGTTACAGCGTTATTGACGGCCGCCGCCGTGCGCTTGCGGTCGATGTCATGCGGTTGCCGAGCGAGCGCGTCGCCGGTGTTGCGCTCGACGTTACGGAGTCGGCGCAAGCGGAGGGACAACTGAGGCTTGTCACGGAAGCGCAGTCGGACATGCTTGATCGCCTTGGCACTGCCATGGCGATTTTTGGCGCCGACCGCAAGCTCGCGTCGTGGAACAAGGCTTTCGCTGCGATGTGGAGCCTGGAGGATGCCTGGTTGGGCACACGTCCGGCGCTGGAAGACATCTTCGATCGCCTGCGCGAGACGCGCCGTATTCCTGAGCAGCGCGATTATCAGACTTGGAAACGCGAACATCTTGCCCTGTTCGAGAACGACAATGGCGAGATCGACGAAGCTTGGCACACGCCTGGAGGGATCAATGTCCGCGTGAAGGCGCATCCCCACCTATTGGGCGGAGTATTCTATCTATTCGAGGATCTGACCGACACGTTGAAGCTCAGCACGCAACTTCATCTCCTGGCGCAGACGCAGCGAGCCACCTTGGACGCGATCGACGACGGCATGGCGGTGTTCGGCCCCGACGGGAAGCTCAAGATCCACAACGCCGCGTTCGCCGCGCTGTGGAAGTTCAGCGAGCAAGATCTCGCTTCCGGGCCTCATCTCGCGATGCTTGGACAGATGGCTATCAATCGCACCGGACGAGACGGCATCTGGAACATGATCGCGTCCGGCATCACGTCGTACGAACCGGCGCACTGCGGTGAGTGGGGGCGTGTCCTGCGCGCCGATGGCCGCGTGTTGGCGCTGCATCTCACGCGGCTGCCCCTGGGCGCGGTGCTGGTCACCTTCGAGGACAATACCGACCTGGAGCGGTTCAGCCACGAGGCGCTCGGCGCGTCGGCGGCCTGATCAAGCCGATACGGGCTCGCCGGCGTAAAATTGCAGGCGCTGTTCCATCTCCGCGGCCGCTGCCCGCAGCTTGGTAGCAAGGGTCGGGTCCATTCCAGCATCCGCATAGGCGCGCAGGTCACGTGCGATCACCATGAGCTGATTATCGGCTGTATCCATGGGCCCCGCGTGCATCCCTGCTCCCAACCGCATTTTGGGGAATCTTGTTCCGTCTGGTTGTGGGCGCCAGCTCGGGTCAATACGTTTAGGTGCTTGTACCTAGGACCCTCTAAGTGTCTGATTTTATTACGGGTCTGAAAAAGAGTGTGATCGGCTGCTGCGGTATCGTTGGCGCGGCGCGTTCCGGTTGTGCAGAATGGTTGGGACTGTTTGACCATTTTGAGTACCGGCAGCAACACAGCATCATCGTCCTAGTCTCATGTCATTTGATGGCTCAGTTGATCGCCTTGGTCCACGCGGAAGGCCGAACAGCGCGCGTGGGTTGAAACCATATTTTCAGCCTGAGTTCAGGTTCGGCTGTTTATCTAAAGGCGCAACACAAAGGATCGGTGGAACACGGGGTCGCGTTTGTTTTGGACCACTGCCGCTCGAGGGTTAGGCGGGGACATGTCAGAGGAAGCTGTTATTTCGGTGGTGGACGACGACGCCGGCGTCCGGGATTCCCTGCGGCTGTTGCTGGAATCCGCGAACTACGTGGTCAAGGCCCATGGCTCCGCCAAGCAGTTCCTGGATGAGAAGCACGCGACGGCCTGCGTGATCGCCGACATCCGGATGCCGGAAATGGACGGTTTGGAGCTCCAGCAGGAGATCGTCCGGCGCGGCTCCGGGCTACCCGTTATCATCATTACCGGCCATGGCGACGTCCCCTTGGCGGTTCGCGCGATGAAGGCCGGTGCGGTCGATTTCATCGAGAAGCCGTTTGATGATGAACAATTGCTCGCGAGCGTGAACCGCGCCATCGAGATCGGGCGCAAGACCCGGGGGGCGGCGGCGGAGGCCGCTGCGGCGGAACGCCTGCTTGCCCTGCTGACGCCCAGGGAACGGACTGTTCTCGACCAACTGGTTGTCGGCCGCTCCAACAAGGTGGCCGCCTATGAGCTTGGGATATCGCCCCGGACGGTCGAGATCCACCGTGCGCATATCATGGACAAGATGAATGCGCGCAGCCTGTCGGATTTGGTGCGCATTTCGCTTTCGGCGGCGAAGCCCGGAAACGCCTAGGACTAATCCGTATAGCGAGTTGGGTCTTATGGCCCTAAGGTCCGCGCTGTTCAGCTTGGGACTGAATGGCGTTGGGTGTGAAGAAAGATCGCGTCGTCTGCGTCGTTGACGACGACGAGGCGGTGCGGGACTCAGTTCTTGTGCTGCTTCAATCCGAGGGTATTGCCGCACGGGCATTCGCGTCCGCGGCGGAACTCCTCTCGGACGGCGATGCCCTGTCAGCCGCCTGCTACGTCCTTGATGTGCACATGCCTGGGATGGGCGGCGTTGAACTTCTCGCGCATCTGCGCAGCGCAGGCGTGTCGGCCCCGATTTTCCTGCTCACCGGGCGAGCGGACGCTGCGTTGAAGCGCGCAGCGTTAAGCGCCGGCGCCAACGCGTTGCTCAACAAGCCCAATGCCGAGCTGCTGGATCTCATCCGCGGCGCGTTTTGATACGCACGATTGCGTAAGGACTTTGTCCGAATATCGCCGGCTGCCGCAGCGCGTCACTGTTCCGGTGCTCCACGACCTTCCCCCGGTGGAGTCGAAGGCGGCCGCGGAGCCTCGTGTTACGGCACCGCGGTCACTTCTTACGGACATCGCAACGCGAGAGGCGGGCACATGCGCGTTCTGCACATCGAAGACGACGCAAGTACGGCGGACGCCACGAAAATCGTCCTCGGTCTTGATGGTATCGACGCTGTGAACACCGAACTCGGTGAAGACGGCATCTCGCTAGCGCGGACTGGCGAATTCGACGCGATCCTGCTCGATCTCAAGCTGCCTGACATGACGGGCCAGGAGGTCGTGTGCGCCCTGCGTTCCGCCAGTGTCGGTACGCCGGTTCTCGTCCTCTCGGGCGATCCGTCGCCGGAGTCGCGGATACGCCTGCTGCGATCGGGCGCCGACGACTTTCTCTCAAAGCCTTATGAGGGCCGCGAACTCGTGGCGCGGTTGAAGGCGATCACGCGCCGTGCCGGACAAAACAAGGCCGCCCAGATCCGCTGTGGCAAGCTCGTCGTCGACATCGCTTCAAAGACGGCGCGCGCCGATGCGTCGTTCGTGAATCTGACGGGCCGTGAATACGCGATGCTGGAGCACTTTGTGCAACGCAAGGGTTCGGTCGTCACAAAGAGCGGGCTGATGGCCCAACTCTACGGCGGCCTTGATGAGCCGGATGCGAAGATCATCGACGTGTTCGTCTGCAAGCTGCGCAAGAAGATCTCCGCGGCAACCGGCGGGGAGGCCTATATCCATACCGTCTGGGGTGCTGGCTATCAGATGCGCGAGCCCGCTTAGGCCGCTTCTGCTTCGATCGATGCCACGGCTTCCAGTGCGGCATGGGCGCAAGCCATGGTTCCCACGAGCGAGACGCACCAGAATTCGGTCAACGTCTGCCGCAACGGCTCGCAAATGACGATCGTGTTGCCGTCCGCTCCGCGCTTGAGCGATCCCTGCGATTCCGCGAGCTTCAACAGACGTGAGACGTGCGCGCGCGATACCTTGTACTTGCGTGCGAGCGCGGTGACCGAGAGCCTGACCGGGCCGCGCGGAGGAAAGGTGTCGCCTTCTTCGCGGGCCAATGCCAGTTCGTAGAGGATACCCATGCCTGCCGTGTGATGCGCGAACGGAGTCAGGGGATTCTTCGATTGTGTGCGCGCCATGGCCGTCATGCCGGTCGTCAGCTTCTGCATGAAGGCCCGAAAGACATCAGGGTCGTCGATATGCTCCGCGACGCGCAGCGTCTCGGGCTCGATCTTGGACGCCGCCACCAGCTGGTCGCGAAAAAACTTTTGGAAACAGGCTCGCATCTGCGGCGTCGGAATATAGCGCCGGGCGCGGCGATCGGGTTGCACCGGGTCCGGCATGATGAACCCGATCACGCGAAGCTGGACCAGCAGCGCCGTTGCACGGCCGGGACTTGCCAGACCCAACTCGCGGCACAGCGTTTTCACGGTGGCGAGCGTCAGTTCTCCTTTGGATTCCAGGTGAAGCACGAACACGCCGGCAAAGAACCGCCGCAGGTCGCGCGCCACCCGCGCCACGATCGGTGAATAGAAATGGTGGTCGACGTTGTTTCTGACGGTCTGAAGGCACGCCTCGATGAAATGGGGCTGCGCAAGCAACGTCGAATATGCGGCGGGGAAAGAGTCCTCGGCCGCCCGTTCGACGACAAAACGCCAATAGGCGAGACCTGGCGAGGTCCTGAGTTCGCTGGTGTCCACGATCGTCCTGACTCAACTGACGCGCTGCCGACGGCAGCGGCACGGGATGCCCAACCCGGGTAGATCATACCAGAAATTGCGTCATGGTCCCAACCTGGGGAGCGCTTGCTGTGACCGTGTGCATTGGTCCGGCCGGCGTTACCTCAGATGTGCAGCTTGGCGTGGCGACGGCAGACGGTGAGAAGGGCGGCGCGGTCGAGAATATGCAGGCCCGTGTAGTTGAGTTCGACCCACTTGTCGCGGCGCCAGCGCTCGAGCTTGCGGTTGACCGCCTCGCGCGAGGCGCCGATGTGATGGGCGATTTCGCCCTGGTTGAAGAGAATGCGCCCGCTACTGGACTCGGCCAGGAGAAACCGGGCGAGGCGCTTACCAAGCTCCATCGACGACGTGCGTTCGACCAGCGCGTCGGTCTCGCGCAGCCGGCGTGTCAGGACATTGACCAGAGCAAGCGCCGCCTGCGGTTCGGCCAAAAGCGCTTCCTTGATTAGCCTGGCGTCGATCCGCAGCATCTCGCACTTGCGGGTTGCCACGGCATTGGTGACGCGCGGTGTGCCGTCCAGCGCGCCCATTTCGCCGATCATCGTTCCGGCCTTGATTCGCGCCAGCCAGACGGCGCGGCCGTCGAGTCCGGGAATCGATATCTCGATCTCGCCGGCGAAGATCGCGAAGGCGGCGTCGGACTTGTCGCCGTGGCCGAACAGGCGTTGGCCCTTCTCCAACCGGAGAATCGTGCCGCTGTCCGCCAATTGCTGGCGCCGCTTGGGCGAAAGGGAGTTGAAGACGCTGTCGCGCGCCAGGGTATCGGCGATCTTCACCGAGTGTTTTTCTTCAAGCACTTGAATCGCCGATGCCGCCCCATCCATACGGCGAAGTTAACAATCGCGTTCGCAGGCGCAAGCTTGGCCTTGCCGTCAACACACAACCTCGCGAAGAATTCGCTCTCCCTTCACGGGTGTGATCGCCTCAAAAATGGCCACTTTCACGATAAGTGGCTGATATACCATGATTTTCGTGAAATTTGGCATGTTCGGACAGGCCATTCCCATTTGCGTTGTGATCGACTTACCTTGCGGTGGGGGCGGCAGCGAATAAGTTCTGCCGCGAGTTAAGCGCGTCTCTAGGGGGACCAAATGAATCGCATGAGTAAGGGCAAGCTGCTGGTCGGTGCCGCGGTGTTGGCACTCGTAGCCGGCGGTGTGTTGGTTGCCAGCCAGTATTATCCCGCCAAGACCGGCACGACTGCCGGCACGGTCGCTCCTATGGAGCGCTACCACAACAGCCAGGTCGGCGACCATGACGTCCAGACCGGCGACACGACGATCCCGACCATTATGCAGACGGATTCGTTCCAGGATCTGACGAAGACCACGGGTGTGGCGTCCACGGCCGCTTCGCAGGCCGCGTCGGCTGCCGCTTCGAACGCTGCTTCGATGGCCGCCTCGCAGGCCGCTTCGAATGCCGCCTCTGCCGCCGCCTCGCAGGCTGCGCATCAGGCCGCCAGCCTTGCTGCTTCGCAGGCCGCGTTCAGCGCCGCTTCGAACGCCGCTTCGCAGGCCGCGCATGCCGCGGCTTCGCAGGCTGCCAGCGCAACCGGCGCCGCCTCGCAGGCCGCCTTCAACGCCGCTTCGAGCGCTGCCTCGCAGGCCGCTTCGGCCGCAGCGTCCGCTGCCGCCTCACAGGCCGCTTCGATCGCCGCTTCGAACGCTGCTTCTCAGGCTGCTTCGAATGCTGCCTCGCAGGCTGCTGCTGCTGCTGCGTCGCAGGCCGCCGCTCAGTCCGCCTCGCAGGCCGCTGCTGCTGCCGCGTCGCAGGCTGCTTCGGCTGCCGCGTCGCATGCCGCGAACGCCGCGGCTTCGCAGGCCGCGTCCGCTGCCGCGTCGCAGGCCGCGTCTGCTGCCGCGTCGCAGGCTGCTGCGTCGATGGCTTCCCAAGCGCAGGCAGCTGCCGCGTCCCAGGCCGCCGCTGCCGCCGCGTCCAACGCGGCGTCGCAGGCCGCTAGCCAGGCTGCCGCTGCCCAGGCTGCACTGAGTGCCGCCTCGCAGGCCGCGCATGCTGCTGCGTCGCAGGCCGCTGGTGCTGCCGCCTCGCAGGCTGCGTCTGCCGCCGCCGCTTCGTTCGCCGCATCGCAGGCTGCGCTGAATGCCGCCTCGCAGGCCGCGTCGGCCGCTGCTTCGCAGGCCGCGCACGCTGCTGCTTCGCAAGCACAGGCCGCCGCCGCCTCGCAGGCCGCTTCGGCTGCTGCGTCGCAGGCCGCGTCGAATGCTGCCTCGCAAGCCGCGTCTCAGGCCGCCGCTGCTGCGGCTTCGAACGCCGCCTCGCAGGCTGCTTCGGCCGCCGCCAGCAACGCCGCGTCGGCTGCCGCCAGCAATGCTGCCTCGAATGCGGCTAGCAACGCCGCGTCGAACGCGGCCTCGCAGGCCGCCGCTGCTGCGGCTTCGAATGCCGCCTCGCAGGCTGCTTCGCAGGCCCATTAAGCCTCGGCACATTAAGCAATCGACAGCCACCGCCTTCCCGGGCGGTGGCTGTTTCTTTTTGTGCCGGAAATGCGACATTGGCCCCGAGGGGATTCAGGGGCGTACTCGTGATTTTCAAGGTTTTGGGCCGGGCGGCTTTGTGCGCCGGCCTGATGGTTGGCATGCGTGCCCAGTTGCAGGTGCTCTCACCCTCGGTCGGCCTCAGCAAGCTCGAGACCAAGGATCTGGAGCTCCTCTACTACGATCCACTCCAAACATACCTCACGCCCTACAGCGCGCGCGCCTTCGAGAACTCATTCGCCTTCCAGCGCCGCACTTTCGACTGGACGCCGTTCGATCGCCCGGTCGTGCTGTTGCGCGATCTTTCCGACAACGGCCGCGCTACCGTGCGTGCCTCTCCCAGCAACGCGCTGACGCTTGACGTTGCGCCGATCTACATCCCGTTCGAGACCTTCAGCCCCGGCGAGCGCTTTTTCACGCTCATGAACCATGAGCTGACGCACATCGCGACGATGGATGTTGCCAACGATTCGGACAATTTCTGGCGTAGCGTGTTTCACGGCAAGCCGGTTCCCATCACCGAGCACCCGGATTCGATCGTTTACAACTTCCTGGCCGCGCCTCGCACGACGGTGCCGCGCTGGTATCTCGAAGGCAGCGCCGTCTTCATGGAGACCTGGATGGCCGGCGGCCTCGGCCGCGCCCAGGGCGGCTACGATGAGATGGTGTTCCGCGCCATGGTCCGCGACGACGCCAAGTTCTACACGCCACTCGGTCTTGAATCCGAGGGCAATGCGGTCGACTTCCAGGTGGGCGCCAACGACTATCTCTATGGCACGCGCTTCGACTCCTATCTCGCGATGACCTACGGCCCGGAAAAGGTGATCGCGTGGCTGAAGCGCGAGAACGGCAGCGCCGGCTACTACGCGACCGACTTCGAACGCGTGTTCGGCAAGCCGCTCGACAGCGCTTGGGGGGACTGGATCGACTTCGAGCATCAATTCCAGGCGAAGAACCTCCAATCGGTGCGGCAATTCCCGCTGACTTCGACCACGGCACTCACGCCGCACGGCCTGGGTTCGGTATCGCGCAGCTTCTACGATCCCTCGACCAACAGCCTGATCGCCGGCTTCCGCTCGCCCGGCGTGATCGCCAACATCGGCCAGATCTCGCTCAAGAACGGCAGCGTCAGGCAGCTCACCTACCTCAAAGGCCCGGCGCTCTACCGTGTGACGTCGATGGCCTACGATGAGGCCACCCGCAAGGTCTACTTCACCCGCGACAACAACGACTATCGCGACTTGATGGAGATGGACCTCGCGAGCGGCAGCACGAAGGAGCTGATCCACGACGGCCGCGCCGGCGATATCGCGATCAACCCGGTGGACCATTCACTATGGGGCGTGCGCACCATAAACGGCATCGACTCGATCGTCCGCATGAACGCCGCGCGCGACGGTTGGAGCCTGGTGCAGGCCTTCCCCTATGGCCGCAACGTGTTCGACCTCGACATCTCGCCGGATGGCCAATACCTCGCCGCCTCGGTCGGCGAGATCAATGGCGCGCAACGCGTGGCCGTCTATCGACTCGCCGATCTTGTCGATGGTGCGGTGATCGAAGTCGCTACGATGAAGCTCGACCCGGCCGTGCCCGAGGGTGCCGTTTTCTCGCCTGACAACAAATATCTCTACGCCACCGCATTCTACACTGGCGTTTCTAATGTCTATCGGCTGGACCTTGCGACCGGGAAGGTCGACGCCGTCAGCAACGCTGCCACCGGCTTCTTCCGCCCGTTGCCGATGAAGGACGGTTCGATGATCGTTTACGAGTACACCGGCGAGGGTTTCCGCCCGGTGC
>Ga0070666_10000882_pt1 | contig 18213 bp, 19 predicted proteins | sample KBSS23metaG_FD_64677 | JGI IMG/M metagenome (GOLD analysis project Ga0070666, IMG submission 64677) | Switchgrass rhizosphere microbial communities from Kellogg Biological Station, Michigan, USA - KBS S2-3 metaG | ecosystem: Host-associated > Plants > Roots > Rhizosphere > Soil ... | reverse complement strand
CATGAGAATGAGGTGGCAGCTCACCAATGTTGCCTTCGAGGTATTTGGTAATCATAACGGCTACGCGCTGGACGAGGTTACCCAAGTCGTTGGCAAGCTCAGTGTTGTAGACGGTTTCAAATCGAGTGTGGCTAAATTCACCATCAGCTCCAAAAGGGATCTCGCTCAGCAGGTAGTAACGCAAGGCGTCAATGCCGTAACTGCCAGCCAGCTCCACCGGGTCAATACCGTTCCCTAGCGACTTGGAAATTTTTTCGCCCTCAATCGTAAAGAACCCATGGCCAAAGACCGTTTTGGGGAGCGCAATGCCGGCACTCATGAGCATGGCCGGCCAGTAAATAGCATGGAATTTGGTGATGTCCTTGCCCACGATCTGCACATCGGCCGGCCATTGATCAGTGTAGGTATCATCCGGAAAACCCGCTGCAGTTAGGTAGTTAATGAGCGCATCAAACCACACATACACGACTTGTTCTTTATTACCCGGCCAGGGCAAGCCCCACTTCTGCGTCGAGCGCGAGATGGAGAAATCATGCAAGCCGCGTTTTATAAACGCCACCACTTCATTGCGGCGAGATTGGGGCTGGATAAACTCCGGATGCTGCTCAATATAATCGAGCAATGGCTGCTGATACTTACTGAGCTTAAAGAAGTAATTGTCCTCCTTAATAAGATCGGCCGGCTTCTTGTGAATTGGGCAAAGCTTACCCTCAAGCAATTCGTCTTCCTTCTTGAACTCCTCACAACCAACGCAATAGTAGCCTTCGTAGGTACCCTTATAAATATCATCCTGGGCTTCAACCCGCTTAATGAATTCCATGACGGCTCGCTTGTGCTCGGGGCTGGTAGTCCGCACAAAAACATCGTTACTCACCTCAGCCCGATGCCAGGTCTGCTCCCAAATAGCCGACATGTCCTTGGTGTAGTCAGCAATATCTTTGCCAGCCGCCGCAGCTGCCTGCACGGTCTTTTGCGAATTCTCATCCACGCCGGCCGAGAACAATACTGTCTCACCTTTCTGGCGGTGATAGCGTGCTAGCACATCGGCCGCAAAGGTCGAGTAAGCATGCCCAATATGCGGCTTGTCATTGATGTAATAAATGGGGGTTGTAACGTAAAATTTCGCCATAGTGTGTGGTAGTTCCTAACTCTAGCCATGGTAGCATGCAAGTAAGGATACTAAAAAGATCATGCGTAATATTCTTCAACTCATCCGTCTTATCTGCAGACGAGCGGAGTGTTGGAGGACTAGCCAGGCCCTCTCATCGCGTGGAGCCCATATCAACGACTCTTTAATGTAGCAGCTCAAAAAAATGCCCGGCCCCTTGTTGGGGCCGGGCAACGAGTCAGTGGCCTTCGTCACGCAACTGCGCCGCGATCAGTGCCACCTGGCGGCTAGGCTTGCCGGCCAGCAGCCATTCCAACGGCGTGGCCCGGCCAAGATCCGACTGCGGCGTAGTGACGAAGCCAACGATTTCGAGAGGCGTCAGATCCAACGGCATCACCCCGGCCACATGAGCCCAGCCGGGCACCACACCACGAGCCGTGAATTGGAAAGCGTACAGCACCTCTTGATCCGGCAACTGCAGCAGCGTCCGGTTCATCAGCCGCCGCCGAATCCGGGCCGGCGTTGTTTCGAGATGAGCGGCGACTCGCTCCACTAGCCAGCCAGTGGCGTACAGCTCATGCAAATGCTCGGCGGCGAGTTCGCTGGCACCGCGAGATGGAAAGCCCATAGTGTCTCCGGTAGTCTGGAAAAGAGCAACATTCGATCGTGTCCGCCACATTACCACATATCAAACATTATTTACATAGCCACTTAGAGCGTGACTTAGCGCTCTTTCTTACCCGCAGTATAGTAACGCACCAGCGTAAAAACTGCCCGATTCTCAAAAAGTACAGATGAGAATCGGGCAGTCTGGGTGCGGTCATTTAAGGCGCCTCTCCTAGGGTAGATGCAAGTCGGGCCACAACGAAGGCATCGTTGCCACCTTTGAGCCAGCTCAGTGGGGTCACGAACTCATCTTGCAGCAGCAGATCATCCTGGGGCTTCGTCAGAAATCCCACGAGCGTCAACGGATGAATATCAAGCGGCAGCAATCTTGCCACCAGCGCCCAGCCAGGCAGCAAGCCGGTCTCCGAAAACTGAAAACTCGGCAGACACGGCGGCTCCTCCTGAGGAAGCTGATAGAGTGTTCTGTCCCACAGTCTAGCCAGAATTCGTCCCTCGGGTAAGCCCAGGCGCTTGGCGGCCTGAGCCGGACTCAAGCTCATGGAAACTAGCACGAGAAGCATATTGCCGGCAACTCGGGACGGCTCCGAGTGCAGCTGGTCATCCTTCGCAGAAAACGATTGCGGTGCCATAGCGTCTCCTCACAATGTTCACAGGCGGATAAACGTGCAACGTAAGCGTATCGGGCATTCTACCATTCTAAAGCCAAAAGGTCACTAAGAAACACCACGGCCCGCCGCGGGATCAACCGGTTCGGGAGGACGGCGAAATCGGCTACGGAATGTTATGACGAGATGAATTGCAATAAATACCGCCGCGGTGACTACCATGCCAACCGCCGCCCAAACAAGCAAGCGACTTTGATCTTGCGCCACCGCCTCGATGATGGTGCGAATCGGCTCGGCCAGCAGGGCCGCCGACGAGTTGGCAAGCGTAGACTGCACCAGCGACACCGGCAACCACGCCGCTACCGCTAGCAAAGCCGTGCCGATGGCCGCACTTAAGCTTGCTCCGGCAAGCACTAACCACCGGCGGCGGCGCGCCAGCAGTACAATGAGTCCGGCTAGTAACGCGGCGGCGAGCGGCGCGACCCACTGCAGCTGCCGCGCCTGCTGGTTGGCCATTCTAATAGCGCCGTCCGCCTGGCCCGCGTGAATGTCTTGCGGCCGCTCCAAAGTAGCCGCAAGCTCAGGAGGAACCACATAACCGGCCGCCGTAATGCGCGACTTCAAATCACTCAAGTCAAGCCGAGGAACCTGGCCGCCTTCGCGGTAATACCGTTCTAACGCCGGTATGAGTGTATCAAGCCGGCCCTGAATATACTCAGGCGTGAGCGCATCACCCAGGATTACCGCTCCATCAGCCGTGCTACCCGCGTTGGCCGCCAGCATCTTCGATAGCGCCGGCGCCAATTGGTTGGCCAGCTTCACTTGCTCGGTCTTGTGCACGATATAGTTCTGATCCCAGATAGTCTGACCGAGCACCCAGGCCAGGGCCGTGGCTATCAAAGCTAATGCCAAGAGACCAGCCAGGAAGCGCGAGATCCATTTCACTACACCAGTTCCCGAGCCGTCGCCGCATTATACAGTCGTTCCCACTCAGTTAGGCTAAGTTCCTGGGCTCGAGCCGTGGACTCAATCCTCGCCTCATCCAGCAGGCGCAAAATGCATTCGACACTACAGTTGAGTCCGCCGGCCAGAGCGTTACGCAATTGTTTGCGCTTCTCGCCAAACCCGGCCTTAATAAGCCGAAATAACCGCGGTGGATCAGCCGGAAAGGCTGGGCCCGTCACGGTCACGCGCAAAATAGCTGAATCTACTGCCGGCGCCGGCCAGAACTTATGCCGCTCAACCACCCGAACCAACTCAGCCTGGCCGTAGAACTGCACCGATAACGCCAGTATACTCATCTGCCCAGGGTGGGCCGTAACCCGTTCAGCCACCTCTTTTTGAATCAACAAGCTCATAACACGAGGCGGATTAGGGCTCTCAATGAGGAGGCGGAAAATCTTACTTGTTAAATAATAAGGAATGTTAGCAATAACTTTGTAGCCGGCTGGTAATGTTCGCAGGTCATACTTAAGCACATCCTCTTCGACGACTTCTAAATTAGCCGGGGCGTTGCGGCGCAATAAGCCCGCCAGAACCGCATCGGTCTCCACAGCCACCACTCGGCCCGCCTGAGCCGTTAGTGGCCGCGTCATCACCCCCAGCCCCGGGCCGATCTCGAGCACCGTGTCCTGTGCAGTTGGTTCGGCCGCCGCCATAATCGCTTCCAAGCTCTCCTTGTCGACCAAAAAATGCTGGCCCAGGCCCTTGTTAGGGCGAATGCCAGCCAGCTTAAGTGCCGTCCTCACATCTTCAATGCGCGATAAATCCATAGAGCTATTCTAAAGGGAAGCGGCCCGAACACCAAACCTGGTGTTCGGGCCGCACTATCAAGCTTCGCCCTCTTCGCGCTCTTTCCGAAGGGAGCAATGGATCTGGGCAAGCTGCAGCTGCACGCCCGCAGCAAAGTTCTCCGGATAGCGAGCCTTTCCTCGGACTTTATCCGCCAAGGTCGCCTCGGTGTAAGTCAAGAGCTGCGGCAGGGTGTAAATGTCGGCCCGGGCCAAGGTGCCCGCTGGCGCCTTGTTGAGCACATCGGTGAGCTTCCAGCCCGGCTTCAAGTCCGCCGGCGCCAATGACCGTTTGGACAGCAGGTAAACGACCTTCTCCGAGTGCCGGCCCAGCAGCCTGCGCAGCTCAACGCCGTCCAGCTGAATCAGCTCGGCCACCGTTTGCACATCGGCTTTTTTGCAGCTGCGATAGGCTGAGCCAACCTCATGACCCGCCCTCAGAAGATCCTCAATTGAGCCCTTGAACTGCCGCGTGCGGCCGTCCTTAAGGCACTTGCCAGCCTTGAGGACGGCCGAGTTGATCTCATGCAACCGGGCCAGCCCGATGTCTGCGAGTTCCCAGACCTGGGTCGCGGTCTTGTCGAGTAGCAGTTCCAGGCTATTAACGCCGGCAGCCATCAGCCGGTCTTGGGTTTGCTGGCCAAGACCAAGCGCGTCAAAATCCTCGTTCGTGTAGGTCTGGGCCTGTTCAACCGTCTCGGCGTCGTACTGGCGCAGGAGTTTAGCCTGGGCGGCCAAAAAGTCGGCGGCTCTATGGGCTGGGATTCGGTATTCGCCGCGGACATTCAACGTTGTCGGCACGAAAGCTCCTCATTCGTCTTCAGAACAAAGCTTGCCTACTATACTGAATTTCATACTTTTACGCAAACCATGCCAGCGTGCTAATCAGCCGCGCAGGCACCGGTAGCTACGGCGCCACTAGCTGCAGCGCGATGCAGCTCCGGCAAAACTTCGGCCGATGTCAAGGCGTAGCCCACCGAGTCACTAGCCACCGAACGAGCAAAGATAATTCCTACTACCACACCGTCGGGAGTAATGAGCGGGCCGCCCGAGTTTCCCGGCCGAATGTCAGCCTGGAGCGAGTAGATATCGCGCTTAACCAGCCCGCCGTCATAAATATTGCGGCCTAGCGCGGTGCGGCTTTCAAGAACTGCGGCCGGCGAAATGGTAAAGCTCCCACCGCCTGGGTAACCTAACGCCGCACCAACCGTACCACGCGCCACCAGCCCCGAAGCTAGTGGTAGCGGTGCTGCCGCTAGGCCCTTGGCGCGCAAGACAGCAAAGTCCAAGTCCGGATCAAATGACACAACGGTAGCCTCATGCGCTCCCTTAGCATCGTAAACCACCGGCGCCGCGATACCAGCAACCACATGAGCATTTGTGGCCACGAGGCCATCGCCCGCCACGAAGCCCGTGCCATCCACCACGCCGCCGCACCCCAGGCCCTCGATCTTAACCGTGGCAGCCCTGCCAGCGGCCGCAGCCTGGTTGACCGCTGCGGCATTAGGGCCCGTTACCGGCGGGGGCGGGCTAGGTTCAAGCCCACTGAAGACCGACGGAAAACCATTTGGCGCCACCAATCGACCAAAACGAGCAACCACATCCGGCGCCGGCGGCAACCGCTCGTCCAGCCAATGCAAGATACTCGAGCGCTGAAGCTGAGCTTGAAGCTCCGACTGAGGCAGACGGGCAAATAACGCCCCCAGGAGCCAAACTGTCACCAACCCTACCGCTACGCCAAAAGCCGCCCCGCCCCATTCATCGAGCTTGTCGAGCTTGAGCCGCTTGGCGCCGTGCATCAGTGCGCTACCGGCCAGCTCACCCAGGCCGCTTAAGGTAAAGGCCGCACCAAACACCACCACAATAGCCACAATAGATTTAGCATTATCCGTCTGTACCATTCCAGCAAACCAAGGCGCCATAGCAGCACCACCAATAAGACCCAATACAAAACCACCGGTTGAGCCAGTTTGTCGCAGCAGCCCCGCCTGGAGGCCACGGGCGGCCACGGCCACCACCAATATCACAATACCAAGGTCAAGCAGATTCATACGTTCTTAGTATAGCGGTTTTAGCTTAATGCTTGGCCTATTTACACTGCCAGGCTTTAGTGCCCTCTCGTGCCATTTTCTTGGCTGCAATCTCGATCTGGGCCGCACCGTCTAGAATATTGCTATCAGTTCCACCGTTGGCGCGCCAGGTTGAGGGCAAAAACTGGAACAGACCAGTGGGATGTTCCCCGTTGACCACGAAGCTACTCACGCTGGTGGCATTACCATGGGACTCACATGACATAATCCGCAGCATTGTGTTAGGATCCACGCCCCAGTTGGCCGCAGCCGTCATAACCAACGGTCGCCAATACTCTACCGATCCGGCAAACACCACCTTGGTGCCGACAACTTCAACGCGCGCTACCGGCTCTACCGAGCTAATAAGTTGAACGAGTTCACGACTTATTTCCACACCATTCCGATAATGAATTCGATACATGGCTGTCTTCTGGCCGTCTGAGCCCTCCTGGCGAATCTGGGTCTGTCCTTTGAGCATATTTGGATCAGTGATCGTTTGGACTGCCCGCGGCAAATTAGTAGTGAGTGTTGTTTCAATATCAGACACCCGAGTGATCGTGACGTCCATACCTGGAACCACCGCATTATCCAATGGCACCGAAGTGGTATCTTTAAGTCCCAAGGCGATGTCGCTTTGACTCATGGCCTCTTTTACCGTAGAAGCCTGAGTTCGCAAGGAAGTCGCCCGGCCATCCACATGCACAGTTAGGGGCTTGGCGCGCTTAATGCTCACTTTCACGCCCACGGCGGTATCGCCAACTACGTCGGTAATGATCTGGGTGGTGTAGTCATCCTCAGGATAAACGTGGAAGCCGGCCGCTTCGGCCAAAAGATGGGGACTCTGATAGGCACTGGTAATTTGGCGCGACTCGTACCCGTCCTGTACCAGCACCGGCCTGGCCCGATACACGTTAATATTGAAGAAGCCCTGCGGAATCACCGTATCAGGCTTGGGTTCAACCAAATCAGCCGGCGCCAGCTTAATGTTGCTCTTATCAAGCACCTGCTGCACCGTGCTACTGTCGGTAGCAAAAACCCGCTTCTGACCATCGGCGTACAGCGAAACAAGGCGCTGAGCATCGGCGTTCGCGCTAGGTGATAGCGGTATGTGTCCGGATGAAAATCCGAAATAAACAATGGTGATGAGAATTCCCACAGCGAGGAAATTTCGTGGCCGAGCCTTGAATTTCCGATAGGTTACGCCCAGGGAAGCTGTAATATGGCTTAAAATGATAGTCTCTCGCGTTAATACAAGGGACGTTTATTTTTAAGCTTTTCGTTTTTGAAGAACATGCTTATGTTACAGCTCAGAGCCTGACGCGTCAATGTGGATAAGTTTAGTGTTCAATTCTCAGAAGCATTAGCATTTATTACAATTTTTCGCATGACAAAGCCCCACTGGCAGTGAGGCCTGCCAATGGGGCGGTTTACATCAGGAGCTGCTCCTCGGACGCAGCGTGCGATGGTCGTTACACTCTTCCAGGAACACCATTATGGTTTCGGTTCCATTTGGTGCGGGTGGAGTCAATAATCAGCTTTGCTATTCGTGAAGCTGTCTGCCGACTATCATGTTTACGCAGATAGTCAAGGAGCTCTTGCCACAAATAGCCATTCTGAATTGCCAAGATTCCGTCTAGCTTAGATCGTGACAATACTTCGAAATCACGCAAGCTATCAATACCTAAACGTTTTAGCTCTAGCTTGAGTTCCTTCGAGACCCCAGTCACCAGCTCATCTTCCCAGGTGACGAGCCGGTAAAATGCCTTCAACTGAGCACGTTTAAATGCCATGGAAGCAACGCTGGACTGGCTAAGTCCCAATACCGCCACAATCTCCCTGAATGTCAGCTGCGGCCGGCCGGTCAGACACAGACGCAACGCTAACACCTTCTGCTCGAGAGGCTGCAGCGTCTGCCACATAGGCTCCAGATACTCCGGATTAATCGCAACTGGTCGCTTTGCCGTTTCGTTAAGCAAAGCTTGAAGCCAACTATGGGCTGGATGGCTTGCTTGGAGAAAAAGGTCAAGGTTGACCTCGTGCTCTGGCTCCGACATCACGTCCCTGTTTTTTCGCATTTTAGGTAAGAAGGTACGGTACGCCAAGCGCACCAGTTGAATACTCTAAAAGGTCAGGCTGAACTAATCAAGTTTACGAATGGGTGCGAAGCTCAAGGACAACCGCTTGGGACCAATGCCCGGAAAAGCTGCCGTCACTTCATCGCCGCTGACCTCGCTCACAATCCCCTCACCAAACTTAGTATGCGTAATCCGGTCGCCGGGTTTGAGGTCTAAGCCGAGCAATTCCTCGCGATGATGGTCTGCATCGTGGGCCGTGGCGGGCGAACCAGCAAAAGTAGGCGCCGACCAACTAGCACCGCCGGCGCCATGGCTGCCTGAGCCGGTACGGGCAGACACACCCCAGGCGCTGCCGGCAGTCTGTAGCTCAGGCGGTATCTCTACCACGAAACGCGACGGTGGGTTGTGGTTAGTGGCTCCATACAGCAAGCGGGAATTTGCATACAACAAGAATAATCGCTCCTTGGCCCGGGTCATGCCCACGTAGCACAGGCGACGTTCTTCTTCCATTTGCTCGCCGTCAAACAAACTACGTGAGTGCGGGAAAATCCCCTCTTCCATGCCCGGCATGAATACCACTGGAAATTCCAAACCCTTGGCCGCATGCAGCGTCATCAGCGTGACAGCGTTGGTTTCGCCTGAGTAGTTGTCAATGTCGGAAATGAGCGCAATTTCCTCCAGGAAGCCCTCCAGTGAAAGCTCGTTGTACGTTTCTGCCACGCTTAGCAGTTCCTTGACGTTTTCAATCCGATCGGCGGCAGTGATGGAGCCATCATCGAGGTAGTTTATATAGCCCGAACGCTTAAGGACCATATCAAGCAGTGAGCTCACCGAGAGCTTATCAATCTCGGCGCGCAGCCCACCAATAAGTTCGCCAAAAGCCGTCAATGCAGCCGCCGCCCGGGCCTGCAGTCCGGGCGCCATCACCGCCGCGGCTAGTGCCTCCATGAGCGTCAAACCCTGAGCCCGGCGGTAGTCATCTAGCCGTTGCAAGCTGACATCACCCAGGCCACGCGGGGGCAAGTTAATGATTCGCGCAAAGCTCACGGTATCATCTGGCTGATAGACAAACCGCAAGTATGCCAAGGCGTCCTTGATCTCCTTACGCTCGTAGAACCGCGTCCCGCCGACAATCTTATATGGCAGGTCGTAACGCAAAAACGCCTCTTCCAGTGATCGGGACTGGGCGTTGGTCCGATACAGCACCGCAAAGTCATGCAACTCGCGTTTTTCGGTCACGGCCAGCTCTTGAATCTGCCGAACGATCCATTCGCCTTCTTGGACTTCATTGTATACATTCGCCACCCCAATACCGACACCATCACCAGCCTCCGTCCACAGCTTTTTATCCGATCTGGTGCGGTTTTTGGCAATAATGGCATGGGCCGCATCAAGGATGTTTTTAGTGGAACGATAATTCTGCTCAAGCTTTATAACCTGTGCCTCAGGGTAGTCTTTCTCGAAATTCAAAATGTTTTGGAAGTTAGCACCGCGCCAGCTATAGATGCTCTGCCAGTCGTCGCCCACGACGCAGAGGTTGTGGTGACTTGCCGCCAATAGTTTCGTAATTTGATACTGAGCATGGTTGGTGTCCTGGTACTCATCCACCATCACATAGGCGAACTGGCGCTGATATTTCTCGAGGATTTCGGGGAATTTACGGAACATGCGTACGGTCTGAAGAATAAGGTCGTCAAAATCCAGCGCGCCAGCCTCTTTGAGGATAGCCTGATACGCCGGATAGACCTTGGCCGCAGCCTCCTGGGCACGCCCTTGCGCCAGCTTGGCATACTGGCTCGCTTCGATGAGTTCGTTTTTAGCACTTGAAATAAGCCCGTGGATGAGGCCTGGCGTAAATTGCTTCTCGTCGATACCCAACGACCGCATGGCACGCTTGATGGCAGCTTGCGAATCAGCCGCATCAAAAATAAGAAAATTACTCGGCAAGCCAATCTCGGTTGCTTCTCGTCGCAGCAGTCGCAAGCAAATCGAGTGGAAAGTGCCAATAAAAGGGAAGTAGGAGCGGTTGTTGGGGTCTAGGTTAAGAAGCTTTAGTACTCGGCCACGCATTTCACCGGCGGCTTTATTCGTAAACGTTACCGCCAGGATATTCATGGGTCGAACTTGGCGCTCAGCCACAAGGTAGGCAATGCGATGCGTTAAAGCCTTCGTCTTGCCCGAACCCGCGCCAGCCAAAATCAGCACTGGACCGCCAGTTGTCTCAGCCGCTTGGCGTTGGGGCTCGTTAAGCTCAGAAAGTAGTGGATGCACCATCTGATTCTACCGCACCGAACGCAACCGAACTAGATTGATATTTGCACGCGGACATTCTACTATTACCTCGATCTCACCCGTGAGCGCACCTGAACGGAGTGGCCGTGATGGCTTCCAATAATTACCAACCCCGATCTTGGTACGTCGTCCACCTCGATCAAGGCGATGCCGAGCCGCCGCTTGCGTATGGCGCCGTCTATGAGGAGCTGTTCGTCTGCCAGTCCAGCTACACCCGTCCGCAGGATCCCGGCGACACTCGTCCCGTACTTTTCGGCGACCTAGAACTTGCAGCTGCCGGAGTGAGACGTAAGCCCGGTTTTCGAGCTGCCAGACTTCAGGAAGAGTGGCGGGAATTTCCGACCGGGACGCTCGTACTGGTAGCCTACGAGCCGGACCGTGCTGGCGCGACCTACGTCCTCGAGCTGCCTTCTTCCGACGAGGACAGAATCACTCAGTAAACCACGAGCGTCCGGACGGCAATAGCCGTCTGGACGCTTCTTCATATCTTGTGGATTTATTTGACATTAGGTTAATTTAACGTTTAAATAATATATTCGACTTTGGGAGTTAACGTGACCGAACCCATCCGTTATGAGCTCACCAAGCTCGTGCACCTTGCACAAATGGCGCTGTCTGCACGAATGGTTCATCAGCCGCCTCCCGTCATCACCTGCATCTGCTTTTTCGTCAACGAGACCAACGACACGATGAAGCTCCAGATCGACGGCGGCTCCTGGAGGGCAAATGGCGCCTTGATACTCTCGGGTACGTTTGTTACTTCTCAGCTCGGAGTTATTCTGGAGTTCAATGAGTATGGCATACTTACCCGTTGGCGAACCAAGATCAGCGGCCTCCAGTCGCTCCTTCTTGACCACAAGAACCTCACGGCAATGCCCATCCCTGCTCGGATAAAGCGGCTTAAGGCCCAGTCCGAAGAGGAGCGCAGCTTAACCACCGAGCAAGTCGCCCTCAAGTCAGAGCTCCGAGCACTCGTGAAGAAGCGTGGTCTTACCGCCGGCCAAATAGCCGCTCGCTCTGGCGGCCGTCTGCCTCGGTCTTCAGCCTACGCCTTCATAATTGGAAAACGCTTTCCCAGGAAAGAAGAGAGCCTCAGGCTCTTCTTGCAAGGATGCAAGGAGAGTAATGCCGATACCTTGGTGTGGCTTAAGCGTTGGGCTGACGCCTTGACCGAATAAGCCGATACAGCCAGGATTCTGTTAAGTGACGGCGCTATGAAAAGGACTACTAATCGTGACCGAACCAGCTCCACACCCAGACTTCACCAGCCACGACGAATGGCAGCGCGAAGTCAACGAGACAGCCAGCAACGCGGCCTCGTTGTGGAAGCACCACTCAGCCGGCGCCGCTGAAAGCGAGCTTGCCAGACTCTGGCGACTATTCGAAGCGGAGCCACCGCGGCCGACCAGGCTTGGCCAGATCAAGGCCAAGGCGCGGAGATTCATCTCTCGATTCCAGCGGAGACTCTGACCTGCCCAAGGAGCTAAAATGCCTCGCTACTACCACCCTCCCCATGCCCGCCAAGTAGGCGGCGCCAAGGAGGTGCGGAAACGTGGACATCGCAAAACCGGTCGTTGTCATGGGTATCGGACTGCCCGGCAGTGGCAAAAGCCAGTGGCTCGAGCGGTTCGCCCGTGACAGCCACGCGGTTTACCTCAACACGGAAGTCATCCGCGAGGAGCTCAACGGTGACGCGGGTAGCCAGAACCGCATGAACGAGGTCTGGAGAATCCTGTACGGCGCGACGACGACCGCCTTGACCGCTGGTCAGGGCGTGGTCATCGACGCCACCAACTACAAGCGCCGCGACCGTTTGCAGCTCATTCGTCACTGCCGGCAGCACGCCGGCGAAATTGTGGGGCTGTGGTTCGTGACGCCGGTCGTGATCTGTGAGCGTCGCAATCTGGCCCGAAACCGGGTCGTGCCGTCTCACGCCATGAGGCGCATGGAACGTTTTTTCCGACTGGAGCCGCCCACCGAAGCCGAAGGCTTCGACCAGCTCCTGCAGCTAGACACCACCTCGCCCAGCGAGCGAGTCTAGCAAAGAGCGGGGAAGTTAAACTTCCCCGCTCTTTCTTTTTTTTGCTTTTTTGTCAGAAACGAGTATCATTACTGACTGCCTGATCATTCCCCCGACCGTCAACCACGAAAGCAGCGTTATGACCTCAACCAACACGACTTACCAGACTCACGTCTGGGACGAGATCAAGGTCACGAGCAACGCCGAGCCGCCACTGAAACCCGTCGATTCGGGCGAACTCTACGTCTGCCGCAGCGGCAGTAATGTAGCCCGGCGTGCTGCCGAACAAGGCTGGCCGGTTTTCTACCACGACCTGGAACTCGCAGCTCTCGGCCACCCCTCCGACCGCAGCGGCGGGCTCTATCGACTGACCGAGGACTGGAATGGCCACGCCGCTGGCCAGCTCGTCATGCGAATCTGGGTCGGCGGCACCAGTCGTCACCAGTACGCCGTCCAGCGATCCCCTTCTTCGTGCGATTAGCCGCCGGCTCATCGCACACCAGCCCCTGACGAATACCATTCGTCAGGGGCTAACGCTTTTTAATGCTTTTATATTTTAGCCGATAATAGGCAGGGGCTGATGGGTCATCACCAGATAGCCCACATAGCCCAGCACCAAGAGAAGCACCACGCCGGCGATAATTGCCACGAGCTCAATCTGAGTCATGGGCTGGGGATGTGTCTTGGCCACTAGCGGAGCTTTGTCGCCTACAGGTGCGGGGGCAGCCTGAGCAGCCGCGGGAGCTGTTGGTGTGGCGGGCGCTGAGCCGGGTGAAGCAACGACCGGAGCCGGGGCTACCGCTGGCGTGTCAGTGCTTGGCGTACTAGGAGCCGGCTCGGACGGGGTGGGCTGACTCGGCTCAGCCGTCTCTGTAACTTTGGGCTCCTCCGGCTTGGGCGCATCTACAAGATCCCTGGAAGCGCCATCTTCCTTGGGTTTCGAAACAATAGAATCAACCGGCTTAGCCGCTCCAAGGCCATGAACCTCGGAGGCGTGCACCGGCGTCGGCTTCGTTACAACGGCACTCATCATGGAGCCATCCGCCGCCTGTACCCCATCGATCGGCTTGTCGATAGCAGCTGCGGGCATAGCCTCTTCTTCCTTTGAGGCATCCGCCGGCTGATCTTCGACCTTGTCTTCGGTCTGCTTCTCGGGCTTGTCCTCAGCTTTATCTTGGCCTGCATCTTTATCGGCGTCGGGAGCCTCACTCGAAACCTCCACTACAGCTTCATTAACAGCCGCCATAGCATCTTTTTTGGCATCTTCCGTCTCTACCTCGGCCGCCTCGGCTTCCGGCTTATCTTCTACCGCAACTTCCGACTTGGCCGGTTCAGCCGGAGCGTTAGCCGGTTCAGCCGGAGCTTCGGTCGGCTTGGAAGCTGACGCCTCACTGCTCGTAATATTGCCTGACGGATACATATCGGTCATCTTGACCGGAGCTGCAGCCTCAGTTGTATCCGCTTTGGCCGGCTTGGCTGCCTCAACCTCAGGCTTAGCCTCGGGTTTAGTTTCGGGTTTGGGCTCAGATTTAGCGCTATCGACGGCCGGCGCAGCAGTCTTTGTTTCCTTGGTCTTGTCGTCGGTCTTAGCTTGATCCAGTTTAGATTCCTCCGGCTTAGCGTCCGCCGCCGCTGCGTCTTCAGCCGTTAATGGCTTAGTGTGGGCGTTGGATTCAATGTGGCCACAATTAAGGCACAACAATCCGTTGCGCGATTCGATCATTTCGTGCTGACAGTTGGGGCATTTCATGTCCCAACTATAGCATCATCCCGGTTATGCTAAAAGTCCGAACCGAGTTCTAGCCGCTCAACCCCATGCTCTTCGAGTTCACGCCGGTAGCGCTCCTCAATTGGCCGTAGCTGCGCCACATCCTCATCCCGGCTGATCTCATCCATAGACACGCCGCGCTCTCGAGCTAGATCCCGCTGCGCCAATCGCTCGGTTAATTCATCCCAAAATACATGGTCATCATAATCGAGAATATACCGGTCGTAGAGCCTATCCACCCACTCCGGCATAAGGTAATAATTGTTCGTCTCAGCATCTTGGTCAACATCATCAACATCCATGTCACGCGCGCCGGCCAATAGCCGTTGCACCGTGGCTGTAGCGGCTTCGTCTTGGAAGTCGTTATCGTGATGCGAGTTAATAAGCCACTCGCCCAGATAGGCAAGTTCAATCAGTTTGCGGTATTCAGCTGGATCTAGGGGCGGATTCACGCCTTACACTTTACCTGCCAAGCGGCGAATTCACAATGCCAACTAGAGGCCTTGAGCTACTTTGACGATCTGAGCAAACTCTTCGTAGTTAAGACTGGCACCGCCCACCAGTAGGCCGTCTACGCCATCAAGCCTCAGATAAGCTTTGGCATTATCAGGCGCCACGCTACCACCATAAAGTACACGCAGACCGCCAGCACCCTCTTCGCCGTAGAGCTCTTCTACCGTACCGCGAATGGACGCTACCACGGGGGTCACTTCGTCGGGAGTAGCGAATTTACCGCTGCCTATGGCCCAAACCGGCTCGTACGCCACCACTAGCTGGCCGACATCGCCGGCCGTCAGCTGTGATAAGTCTGCCGTGAGCTGGTCAACCACCACTTTGCGCGACAAACCATGCTCGCGATCGTGTAAGCTCTCACCCACGCACAGTACCGGAACGATATCATTACGCAATGCCGCCGCCACCTTCTTGGCGATCAGCTTGTCATCTTCGCCCATAGCTCGGCGCTCGGAGTGACCAATAATGGAGTAGCTCGCCATTCCCTTGAGCATGGCCGGCGATATTTCACCCGTGAATGCCCCTTCGTCCAGATAATGGATATTTTGACTGCCAAGCTTAAGCTTTTTGGAGTCTAGGTCTTTAGAAATGGGGTAGATATCAATAAAGGGCGGGCAAATCACTACCTCAGTATTGGCCTTGGCATCGAGTTTGTCTTCGAGCTGATGCACGAGCAAGCTGGCCTCACCCGGGTTCAGGTTCATTTTCCAGTTGCCAACAATTAAGCGCGCCATAAGAGTCCTTCTTTCGGCTTATATTGTACCGCTTATGATTGCTTTTGCGCAAAGCGTCGTCCTACGGATCAGCCACAACGTAATGCCCCGCTAAAAAAGCGGGGCACATTACTAGCCAAAAAGGCCAGTACGCTAGGCGCGTAACCAACGGCGCAAAAATCACGCAGCCGACAGGCGAACGAACTTGTACGTCGGCTGGTCGTCTCCGCCTCGCGTCAGGGGGCGGGCGTCGCGAACCATGAGGCGCATAGGGCGGCCATCAGCACCCATCTCGATCCAGCTGTTGCCAACCACGACCAGCGTCGCACTCCAGTCGGCAAAGCCCAGATAGAGTACGTCCATGTCGGAACGGGCCTGGCGGACTTCCGACAGCTGCTCGTAGCGAGGATCGTTCTTGCGCAGGTCCGGCCGATGCGGCATACCCCAACCGCCTTGATTGAGCTCTTCGGCCACACGGTCGATGAAGATCGGTCTAGCATCAGACGAGACGGTCACAACAGTCACAGCCCTCACCTCTTTTGTTGGTGCATCCGGTATCTCCGGAGATAGATATTATACAATAAAAGTCTTAAAAAGACTAACTTATTTATCCTGCAAAGCCGCCAGGCCCGGCAACTCTTTGCCACTCATAAGCTCAAGACTCGCACCGCCACCGGTTGACACCCAGGTAAATTGGTCGTGACGGCCGGCCGCGTCGATAAACGCGGCCGTATCACCGCCACCAATAATCGAGATTTCACCCGGCAGCGCTACCACAGCTCCGGCCATGGCCAGAGAACCGGCCGCGAACTCCGGCAGTTCGGTTAGGCCCAACGGACCATTCCAAATAACCGTGCACTTATTATCAAAGTCGAGAAACTCGTACACCGCCCGACCCAGCACCTTGGCAAACTCAGGACTGGCGTCTACCACGTAGTCGTTTGGCTTAATTTCGCTCGGCTTAACCGTCCGAACATTTTTGGGCTCTTCCATGCTTTCCGACACCACGACTTCTTCAGGGAAGAAAATCTCGCAGTTTTCTTGCTTGGCTAGTTCGAGCAGCTTCTTGGACTCATCGGCGTAGTCCGGCTCGGCCACACTCTTCCCCACTTCATGGCCTTGGCCAATAAAGAATGTGTTAGCCATGGCGCCACCAATGAGCAGCACATCAACTTTGGGAATTAAATATTTGAGAAACTCAATCTTGGTCGAGACCTTGGCGCCGCCAATGATCGCCGCCAAAGGCCGGTTGGGATGCTCAATAGCGCCAGTGATGTAGTCCACCTCTTTCTCCACCAGCAATCCAGCCACCGCCGGCAAATACTTCGGGATACCCACAACTGAAGCATGGGCCCGGTGCATCACGGTGAAGTCATCATCTACATACACATCACCCAAATCAGCCATCGCTTTAACGAAATTAGCATCATTAGCCTCTTCTTCGGGATGAAATCGCAAGTTTTCAAACAATGTAATGGTGCCCGGAGCGGCATACTTGGCGGCGGCCTTGGCTTCATCCGACAAAATATCAGCCACAAATGTCACCGGCCGGCCGAGAAGCTTTTCGAGTACCGGTGCCACTGGAGCTAGACTCTGTCCCTCTTTACTGTGATGACTCAGTAGGAGCAGCGAGGCATTCTGCTCAAGCAGATACTTAAGGGTGGGCAATGACGCCTCAATGCGAAAGCTATCTGTTACCTGGTTGTCTTTAATAGGAACATTGAGTGCCACGCGCACGAGTACGCGCTTATTTTTGAGGTCGATGTCGCGAATGGTCTTCTTATTCATGACCTTATTGTAACGCGTTAAAAGTTAGAACAACGAAAAACCCGGTGGGGCGCATCACATGATGCGCCCCACCGGGCCTGAATCAGACTCGACGGAACGAGTCGACGAACCTGTTGCGAACCTCCGGATCGACCGGCCGGCCACCACTGGTGTTCGCCGAGATGGCAACCACCATGTCGTTGTATTTGACGTAGGAGGTGTCATAGTAGAGGCCGGCGCCGTCGTGGCCGTCCGGAGCAGAGCAGGTGATGCACAGCCCGTCGACGCCGGCGATCTTGACCTGGGTGGTCTGAGCCGGCGCGCCGCCGGTGTTGGACTGCTCGCACTCCATGCCGAAGGCACTCAGCGGCAGATCGGACTGGTAGCCGCCGGTGATCACCAGTACCTTGTAGACGGCGGTCGTCCGCTCGTCGACCTTGAACGTGGTGCTGTAGGAGTCCGACGACAGCACGCCGTTGGCGTAGTCACCCGGCTGATGGCCTTCGACCACCTCGGTGGGGTGGATCAAGAGCGAGTCGGGGTCGAGCGGGAAATCGGCGCAGAAGTGCTGCGTCTGCACGCAGAACTCGGTGGCGGGCGGACCAGACGGGAATGTCTGCGCCGACGGCGTGGTAGCCCCGGGCCGACTCCGCCACACGGCGACCGTCACGACCAACAGGATCACGATGGCGAGCATGGCCAGAAGTGTTCTCTTCTTCTTCGCAACGAGCATCGCTGCACGCTCCTAAGGTGTAGGGGGTTTGAAGTTTGCGGTTGAACTAGCAGACTATATCATATTTTAACTAATTAGTAAAGCTACTGAACGACGTGAATAGACACCGTGTTCGTGCCGCCCGGGATGC
>Ga0070666_10000880_pt1 | contig 18216 bp, 17 predicted proteins | sample KBSS23metaG_FD_64677 | JGI IMG/M metagenome (GOLD analysis project Ga0070666, IMG submission 64677) | Switchgrass rhizosphere microbial communities from Kellogg Biological Station, Michigan, USA - KBS S2-3 metaG | ecosystem: Host-associated > Plants > Roots > Rhizosphere > Soil ... | reverse complement strand
CGAGTCGTTGCTAGGCTCGCAATCCATTGCTCGCCAAGCAACCCGGCCTTCGGCATCCTGCCTCCGGCGCTCGCGCATGCGCGCGATGCGCGTTAACGCATCGCGCAAGCGCACGCGTTCGCCCGCCTCCGCCCAGCAATGTCTCGTTGGCGGCATTGACGATCGCATCCACGCGCAATGTCGTGATGTCGGCTTCGATGACCTCGATCTTGGGCATGCGTTAGTATGAACCGATGAATTCCGTTGCTGAACCGCGCAAGCCACGCCCGAACCGCGGCGAGGAAATCCGCATCTACGGATTGAACGCTTGCCGCGCGGTATTCGCGCGCAGGCCGCACGACCTGCGCAAGGTCTACCTGCTTGAATCGCGCATTGCGGATTTGCAGCCGGTGCTGGCCTGGTGCGTACAACAGCGCCTGGGCTATCGCGTCGTCGGCAATGCCGATCTGGAAAAGCTGACCGGCAGTCAGCATCACGAAGGCGTCTGCTTGGAGGTGCGTCGCGCCGTGCTGGCATCGCTGTCGGCTTTGCTGCCGCGCCTGCCGCGCGCGCCGCAACCGGCGCTGCTGGCCTGGCTCGATGGCGTGGGCAATCCGCACAACCTCGGCGCCGTCTGGCGCAGTGCGGCGAATTTCGGCGTGCACGCGCTGATCCTGCCGGTCGATTCTGCTCTCGCTGCGTCCGGCGCCGCCTATCGAGTCGCCGAAGGCGGTGCCGAAGCGGTGCCGCTTGCGCGCATCGTGCCGGGTGAAGACGCGCTCGGCGCATTGCGCAATGCGGGATTTGCGATCGCCGCCAGTGTGCCGCGCGAAGGCGAATCGCTGTATGCCGCGCGCCTGCCGGCGCGCACGGTATTCGTGCTCGGCGCGGAAGGCGGCGGCTTGAGTCGGGGCCTCATCGATCGGGCCGATCTGCATCTGACCATACCGGGCAGCGGTGCGGTGGAAAGTCTCAACGTCGCGGCCAGCGCCGCCGTGCTATTCGGCGAATATTTCCGCCAGCAAGCGAGCGCACGCACGCACCGGCCGCGCTAGCGATCTGCAGGACGAAATGTTCGGTCGGGGTTTTCCCCCACGTTCCTATCAGCAGCCCGCGAATTCCTTGGGATCGCGGCGGGGATGTCGTGCGCCTATGCCGGGTGCGGCCCGATCGCAAGTCCATGTATGCAGGAACCGTCAACATGAAATCCGTGTCTGCCCGCTTTTTGCTTGATCCTTCCCGTCTGCTGCTGATGTTGTCGTGCCTGTGCGCCGCCCTGCCGGCTGCCGCCGCGGGCCCGGGTACGTTCATCGTCACCGACAGCCTGACCGACCTCGATGACAAGACCCCGGGCGACGGCACCTGCGCCGACATCAATGGCATCTGCAGCCTGCGCGCGGCGATCACCGAAGGCAACGCGCTCGCTGGCGCCACCGCGGCCACGCCGCATCAGATCACGTTTTCGACTCCGGTCGTGAACGTCATCAACGGCAGCTTGCCGACAATGGCGGCACCGTTCATCGTCACCGGCCCCGTGATAATCAACGGCAGTGGCAACGGTTCCGCACACGGCTGCATCAGCTTGAGCGATTCGGGCACGCCCGCGCTCGGCTACGTCGATGGCGCGACCGGTTCGACCGTGACGCTGCTCAGCATCGGCAATTGCAGCGGCGACGGCATCTCGGCGAATGGGCATGGCTACCATTTTGTCGGCAACTTCATCGGCGCCGATCCGACCGGCTTGATCGCCACGCCGAACACCGGCCATGGTATCTCGCTGTCCGCATCGCACGTCTACAACAATGTCGATACCAGCGGGCTCAGTGGGCTGTTCGCGCTGTTCCCGCAATTGCCCGTGCAGCAGAGCGACATCAGCAACTTCGTGAACAATCTGACCACGGCGCTGGTCTCGCTGAATCCGAACTTCATCAGCGGCAATGTGATCTCGGGCAACACCGGCAATGGCATCGAGCTGTTCAGCCAGAACCTCGCCGCGACATTCGTGTCCGGCAACATGATCGGCACCGACATCACCGGCAACGTCGCAATGCCGAACGGCGGCGCCGGCGTGCACCTGACCGGCTCGACATTCGGCAACGTGATCGGCCCGGACAACACCATCAGCGGCAACACTGCCGAGGGCGTACGCGTGGATGCCGGCACTGTGTACCTGCCGAACTACGTGATGGGCAACCGCATCGGCATCGCCACGGCGATCGCCGCCAATCACATCGGCAACGGCACCACCGGTATTTCTACCGCCACCAAACCCGATGGCAGTCTGACCAACAAGAATCCGACCGGCATGTCGCTGCTGATCGGCCCGGGCAACTTCATTTCCGACAACCAGGGCGCGCCGAATGGCACGGATCCTGATCTCCTGCCGACGGCCGGTGCCGGCATCTACATCGGCGGCGTCAGCAATGGCGTAAGCGTCATCGGCAACACCATCGGCATGGCCGAGATTCCCGCCGGCACGCCACAGCAGACGAATGCCTACGGCAACGCGAGTGACGGTGTCCTCGTCACCTCGACCGGGAACACGATCGGCGGCGGCAATGTCATCGCCGGCAACAAGCGTCATGGCGTCGTCGTCTCCACGAGCTCGAACACGAGCACGCATGTGGTCGGCAACACGATCGGCCTGTATCCGGCGTTCGCCGGCGATCTCACGCTCGGCAACGGCTTCGACGGTATCCATATCGACGGCGCGAGCAACACCGGCGTCGGCGGCCCGAACGCGAGCGATGTCAACACGATTGCCGGCAATGGCCGCAACGGCGTCAAGATTCTCAACGGCGGCGCGGCGAACGGCTGGAGCAACCTGGTTCAGCGCAATGTGATTCATAGCAACGCGCGCGGCAACATCAACGCGCAACCGCTGCCACTGCCGGCCGGCGTCGGCGTCGGCATCGATCTGGATCACGTTGCCAATGCCGCGGATGGTCCGCACCCGGAATTTTCAGGGACCTATGCCAACCTGGACCAGGCACCGCCGGTCATCTGCACTGGCGCGGGCGGCGAGCCGGCGCAATGCGCGGGATTCGCGGCGCCAAGTTCCGTTGCCGGCACGACCACATTGGACTGGACGCTGGCCACGCACGGACCTGCAGATTTCCGTCTCGAGTTCTTCCAGATCAATGCCGTCGACGATAACGCGGCGACGAGCATGACGTTCCTCGGCGAACTTCTGGTCAGCACAGACGCTACCGGCTTTCCGACCGGCGCCGGCTGCACGAACGGACGCTGCACCGCTTCGCTAAACGCGAGCACGGCCGGTTCGCATATCGTGATGACAGCGACCGACATCACGCAGCTTACCGATCAACCCGGTAACCTGGGCGACTGGAAAAACAGCCTGACCTGCTTCATCGGCGACTTGGGGATCATCCTGTCGGCTTGCAACGTCAACGACACGTCGGAGTTCTCCAATGCCGCCAACGTGCCGCTCAGTGCAAACGCGAACCTGAACAATCTGACGGTCTCGGGAGCGAGCCTGGTGCCGGCGTTCGCGTCCGCAACGCTGAGTTATACCGCTGCGGTGTCCAACGCGACGACCAGTGTGACGGTGACCCCGACGGTGGCGGACGCAACGGCGACGGTGACAGTGAATGCGATTCCCGTGGCGAGTGGCTCGGCATCGCTGCCGATTCCTCTGGCGCTCGGGCCAAATGTCGTGACGACGGTGGTGACAGCGCAAGACGGCACAACCAAGCAGACCTATACGGTGACCGTGAATCGCGCTGTGATAGCTTTCAGTGGCACGACATTTACCAACACCGGCGTAGCGACGGCGCTGCTCAGCGGCGGCGGTCCGACCTGCTCGTTTGCGACTGCATCGCTGGTTGGTCCGCCAGTGGCAGTCCCGGCTGGCGTGACATTCCCCGATGGCCTATTCCAGTTCACAACCAGCAGTTGCTCCGGCACCATTACCGTGACACTGACATTCCCAACGCCGTTCCAGGGGTCAGAGAACTATTGGAAATATGGCGCGACTCCAGGGCCGACCGCAGCCGCTTGGTACACGCTCGGCGCAGCCAATAATCTCACTCTCGTAGGAAACACGGCGACGTTTACCATCGCTGATGGCGGGCTCGGCGACGACGATCTGACTGTCAACGGAAGCATTGTCGATGCAGGTGGCCCAGGCGCACAGGCGACGCCGGTAACACTGCAAGATTTCACGGTGGATTGAGGCGGCCTCGACTTCTGCTCGCCCTGGTCGGGGCAGCGCGCGTGGGGGCACGCCGCTGACCCGACTTCCACAGCGCCCGCGGCGAACCCGCGGGCGCTGTGAGCTTTTATGGCTGCCTTGCTTTCAGCAGATCGCGGATTTCGGTAAGCAGCACTACATCGGCTGGCGGTGCGGCTGGCGCAGACTCTTCTTTCCTGATCAGGCGGTTCATCGCCTTGATGACAAGGAAGATCGCGAACGCCACGATCGCAAAACCTATCAAGGTGTTGAGGAATGCACCCCACTGGATCGCCACCTCGCCTTTGCCATCGGCGCCGGCCGACTTGATGACGGTCTTGATCGCGGAGAAATCGATGCCGCCGACGAGCCAGCCGATCGGCGGCATGATGATGCCTTCCACCAGCGACGCAACGATCTTGCCGAACGCCGCACCGATCACGACACCGGTAGCCATGTCCACGACATTGCCTTTTACCGCAAAGGTTTTGAACTCGCTGAAGAAACTCATCGCATTCTCCCGATTGTTGCTGGATTGACGGGCCCGGCGCGCTTGCGAGCGCGGGCATCGTGAGGGGCTTGCCGCCGTTTTTTCGCGCCTCTCAGGCGACAGCGCCGTGCAACTCCGCGATCCCTTCCAGGCGCGCGAAGAAGCGATCGCCGCGCTGCAGCGGCGCGACACCGGCCGGTGTGCCGGTGAAGATCAGGTCGCCGGCTTTCAGCTCGAACAACCGCGACAGCAGCACGATGATTTCCGCCACGCTGAAAATCATGTCGGCAATGTCGGCTTGCTGGCGCGGCGTGCCGTTGACGTCCAGCGCGAGCTGCGCCCGTTGCGGATGGCCGCTTTCACCAGCGCGCCGGATCGCCGACACCGGCGCGGAGCGGTCGAAGGCTTTTGCCGAATCCCATGGCAGCGCCTTGCTCTTGGCGATGTTCTGCAAGTCGCGGCGCGTCAGGTCCAGGCCGACCGCGTAGCCGAACACGTGTTTCAGCGCGTGCACCGGCGCAATATCGACGCCGCCGGATTGCAATGCCACGACCATCTCGACTTCGTGATGCAGATCGTGGGTGCCGATCGGGTAGGGAATCTGCGCACGGTCGGCGACGATCGCGTCGGCCGGCTTGCAGAAGAACACCGGATTGCCGCGATCGACCGTGGCGCCCATCTCCTTCGCATGATCGGCATAGTTGCGGCCGATGCAGTAGATGCGGTGCACCGGAAAACGCTGGCTGCTGCCGCTGATGGCGACGGACGGCTGCAACGCGGGCGGAAACAGGTAATCCACGATTTCTCCTACTATGTCGTCACACGCACTTTGCGCCGCATGAACTTCAGACCAAAGCGCGCCGAACGCCAACGTCATGAACGTTGCGCGAAGTGTATGCGAATGCCGCCGTGGGCGGCATCTGCGGACCGAATAGCCGTCCCCTCGCTGGGCCGGGACGGGCCGCCGCGGCTCCGAACAACTCGTCTGCTGCGCACATACCGCGCTGGTGCGGGCGTTACTGCGAACCTATTCAACCATCGAGTGAGACTTCAGCAGGGGAATGGCACACCGCAGCGCAACGCGCCCCTTCTTTTTTCCTCGCTGACGGCGGCAGGCGTATGCGAGGTTGTCGAATCTGACATCTGTCATTCGACGTTAGTGATGATCGGCTCTGGTTCGCAGCACCGCGAAAACCGAGTCTGTGGCACACTTGGAAATCGGGTATCGAGCACATGGGCACCATGGAAAACTCCGAGCTGCTGAAGGAGCTGCGCATCGACCGCGGCGCGGTGCCGCCGCCGTCGCGCAGGCCGCTATGGGTCGCGCTTGCAATTTTGGTGCTCGTTGCGCTGGGCGTCGCCGCCTGGTTCATGTTTGCCGGGCCGGCCGCGCTGCCGGTGCGCACGGCCGTCGCCCAGCCGATGACCGGTGCCGCTGCCAGCGCATCCGTGCTCGACGCCACGGGGTATGTCACCGCACGCCGTTCGGCCACGGTCTCGGCGCAGATGACCGGCACATTGACCGAACTGCACATTGAGGAAGGCGACCACGTAGAAGCAGGGCAAGTCCTGGCGCGCCTCGACGACTCGGCACAAAAAGCGTCGCTGGCGCAGGCGCAAGCCCAATTCAATGCCGCAAACGCACAGCTTGCTCAGGGCGAGGCTCAGCTTGCCCAGAGCCGGCGCGATCTGCAGCGTATGCAGGACATGGTCGGCCGCAAGCTCGTCTCGCAACAGGCGCTGGAGCAGGCACGCACCCAGGTCGAGACGCAGACCGCGCAAACGCAGTGGCAGCACCGGCAGATCGAGCTCGCGCAGGCTGCGGTCAAGTCGGCGCAAGTGCAGTTGGACTATTGCACCGTGCATGCGCCTTTCTCCGGCGTGATCATCGCCAAGGCCGCGCAGGTCGGCGAGATCGTGTCGCCACTCTCCGCCGGCGGCGGCTTCACGCGCACCGGTGTCGGCACCATCGTCGACATGGATTCGCTGGAAGTCGAAGTCGATGTCAACGAGGCCTACATCGGCCGCGTCGTGCCGAACGGCCGCGTGGAATCGGTGCTCAACGCTTATCCGGACTGGAAAATCCCCTCGCATGTGATCGCGATCATTCCGACCGCCGATCGCTCCAAGGCGACGGTGAAAGTGCGCATCGCGATCGAACTGAAAGATGCGCGCATCGTCCCGGATATGGGTGTGCGCGTGTCGTTCCTGGAAGAGCGCAAACCGGCACAGGCGCAAACGGCGCGGCCGGGCGTGCTCGTGCCCGTGAGCGCGCTGCGCAAGGATGGCGACAGTGACATCGTGTTCGTGCTCAAGGACGGCAAGGCACAGCGCCGCGCTATATCGCTCGGCGGCAGCGTCGGCGACGCGCGCGAAGTGCGCGCGGGCGTGAGCGCGGGCGAAAGCGTGATCACCGAGGCGCCCGCCGAGTTGAAAGACGGCGCGAAGGTGGAAGTGAAATCCTGACGTTGCGGGCGTCGACTTCACGCGTTCGTCGTATCGGAATTACCAGAAAAAATCTCAAGAGGCTCCCATGTCCGACTCAATGGTCAAGATCAGCAATGTCACCAAGGCCTACACGCGCGGCAAACAGAAAGTCGAAGTGCTGCACAAGCTGTCGCTCGACATTCCCAAGGGCGATTTCGTCGCGTTGATGGGTCCGTCCGGCTCCGGCAAAACCACGCTGCTCAATTTGATCGGCGGCCTGGATCAGCCGACAGCGGGCGAGGTCAGCGTCGGCGGCAACCGTATCGACCAGCTCAAGAGCGGACAACTCGCCAACTGGCGTGCGCAAAACGTCGGCTTCGTATTCCAGTTCTACAATCTCATGCCGGTGCTCACGGCTGAAGGCAACGTCGAACTGCCGCTGCTGCTGACCAAGCTCTCCGCCGCGCAACGCAAGAAGAACGTTGCGGTTGCGTTGCAGGTCGTCGGCCTTGCCGATCGCGCCAAGCACAAGCCGAGGGAGCTCTCCGGCGGCCAGGAGCAACGCGTCGCGATCGCGCGCGCGCTGGTGTCCGATCCGCAGATCCTCGTCTGCGACGAGCCGACCGGCGATCTGGACCGCAGGACCGCCGATGAAATCCTCGGGCTTCTGCAGGTGCTCAATCGCGAACATGGCAAAACCATCGTCATGGTTACGCACGATCCGAAAGCGGCCGAGTTCGCCAAGCGCACGTTGCACCTGGAGAAAGGCACACTTGTAGAGCAAGCGGCGTAAGGGACGACATCATGACCAAGACCCGTTTCGTCCTCGCCAATCTGTTCCGCAAGAAAACGCGCACGATCCTGACGCTGCTGTCGGTGATCATGGCGTTTCTGCTGTTCGGCCTGTTGCAGTCGGTCAATCACATCTTCAGCGCCGGCGCAGATTTCGTCGGGGCGACGCGGCTGTTCACGCAGGCGCGGGTGTCGTTCACCTCGCCGCTGCCGCTGTCGATGGAGCCCAAGATCGAAGCCGTGCCCGGCGTCACGCGTGTCACGCACTGGCAGTGGTTCGGTGGCGTCGACGCGAAGACCAATGCGCCGATGTTCGTGTTTGCGGTAGACCCCGTGCGTTACCACTACGTGTACCCGGAATGGGTCATGCCCGACGACCAGTGGAAAGCCTTCGCGAACACGCGCACGTCGGCGATCGCCGGCAAGCAGATCGCGGAGCAGTACGGCTGGAAAGTCGGCGACAAGGTGCCGATCTCGTCGAATATTTTTCCGCAGAAGAACGGCAGCAAGGCCTGGGCGTTCGATCTGGTGGGCATCTACGACGGCAAGGACGAGGACTGGAAGCGCCGCACCAACGCAGTGCTGATCAATTACGACTATTACAACGAGGCCAACGCTTTCGGCAAAGACCGCGCGAATTTCTTCATCTCCAAACTCGCCGATACGAACCAGGCCGAGCAGATCTCGAAAACCATCGACGCAATGTTCGAGAACTCGCCGGACGAGACCAAGACGCAAACCGAAAAGGATTCCAACCTGTCGTTCATCAAGCAGGTCGGCGACATCGGCATGATCGTCAAGTGGATCCTGTTCGCGGTGTTCTTCACGCTGCTGCTCGTCGTCGGCAACACGATGGCGCAATCGGTGCGCGAGCGTGTGCCCGAACTGGCGGTGCTGAAGACGCTGGGCTTCTCCGACGTTAGCGTGCTTGGCTTCGTGCTTGCCGAAGCCGGCATTCTGTGTCTGAGCGGCGGGCTGCTCGGCATGCTCGCCGCGACCGGTCTCGGCGCGTTCATGGAGAAGATGTCCGGCGGCCAGTTCCAGATTCATCCACACTGGACGGTGTGGCTGATCGGCGCTGTTGCGATCGTGCTGATGACCATCGCGACCGGATTGTTGCCGGCGTTGCGCGCGCAACGTCTGAAGATCGTCGATGCGCTTGCCGGACACTGAGTGATGTTTTTTTTCAACCGTTCGCCCTGAGCGTAGGCGCGCAGCGCTGAAGTCGAAGGGAGCGTAATGGCGGCGCTTCGACTCCGCTTGCTGTGCAAGCTACGCTCAGCGCGAACGGTAAAGAGGAGTATGGATCATGCTGAGGCAGACAACGGCGGTTACCGCCATCAACATCAAGAGCATTCCCGAGCGCTGGGCCTTGTCCGCGGTGATCGTGATCGGACTGGCGGGTGTGGTCGCGGTATTCACGGCCTTGCTGGCCATGGCGGTCGGCTTCGAGAAGACGCTGACGGCCACCGGCCGCACTGACGCGGCGTTCATCCTGCGCGGCGGTTCGCAGTCGGAACTCAATTCCGGCATCGGCCGCGATGAGGCGAACCTGATTAAACTTGCACCCGGCATCAAGATGGGTGCGGATGGACAGCCGAACGCGTCAGCCGAGGCCAATGTGATTGCCGAACTCGTGCGCCAGGGCGACAAGAATTCCGGTGCGAACATCACCGTGCGCGGCGTCGAGGCCAAAGCATTCGATCTGCGGCCGAATCTCAAAATCATCGACGGACGCAAGTTCACGACCGGCAAACGCGAACTGATCGTGGGCCGTGGCGTAATCCGTCAATTCCAGGGCGCAAACATCGGCGACACGGTACGCATGCGCGGTTCCGATTGGACCGTCGTCGGCGTGTTCGAGTCCGGTGATGCGCACGACAGCGAATTCTGGGCGGATTTCGAAGTCGTCGCCACCACCTTCCAGCGCCGCGGCTTCAGCTCGGTGACGGCAGAGCTAGATGGTCCCGGTGGGCTGAAGACGCTCAGCGATGCGCTCAAGGCCGATCCGCGCTTGACGGTCGACGTGCAAACCGAGCAGGAGTACTACAGCGGCCAGACCAAGCAGTTTCGCGCAACGATTGCCGGCATGGCAGGTTTCGTCACGGTGATCATGGCGCTGGGCGCGATTTTCGCTGCGCTGAACACGATGTACGCCGCGGTCGCCGCGCGCGGCAAGGAAATCGCCACGCTGCGCGCGATCGGTTTCCGTGGGTTTCCCGTCGTGCTGTCGGTGCTGATCGAGGCGCTCGTGCTCGCGCTCATTGGCGGTGCGCTCGGTGCGCTGATCGCCTATCTGCTGTTCAACAACATCTCGGTTTCGACATTGGGCCAGAACTTCACGCAGGTGGTGTTCTCGTTCAAGGTTACGCCGGCGCTGGTGATACGCGGTCTCGTCATCGCCCTCGTTATCGGCATGATCGGCGGATTGTTCCCGGCGATCCGTGCCGCGCGTCTGCCGGTGACCACGGCGCTGCGCGAACAGTAGCGCTCACAAACCCAAGTGCGCGGCTGACAACGTGCCCGCACCGCGCGGCTGCGGCGCGGGCACTTGCGTTCGCAGCGGCGCGCCGTCAACGAGATGCCGCCACACGCTTTCCAGCGCCGCATACGCGTACGGCAACAGTGGCACATAGCGATCGCCGAAGCCGGATAGCGCGAGGAACGGGTCGAAATGCTGCGCGTGCGCCAGCGGCCAGTAGATCGGCTGACATCCGTGTTCGCGCAGCCAGGCCACATAGGGATCGGAGCTGAACGCGGCGACGATCAGGCCGTCGTCCTGGCCGTGGATGACGAAGATCGGCAGGTCGTCGCGCGGCAGGCGCACTGCGCATGCGGCCACCGACGCGCGCAACCGCTGCGCTTCCACATTTTCACTTGTCCACAATGTACGCAAATGCCGTTGCGCAGGCAGCGTCGGGTCGGCGCTGGCGCCGGCCGTTGGCGGTGGCTCATCGATGAACACACCAGCACCGGGCGCGATGCCGGCGCCATCCGCCCACCACACGGCGCGTTCGGCGGGGGACGGCGCACGTGTTGCGGACGCATCGTGTGCAACGAAACGAAACGCCCCCGGCATTTGGCCGACGCGGCTGCGCGTGTACGCACTCGCGTAGGTGACGGCGAACGCGCGCCATAGATCGAATGCCGTCGTCGTCGCGGCGCTGGCGATCGCGGCATCGGTCCAGCCTCCCGCATGGAGTTGCGCAAGCGCATCGGCAGGCTTGGCCTGCAGACCTGCCTCGCGCAGGCCCGCGCTGCGCTTTTGCCACCCTTCGGCGAACGGTCCACGTGCGAATGGAATCGCCTCGAAACGCGCGTCGAGCAATGCGCTGGGCAGCAGCAGGCCGGCTTGCGTGGCGTAGTCGTACAGCGGTCTACCGGCGCCGGGCACGTTGACGTTGGGTGCTATCGCTACCGCCGCGTCGAGCCAGCGCGCATAGTCGAGTCCGGCGGCCTGCAACACAGCCGCGCCGCCGTTCGACAGGCCGACCGCGATGATGCGGGTGTTTTGCGGCGTGAATGGCGCGAGTTGTGGCAGCGCGCGCTCGAGCATGGCCAGACCGAATTCAACCGCCTGGAGCAGATGCTGGCCCCAGTCGCCTTCCGGATTATCACCGGAGTGGGCATGCTTGATCGCTATGCCGCTTTCGCTCGTATAGACGTCCGCTTCGAAATCGAGCAAGCATTCGCCGGCGTTCGCGCGCGTGCCATCGAGCGCGACGCCTGTGGCAGTCGCGCAATCGAAATACCCGCAACCCGCGCCCTTGTCGGTGTAGGCAACCGCGCAACCACGCGGCAGGCCAAATGCGCCGGCCAGTGCGATCGCGCCGTAGATGCCGCGGGAACCCGATGACGCCGCGACGATGAGACAGCGTGCACGTGCGTCGAATGCGTCCGGTATCTGTGCAAGCACGCGATGCGGCGAGCGTGCGCCGGGAATGCGCGCGAACGCCTGGTATTCGCGTCCGGGCACATTCGGCGCGCTGCCGTAGATTTCGCCATAGGCGCCTGACGGGCTGAGATCCGAGATGCCCTTCCAATTCGTTTGGATCGCGCGTCGGCGCAGTTCCTGCGGGGTTGGAATGACGGGGTCTGCAAAGGCGCATGGCGCGCCGCGCAAGCCGGCGAGGCCGACCCCGGCGCTGAGCAGATCGTCGCTGCCGCAATGCGCGGTTTCGCGAATCGGGCTGATCAGGAAATCGGGCATCGTGCCTCTCTGCGGAGAGGCTTCAAGTCTAGCGCTTCGCTTTCGCCAAAGTGATCGCGGCGACGCTGGCGAGAATGACGATCATGCCCACGATGTCCAGCGTAGTCACCGTTTCGCCCGCAATCCAGACGCCGACCAGCACGGCGACCGGCGGATTCACATACGCGTAGCTCGAAGCGAGCGCCGGGCGGGTATGGTGCAGCAGATAGATGTAGGCGCTGAAGCCGAGCAGGGAACCCGCCACGAGCAGGTACAGCAGCGCCAGCGTCGCGCGCGCCGTCGGCCAGGCGGCCAGGTGTTCGCCACGCACGAGCGCGACCAGCGCCAGCGAGGCGCCGCCGCAGAGCATTTGCGCGGCTGCACTCATCATCGGTTGCGGCATGTCCTGATGCTTGCTCCAGACCGAACCGAACGCCCAGCCGAGTGTTGCGATCACGAGTGCGATCGCGCCCGCGGGCGAGCCGCGCAGTTCACCGCCAAAATTGAGCACGACGACGCCAGCGAAGCCGACGATCAGACCGATCCACTCCATGCGGTTCGGCCATTGTCCGTAGATTCCGGCGAACATCGCCATGACCAGCGCGACGCTCGCGACCGCGACGGCGGCAATGCCCGAAGCCACGGTCTGTTCGGCATAGCAGACCAGGCCGTTGCCCATGCCCAGCAGCAGGCTGCCCGTGACGAAACAGTTGAACCATTGGCGCGGCGTAGGCGCCGCCACGCCGCGCCAGCGCAGGAATGCGTACATCAACCCGCCGGCGAGCGGAAAGCGGATCGCCGCCATCAGGAACGGCGGATAGCTTTCCAGCGCAATGCGGATGCCGAGGTAGGTCGAGCCCCAGATCAGATACAGGCTGACCAGCGCGAGCGGAACAAGCACGCGCGGCGCCAGCAGCGGCGTTGGCGTCGCCTCCTCTGCGATCGAGTTCATTTCTGCGCCAGATCCTCCGGCGCCAGTCTTGTCGACGCCTGACCGAACACATAGCGCCAGCCGTGTGGCGTGCGCGCATACGTGTCGCTGAACCAGAGTTTGTAGTCGTACGCCGCGGCCTTGTTCTTGCCCTTGATCCACAGCAACGCGGTGACGACGGCGGTGTCGCCATACACGCGCACCGTCTGGTTCGTGTCTTCCTGGTGTTCGTAGGTTTCGCTTTTCTCGCGCGCGGCGTGCAGCAGATCGGCCTTGTTGTAACTCTTGCCTTTGCCGGTCACCAGGACGAAGTCCTCGGCGAGGATGCGGTCCATCGTCGCGACATCGTTGTTCTTCACTGCCGCCTGGTATTCGGTATCGAGCGCGGCCACGACAGCCCGGTCGTCAGCGGACGCCGCGAGTGCGGACAGACCGACGAAAGCCAGACCGAGCGCAACGGCCAAGTGCGCAAAGAATTTCATATTCGGCTCCATGATCGAATGGACACTGTAGCGCCGGCAGCGGTTCCATGACAGCGCCACTCGTCATGTCCCTATGAGGGCCACTTGCCCGCGCAATTCAGCCCGCGATTTCGCGCTTGAGCAGTGCACGTTTGCGCTCGATACCCCAACGATAGCCGCCGAGCGAACCGTCGGCGCGGACGACGCGATGGCATGGCACGATCACGGCGAGACGATTGCGCGCACACGCGCTCGCCACCGCGCGCACTGCGCGTGGCGCACCGATCGCCTGCGCGATCTGCGTGTAGCTGCGCGTCTGCCCGCGGGGAATGCGCTGCAGCGCCTGCCACACGCGCCACTGAAATGCGCTGGCGCGAATGTCCACCGGCACGTCCATGGCCGAGTGCGGCGCGCCGGCGCCGATTTCCGCGCCGACGCGGCTGATCATCGCCGCGAGCCATTCGTCGCGGCCGGCATCGACGCGCTCGACCGCGGCGGTCGGAAATTCTCGGGTCAGGCCCGCGACCAGGGCTTTTTCGCTGTCGCCCAGCGTCACGGAGCAGATGCCGCGTTCGCTCGCAGCGACGAGCAGCGCGCCGAGCGGCGTGCGCAGCGTGGTGTAGCGAATTGCCACGCCGGTGCCGCCGCGCTTGTAATCCGCCGGCGTCATGCCGAGCAGTTGCCCGGTTTTCTCGTAGACGCGGCTGCCGGAGCCGTAGCCGGCATCGTAGATGGCGTCGGCGACGCGCGGCGCCGCGCGCAAGGCCGACTTCAACTGCTTGACCTTGCGCGCCTGCGCGTATTCTGCCGGGCTGACGCCAAAACGCTTGCGGAACGCGCGCTGCAGATGGCTAGGACTCAAGTCCACCGCACGCGCCAGTTCCGGCAGACGCGGCGGCGGGTCAGCGGTTTCCAGCAGCGCCAGCGCGCGGTCGAGCGGGTCCAGATCGAACGAAGCGGGTTTCACAGTCATGGCGTTCCTCCTTGCGCACAGGTTAGGCGCAGGCGGCAACGCTCGCTATCCGGATCTTGCGGTCAGTGTTTGAGCGCAGCGGAATCGCTGCGTATCACCGAAAACTCGCCTTCGATGATTTGCGGATCGCGCGCGGCCGGGTTCTGTGCGTTCGCGCCGGCGCGGCTCAACGCGCGCAGCAGCGCAACGGTACCGCCAATGAACGCAAACGCCACCAGCGCAAAGAAACCGAGCACGAGGATGCCGACCAGCAGCAACGCGCCGATCACGCCGAGCAACAGGCGGGACAAGGGGTGTCGGGGACGGTTGAACCAGCGCCAATAAAACATGCGAATCCCTGTGGCAGAATGGCTGCGGCACGTGCTCCGTGCGGGGATGTCTTGATACTCTTATGAGTGTTAGTAAAACGTTATGCCGAGTCGATGCGGTGCCCGAGGGCGGTGCCATCAGCGCGCATGTGGAATCCAGCACCGGCGGCTTCGATCTCGTCATCACCCGCAAGAATGGGCAGGTCGCCGCATTTCACAATGAATGTCCCCATGCCGGACGGCGTCTGGATTGGGCGCCCGGCCAGTTTCTGACCGAAAACGACCTCCTCGTCTGCGCCGCGCACGGCGCCGTCTTCAGCGTCGAATCCGGCGCTTGCGCCGGCGGGCCGTGCGGCGGTGTGGGCCTACGCAGCGTCCCCGTCGAAGTGATCGACGGGGAGGTCAGATTGGCCTGATCACTCCACCTGCGCGTGCACGTCCTGGTGCGGAAGTGCGCCACGGCAGCCGAAGCTGTCGGACATGCCGACGATCGAGCGGGTCGGAATGCGCGAGCCAGTAACGCGGTTCGGTTCGCTGATCAGATCCAGCCGATACGGGCCATCGCCGGGCAGGGCAGCGGTGAAGGAAAAACCGGCGTTCGCGTCGGTGGCGCTTAGCGCGGATTGTTGAGTTTGCAAGTCGATCAGCCGCACCACGCCGCGCACCGGCTTGCCGTGCATGTCGTAGGCGGTGCCGGAAACGCTGCAGGCATCGGCGCAGGCGAGCGCCGGAGCGGAAAGAACCAGGGCCAAGGCAAATCGGTACATGGGTTACCTCCGTTGATGCGAAGATCGCAACATCCGGCAAGACGCTGGGGAGTAGTCTAGCGTTGCAGCGCCGCGCGTGCAGCCCGGAGCACCTCGCCGGGCTGCTAGCGGAACAGGAGATTGACCGTCACCAGCAGCACGATCAGCAGCAGCAACGTCAGTGGCAGACCTATACGCAGGAAATCGCGCGCGTTGTAGCCGCCGGGACCCGCGACGATCGTCAGTACCGGGTTCGCACTGGCGATGACGAATGTGTTCGAGGTTGAGATCGCCACGACCAGAGCATAGATCGCCGGATTGCCATTGGATGCCAGGGCGATGTTGATCGCCATCGGTACCATCATGACTGTGGCGCCGACATTGGAGACGACCTGCGAGAACAGCAGCGCGAGCACCGCGATCACCGCCTGCAATGCCCACTGCGGCCAGTTGCCGAGGTAGCGCAGGATTTCCTGCGCGAGCCACGCAGCGGCGCCGGTGGAATCCATTGCCCAGCCGAGCGGGATCAGACAGGCGAGCGTGAAAATCGTTTTCCAATTGATCGCGTTATACGCCTCTTCCATGTCGAGCACGCCGGCGAGCAGCATGCCGACGGCGCCGGTCAGCATCGCCACCGACAGGCGCACATCGGTGAACAGGCCGAGCGCCATCGCCAGTGCGAAAAAACCGACCGCGTGCCAGATCTTGCTCGGCCGGTGTTCTTCCTTGGGGTAGTCGGTGACGACGACGAAATCGCGATCCTCCGCGGCGGCAGTCAGATCGCGCCAGAAGCCATGCAGCACCAGCGTATCGCCGGCGCGCAGTGCGGTCTTGCGCACGTCCTCGCGGAACACCTCCTCGCCGCGATAGACGGCGAGCACGCTGATGCCGAAGCGTTTGCGCAGGCGCAGGTCGCCGACTTCCTGCTTGAGGAAGCGCGAGTTCGGCGGGACGACCGCTTCGGCGATGCCGGCGCGGTTGGGATTGAACATGTCGCGGAAATTGCTCAGCCGCGCCTGCACGCGCAGCAGGTTCAGATTGGCGAACTCGTTGACCTGCTCGCGCTTGCCGAGCGCGCCGAGTATGGTGCCGACCCAGATCATCGTATCCGCCGGCGGTGCCAGACGAGTTTCGTCGCCGTTCTTGATCGCGAGCATCAGCGGCGCACCACGCACGGCTTCGGCCTCGGCGATGCTCATGCCGACGAGCGGACTCTCCGCCGTAACGGTGAGCTCGAACACTTCGCCGTCGATTCCGTAAGTTTCGGCGAAGTAGGTTTCGGTGCGGCCGGGAGTGACGTTCTGGCTTTCCTCTTCCCGCGGCAGCAGCTTGCGCGTGAACAGCGCGAAGTAAGCCAGGCCCGCGAGCAGCAGCGGAATGCCGACGGGTGCGATCGAGAACAGCGAGAACGGCTCGATCGTGGCCGCGCCCGTGGGCAGGTTGCGGTTGGCGCTGGCGATCAGGTCGTTGAGCAGGATCAGCGGCGAGTTCGAGATCATCGTCGTGTTGGTGCCGGCGAGGATGCAGAACGCCATCGGCAAAAGCAGCCGCGACAGCGGCACGCCGGTGCGGGCGCTGACGCGGCTCGCCACCGGCAGGAACAGTGCGGCGAGCGCCTGACTTTGGATGATCGAGGACAAGCCGCCGACCATTGCGTTGATCAGAAGGCTCAGCCGCGATTCGATGCCGCCGGATAGGCGCAGGATCAGCGATGCCGCCTTGTTCAGCACGCCGGTGCGGTCCAGACCGGCGCCCATGATCATCACGCCGAGCAGCGATACTGCGGCATTGCCGGCAAACCCTTCGAACAACTGGTCGGCGGGAATCAGTCGCGTGATGCCGACGACGACGATGACCAACAGCGCGATCAGGTCGCCGCGAATCCACTCCAGCACCAGCATGACCACCGTGAACGCGAGCAGCGCGAACACGAGCAGCATGTCGTGGGTGAGGGTCAGACCGGCATTCATCGGGGCATCGTTTTTATTGTTCGGTCTGACTAGAGGTGGACGTCAACAGCGTTCATAGACCAGATCCCATACGCCGTGGCCGAGCCGGCGCCCGCGTTTCTCGAAATGGGTTTCGATGCGCCACGCCGGACGCGGCACGAAGCGCTCCGGAGCCTTGTTGCGCCACGCTGTCGAGGCATCGAGAACGGTCAGCATTTGCGCCGCATAGTCCGCCCAGTCCGTGGCCAGATGCAAGCGGCCACCCGGGGCGACGCGCGTCGCCAGCAGTTCCACGAACTGCGGCTGGATCAGGCGCCGTTTCTGCTGGCGCTGCTTCGGCCAGGGATCGGGAAAGTAGATGCGTACTTCGGCAAGACTCGTCGGCGCCAAGTGCTGGATGACTTCGACCGCATCATGGTTATACAAACGCGCATTGTCCACATTGTGCGCGGCGAGCGCGTTCATCAATCGGCCGACCCCGGGACGATGCACTTCAATGCCGATGAAATTCTTGTCGGGCTCGTGCTGCGCCGACCACAGCAGTTGTTCGCCGTTGCCGAAACCGATTTCGAGCACGCACGGCGCCGGGCGCGCGAAGGCGTGCGCGGCATCACTGCGCAGATCGAGCCCGTAATGCGACCAGTGCTCGGCGAACGCACGCTGCTGCGCGGGCGTAAATCGGCCTTGGCGCAGCACGAAGCTGCGGATGTGGCGCGGAGTCGCCGCGCGTACTGGCTCAGCCGATGGTGCCATCGATAGGACTCGACGCCGACGCGTAG
>Ga0070666_10000879_pt1 | contig 18224 bp, 15 predicted proteins | sample KBSS23metaG_FD_64677 | JGI IMG/M metagenome (GOLD analysis project Ga0070666, IMG submission 64677) | Switchgrass rhizosphere microbial communities from Kellogg Biological Station, Michigan, USA - KBS S2-3 metaG | ecosystem: Host-associated > Plants > Roots > Rhizosphere > Soil ... | reverse complement strand
GGGCGGGGGCCGGCAGGGAGACGCGGGACAGAGGGTTCCCCGTTTTGCGCGGTACGCACTCGTAACCCTATCCTCAGGTGCGTCGCGCAAAACGGGGATACTGTCCCGCGGCCACCCGACACCGGCCCTCGCAATCCCACATCCGGTAGTTCCCCGGGGACCCTTCTCGCCCCCGGGCGAACTTCGGGCTGCGCGAGCTACCTCCAGTGGCCGTCGACCCAGTACCATCCCCCGCGCGCGTGACGCCAGTGTCCGGGCACCCAGCGCGCCCGGGCCCGCGGCCGACGCTCCCAGTGTCCCGGCGACCAGACGTACGTCCCCCCGATCCAGGCATGATGGCCCCCGATCCAGATGTAGTCGGGACCCGGAACCGTTCCCCGGACTTCCACTTCCGCTACCGGCGGAGCACGGCGCACATAGACGACGCCGGACGGCGGGGGTGGGGGACAGGCCGTCAACAGCGCGACGACGGAGACGAGGCCCGGAAAGAAGAGGCGTTTTCCCACGGAAGAACGATCCATGATGAATCCTCCCGCGGTCTTTTTCAGCAATTTCCGGGCCGTTCGGGCCGAGTCATTTTCCGGGCTTCGCCGCTTCTCCGCTCATCGGAACGAACCGGACGGGGAGCACGGAACTCTCGGTGACGTTTCCCGCCGGATCGCGAGCGAAGACCTTGAGCTCCTGGAAGAAATCCCCGACGGGGATCACCATTCGGCCGTTCCTCGCGAGCTGATCGATGAGGGCCGGCGGAATCCGCCGCGGGGCGGCCGTGACGAGAATCCCGTCGAAAGGGGCGGCCTCCGGCCACCCGAGATAGCCGTCGCCCACGCGGAAATGGACGTTCGCGCACCCGAGCGAGCGAAGCCGCGACTGCGCTCCCGCGGAAATATCGGGGAGGATCTCGATCGAATACACCTCGCGCGCGAGGCGCGAAAGAAGCGCCGACTCGTAGCCGGATCCGGTGCCGATTTCCAGGATCCGGTCCGACGGCTGGATGTCGAGAAGCTCCGTCATCAACGCCGCCACGTAGGGCTGCGTCATCGTCTGGCCTCGGCCGATCGGCACGGGGCGATCCGCGTAGGCGTCGGCCCGGAAACGGGGATCGACGAAGAAATCGCGAGGAACGTCTTCCATGGCGCGGAGGATCCGCTCGTCCTTGATTCCGCGCGCCGCGATCTGGGTATTAACCATCGCCTTCCGCGCCGAAACCGCCGGATTCGCCCGCGGCGCCCGGCCGCAGCGGGACGAGAGAAGCGCCGCCGCCATCAGCGCGGCCGCGATGGGCGCCTGGAAACCCGGCGACGCCGCCCGAAGGCCGGGCCCGGTCCCCGTCATCGCCCCCGGAAAACGATCTTTCCCGCCGCCATCGTCATCACGATGCGCGCCCCCGGAATTTCTCCCGGCGGGCACTCCGCGAGATTGCGATCGAAGACCGTGAGGTCGGCGTCCATCCCGGCGGCGACGGCGCCGCGCCGGGTCTCCTGGAACATCGCGTAGGCGGCGCCCCCCGTGTACAGCGAGACGGCGTCGCCGCGGGAGAGATCCTCTTCCGGCCGCCAGCCTCCCGGCGGATTTCCCCGGGCGTCCTGGCGCGTGACCGCGGCGTAGATTCCCCGGCGGGGATCGTTCGACTCGACCGGAAAATCGCTTCCGCCCGCGAGCCTCGCTCCGGCCTTCTGGAGCGAATGCCAGGCGTACGACTCGCCGACCCGGCCCGCGGAGAGGCGCGCCTCGGCCCATGGCATGTCGGACGTCGTGAAGCTCGGCTGAATGGATGCGATGACGCCGAGCGAGCGAAACCGCTTCCGATCTTCGATCGCGACGACCTGGGCGTGCTCGATCCGGGGTCTCGGATCGGGCGACGGGACGGCCCGCTCCGCCGACGCGATCGCGTCGAGCGCATCACGGTTTCCGCGGTCGCCGATCGCGTGGATCCAGAGCTGAAATCCGGCGCGAAAGCATCGCTCGGCGATCGCGGCCATCCGGGCCGCGGGCGTGACGGCGAGGCCGCGATTGCCCGGATCGTCCGAATAGTCCGCCAGCAGTTCCGCTCCGCGGCTTCCGAGCGCGCCGTCCGCGTAGACTTTCACCGCGCGGACGGTCAGCATCCCGCTTTCGATCCGCCCCCGATCGAGCATCGCCTCCCAACCGGGAGCGCCCGCGCCGACGGTCGCGTAGACCCGGATCGGGAGCTCGCCCGAAGCGCCCATGGCCCGCAGCACGCCGATCTCGCGTTCTCCGTATCCGGAAGCGTCCCCGACCGCGGTCAGGCCGACCGACGCGCAGGACTCGAGCGCCACGCGAAAGGCCCGCCGCAGGGCCTCGTCCGTCGGAGCGGGCATCGCGCGAAAGACCACGTCCATCGCGTTGTCGACGAAAACCCCGGAAGGCGATCCGTCGGCGCGCCGGAGGATCTTCCCTCCGGGGGGGTCGGGAGTGGCGCGCGTGACTCCCGCGGCGCGGAGCGCGGCCGTGTTCACCCATACCGCGTGGCCGTCGATCCGGACGGCGAACGCGGGCCGGTCCGGAAAGGCCGCGTCCAGCGTGGAGGCGTCGGGAAAGGCCTTCGGCGTCCAGAGGTTCTGGTCCCACCCGTCCCCCTCGACCCAGGAATCCCCGGGAAGAGGGCGGTCTTTCATGCGCCGGGCGCATGCTTGCGCGCTCGTCACGCCCTTGAGATCCGCGGACTCGAGCGACCGGCCGAGCCCGGCCAGGTGTCCGTGGGCGTCGGAGAGCCCCGGGTAGACGACCGATCCGGCGAGATCGATCGCCGAGGCTTTCGGGTACCGGCGCTCCGCCTCCGCGGGGTCGCCGACGAACGCGATCTTTTCCCCGACGACGACGACCGAAAGAGGAACCGCCGGCTTCGCGCCGTCCACGGTCACCCGGGCGTTTCGCAGGATGGTCGCGGCGAGGGCCGGACCGGCGAAAATCATCGTCGCCCAGATCAGCGCCGCGCTTCTCATATCGGCAATCTACAACGTTTCCGCGTCCTCGCGGGCGAGGAGAAGGAGGGTCTGATCGTCGTACTGGGCAGCCTCGCCGGCGAACAGGAGCACCTCGCCGAAAAGGCGGGAGGCGGCCTCCTTCACGGGCATCCCGGCGACCCGGGAGAAATAGGCGGCGAGCCGCCCGGCCCCGAATTCCTCCTGCATCGGGTTCTGCGCTTCGGTGATCCCGTCGGTGTAGACGCAGAGCCGGTCGCCGGCGGCGAGATTCGTTCTCGCTTCCGTCCACGTCGAATCCCAGAAGATCCCGACCGGGCGCCCCGTGGCGGGAAGCCACTCGAGCTCTCCCCCGGCCCGGGCGACGAGCGCCGGATCGTGGCCCGCCGAAACGTACTGCAGGTCGCCGCTCCCGGAATGGAAGATCCCGAGAAAGAGGGTCGCAAACTTCCTCGCCCGCGAAAAGCGGCAGAGGTGGCGGTGCACCCGCTGCACGAGCTCCGCCGGCGTGCGCGCGTCCTCGATCTGGAGATGAATCGCCGAGGCGAGCGTCGAGACGAGCAGAGCCGCCGGAACGCCCTTTCCCGACACGTCGGCCACGACGAAAGCGAAACGCTCGCCCGGCAGGGGAAAGAAGTCGAAGTAGTCTCCCCCGACCTGCCGCGTCGAACGATTCTCGGCGGCGATCGTGAGACCGGGAAACGATGGGATCTCCCGCGGAAGGATCTCGCGCTGGATGGTCGCCGCGAGCTCGAGCTCGCGTTCCATCCGCTCCTTTTCCAGCGCCTCGCGGTGGAGGCGGGCCGTTTCGATCGCCGCCGCCGCCTGGCTCGCGAAGAACGCGAGGAGCCGGGCGTCGGCCGGAAAGAAATCGCGAATCGTCCCGTCGCGGGTCTCCTTGTCGGCGACGGCGAGCATTCCCAGCCGCCGTGTCTCGGACTGGATCGGGACGACGATGCACTTCTCGCAGTCCGAAACCCGCACGCCGGAAGTCGGCACGTCTCTCGCCCGGTTGTTGATGAGCCCTTCCGGATCGAGGTCGATGCGAATGGCATCGTCGGCCGAGAGCAGACTTCCGCCGAAAGACCGGGAGAGGATCGACCGCTCCCCGTCGAACAGATGCAGGGAGCCCGACCGCGAATTCGTCAGCGAGATGGACCGGAGCAGAATCTCGTCGGCGAGGCGGTCGAGGTCGAGCTGGCCGCCGATCGAGAGGCCGAGATCGTAGAGCGACTCGAGCTCGAGGACCCTTTCGCGGAGCTCGAACCGGGTCTCCTTCAGCGAGCGCCCCAGCAGGCGCGCCGCGATCGCGGGGGGGCTCGCGACGTCGTCGGGAAACGCGGCGGCCGCCTCGTCCACGCGGGCCCGGAGGGAATCCTCGTCGCCGGGATCTTCGCCGAAAGCCGCCAGGATCTCCCGGACGCGTCGCGCGAGCGATGGGATGTCGCCCGGGACGGCGAGCGTCATGCGGTCGCCGAAAGGGCGGTTCGGGCCTCCTCCTCGGTGGCGTGGATGCCCGCGTACTGGGCGAGCCCCATGATCCGGAAGGTCTTGTCGATGGTCGGGGTGAGCCGGCAGAACGCCAGAGCCCCCTTGCGCTCCATCATCTTTTCGAGGACCTCGATCAGGATCGAAATTCCGATCGAGTTGACGATCTTCGTCTTTTCCAGGTTCAGGATGATTCGTGAAACCCCAGCCTCGAGGAGAGACTGGATGCAGCGCTCGATCTCCTCCCCCCCCTCCCGGTTGATGTACCCTTCCGTCCGCACGACGGCCAGGTCGCCGTCCCGCGCGGTTTCCACCCGGCATGACTCGTTCATTTGTACTTCCGCATGACGATCGTCGTTCCCTTCTCGGTCGAACGGATCTCGACCTCGTCCATCAGGCTCTGGATGAACTTCAGTCCCCACCCGCGCTTGTTTCCGCCGCGGAGCTTGTTTTCGAGGCGCGGGGACTCGATCCGGGACGGATCGAAACCCTTGCCACGATCGGCCACGGTCACCTCCAGCATTTCCGCGCCGCTCGGCCGGTGGCAGACGCGAAACTTCAGATCCACGCGTCCCGCCGCGCTCTGCCCCGCGTGTTCGAACGCGTTGATGCACGCCTCGACCAGCGCGAACTTGATCTCGTCGATCTTATCGCGACTGAATTTCATCGCCTCCGCGACGGCTTCCGCTTCCGCGGTCGCGGCGAGCTCCGAGCCGGGCGAGGAGGAAATCGAGAGGCACACGTCTCTTGCCATCACGGGCCCATGTTCCGACGGCTCAAAACTGGAGGAAGGCACGCAGAGCCGCCCAGCCCCACGCGGGCGCGGGGACCACCCAGAGCGCCCCTCCCGCGACCGCGGCGGCGGCGAAGAGCAGCGTTCTCGCGAGAGAATCGACGGCCCGCGCGTGAGAAATGGCTTTGGTCATGTTCGGCTTCGCGAATTCTTCTCACCGCAATACGCCTGCCACCAGACGGCACCTCCAGAACTGGGCCTAACCATCTGCACGAACGCAACTTGCCCACGAAAATCGGAATTCCGTCGCAGGTCCCGATTCGCGACATTACGCCACAATCCATGATCCTCATGCCGTCGCTATGCTCATAAACACTGATTAACAAAATCTTACGTGTGACTGTGACATTCTGCGACTGAGGCATAATTGTATCAACCCTTTTTCCGGTAAAGGGTCCGCCGATCGATCCCGAGAATCCGGGCCGCCCGGCTCTTGTTTCCGTTGGCCAGCCGGAGCACCCGCTGGATGTGCCGCGACTCGAGCTGACGCAGGGAAACCGCTTCCCCGTCTCCGGTCGACGCTTCGGCCTCGCCGCTCGAGGTGTCGATCCACTGGAGGTCTTCCCGCCGAATGGCGCCCCCCCGGGCGAGGGCCGCCGCCCCCTCGAGAAGATTCTCGAGCTCCCGCACGTTTCCCCGGAACGGATGGGTCATCAGCGCCCGCATGGCATCGCGGTCGATCGTCGGCGCCGGCCGGCCTTCGCGCGCCGCAAACCGCGCGAGAAAGTAGCGCACGAGCCGGGGGAGGTCTTCCCGCCGTTCTCGCAGGGGAGGAAGCGCGATCTCGACGACGCGCAGGCGGTAGTAGAGATCCTCGCGGAACTGGCGGTCGGCGATCATCCGGGAGAGATCCTGGTGGGTCGCCGAGAGCACCCGGACGTCGTGAGGAATCTTCCGGCGCCCGCCGACGCGCTCCGACTCCTTCTCCTGGAGCACCCGCAGGATCTTCGCCTGGAGGGCGAGGGGCATGTCGCCGACCTCGTCGAGAAAGATCGTTCCGCCCTGCGCCTGCTCGAATTTCCCGGCCCGCGCCTCGACGCCGGTCGCGACCCCCTTTTCGATCCCGAAGAGCTCCGCTTCGAGAAGAGACTCGGGCAGGGCCGCGCAGTTGATCGCCACGAAGGGCGATTGGCGCCGCGGGCTCTTTTCGTGAACCAGGCGGGCGACCAGCTCTTTTCCGGTCCCGCTCTCGCCCGTGATCAGAACCGACACCGAAGAGGGGGCAACCCGCCCGACGAGGTCGACGACCCGCTTCAACGGGGCCGACTCCCCCACCAGGAACAGGTCCGCCGCGGCGCGCCCCGATTCGTCCCGGAGCCGCCGGTTCTCCTCCTCCAGCCGCTGTCGCTCGCGCTCGAGTCGCGCGACGTGGCGCCGCTTCTCGAGCGCCACGCCGGAAAGGGCCGCCAGGGAGGAGAGAAACCGTTCGTCCTCCGACGTGAAGGGAAGATCGCCGCGACGCGATTCCTTCTCCGCGAGGACGAGCCACCCGAGGCTCCCGGCGCGGGAGCCGATCACGGTCCCGAGCACGTTGGACACCGGAGTTTTCAGGAGCACCGTCTTTCCCCGCGCGATCGGCGCCCCGGCCGCTTCGAGCTCGGCCAGGAACGGCTCGTCGAAGAGGGCGGCTCCCGAAATCTTCCGCGGGAACCCGAGGACCGCGCGCGAAGAGAGCTCGCCGTCCTCCGAGACGGCCAGGAAGAACCCCCGCGTGGCGTCGAGAACCGACGCGGCGCGCGCCAGAACCTCGTCCGCGAGCTGCTGCTCCGTTTCAATCGTCGGCAGCGCGAGCGCCGCGTCGTAGAGCGTTTCCAGCTGGAGCAGCCGGCGCTGCGTCTCGAAGGCCGAAGCGTGCTCCGCTTTCATGCGCCCTTTCGGAGCGCCGCGACCTCGGCGGCGGCCTCCAGGGTCTCCGGGTTCCGGGGATTGAACCGTCGATTCACGGCGAGGAGAGCCTCGGCCCCCGCGAGGTCTCCCTGTTTCGCCTTCAGGCGGGCGAGATACGCCCGGGCGCGCAGGCAGCCGGCCTGGTCCTGGAGACTCGATTCCCGGCCGGGCTCGGGCAGGCTCCGCGCGAGCCACTCCGAGGCCTCCGCGGAGTGCCCCGCCTGGAACTCGATCAAACCGCGGACGCGGCCCGCGGAGCGGCGGAACAACTCGCGCGTCTTGTCGTCGATCTTCGACGGCATGGCGTAACTCTTCCAGGCGGCGATCGCGTCGTCGTACCGCCCTTCGTCGGAGGCGAGCACGGCGCGCAGCAGAGGGCTGTAGTCGCCCGTATCGCGCCCGAGATCGATCGCCGCCGCCCGGTCGACCACTTCCCGCTCGAACGCCACGTCCTTCTGGCGGTGCGCGAGGTAGGCGAGATCCAGGAGCACGAGCGCCCTCTGCCCGGGGCTGTTCGCGTAGCCCCGCTCCGCGGCTTCGAGGGCGGTGCGCGCGGCGGCGAAGTCGCCCTTTCCGGTGTAGGCGACGCCGAGATGATCCAGGCTCGGGTAGAAATCGGGTTTGATCGCGAGCGCCTTGTGGAGATCCCGGATCGCGTCTTCGTAGCGCCCGTTGGCCGCCTCGATCTCCCCGAGGCTGTCCAGAGGATTGGCCTCGTCGGGCGCGAGGAAGGCGTACTTCTTGAGATTGCTGATCGCGTCGGCGTAGTCGCCGCGGTACGCCGCGCTGTACCCGAGAAGATTGTACGGGGCGGCGTTGTTCGGGTTCGAGGCGAGCCATTCGCGGTAGATCGCGTTGGCTTCCGCCGTCTGCCCCTGCTCGCTCGCGCGATTGCCGAGGAAGTTGTAGCCGCGCTCGTCGCGATAGTCGTTCTTGAGGGTCAGCGCGATCCGCGTCGCTTCGTCGAGGCGCCTCTCGGACCAGGCGCGCGTCAGATCGAGGGCGAGACGCTCGCGGCGGGTCACCCGATCGCGGCCGGCGTTGGCGCGCGCGAGCCACATCCGCGCCGCCGCGGGATCGCCGAAGAGCTTCATTTCCGCGAGCGACACCATCGCCATCACGAAACCGGGATCCTGCCGCAGCGCGGCGTTCATGTGTCGCTCGGCGTCCCCCACGTAGATGCGGCGGGCGTCCTCGCGTCCCGCCAGGTACTCGCGATAGGCCTCGGCCGAGCTCGTGGTCACGCTGCGCCGCGGGGGGGCGAGCAGCGCCGCCGCGATCGCGGCCGTGAGCACCCCGGCGCCTGCCAGAGCCAGCGTCTTTCCCTTGTCCATCGCCCGATCCTCCCTCCCGCCTTCAGGCCTTCGTCACGCTCATGAGGAGAAACGTCATGTCGTCGTACTGTTCGGCCTCGCCGACATGCGCGCGCACGTCGGCGAGGATCCCGCTCGCCGTGTGGTCGAGATCCGCCGACGCGTGGCGGGCGAGCGACTCCGCGAGGAGCTCTTCTCCGAACGGATTCATCGCCGCGTCCATCGCCTCCGTGAAGCCGTCGGTGTAGAAGAACAACAGGTCCCCGGGCTTCAGGTACACCTCGCGGGTATCGTACGGCACGTCCTTCAAAGCGCCGAGCGGCAGGCGGAATTCCGGAGGCTCCAGGGGGACGGCGCCCCCGTTGCCGGCCCGCAGGAGGAGCGGGAGAGGCTGCCCGCCGATCGCGTACCGCAGGGAAAGCGCTTCCGCGTCCAGGACGAAATAGCTCATCGCCACGAACATCTTCCGCTTGATGTCGTAGATCCGGCGGTTCGAGGCGCGGAAGAGCGCCCCGGGGTCTTCGATGCCGCGGGAGCCGGCATAGATGATTTCCCGGGAAGCGACCATCAGGAGAGAGGCCGGGATCGACTTGCCCGAGACGTCCCCCATGACGAAACCGAGCCGGCTGCCGCTGTCGAAGGGGAAGAAGTCGTAGAAGTCCCCTCCCACGATCCGCGCCGGGAGGCTCCCTCCCGTGAAGCGGATCCCCGTCATCCGGGGGAATTCCTTCGGGAAGAGGCTGGTCTGGATGTCCCGGGCGATCTCCAGGTCCCGGCGGAACTCGGCCTGCTGGGTCATCTCGTCGTGCAGCCACGCCGTTTCGATCGCGGTGGCGGCCTGGTTGGCGAGCGTCTCGAGGAGCCGGAGGTCGTCCCCGTCGAATTCCTCCTCGGAGAGCTTTCCGTTCAGCGCGAAGAACCCCATCAGTTTCTCCCGGTAGACGACCGGGACGAGGAGCCGCACCCCGCGATGGGAGAGCGCCGCGAGGAGACGCGCGCTCTCGGGCTCCCCCCAGCATCCCGAGGCCAGCTCGCCGATCTCCCGGGGACGTCCCGACCCGCGCAGGAACCGGGCGACGAGGGAGCCGAGCGAAATGCGCTCGTCCCGATGCTCCCGGCCGACCAGCCGGTTTTCCCGGTCGCGCAGGAAGATCTCCGCCCCGGCCGTGCGAAGGAGGGAAACGATCCGCGCCGTCAGGTAGTCAGCCACCTTCGCGAGGTCGAGCTCTCCCGCGACGGCCTCGGAGACCTCGAGCATCGCGTTCTGGTAGTCCATCTTTTCCCGGAAGAACAGGCGATCGATGGGCGTCTGGAGCCGGCGCCGGAGGAATTCGAAGAGCGGGATCACCACCAGGAAGAAGCCGAAGAAGAAGAGGCGCGAGGTGGCGAGACGCGAGCTCGCGAAGATCGAGTTCGCCGCGGCGAGCGCCCCGGCATAGAGCGCGAAGATCACGGCCGTCGTCGCGGTGTACAGGATCGACTTCCGGACGATCACGCGAACGTTCAGGATCTGGTATCGGACGATCGCGTAGCCGAACGTGAGGGGAATCAGGATCATCGGCGCGATCCCCCAGAAGACGTAGGCGTCGTTGTGAAACGCCGTCGGAAAGACGATCCCGAAAACGACGAAAGGCGCCGTTCCGAGGATCGTGCCGAAGAAGACCTGCGTGACCTGGCGCCGCTCGACCGGGTTCTCCAGGGTGAAGGCCGAATGGGCCAGCGCGACCAGTCCGAGGACGAGATAGTCGCCCAGGAGCACCCAGGAGGCGACGGGAGCTCCGGAGATCAAGGCGACGGGCCGCCCGAGGATCTGCCGCCGGACGTCGAGGATGAAGACGACCGGGGGGACGGCGTAGATCAAGAAGTACAGGAGCCGGCTCCCGTTCAAGAACTCCTGGAACGCGCGGCGCGCCGGGGAAGGCGAGCCCCCCTCCCCGCGGTCCCGTTCCGCGAACCGGAACCGGTTGGGGCGGGGAAACACGAGAAAGAAATGCAGGAACGCGGCGGGCAGCAGGAAGAGCGAGATCGTCCCCGTGTTCTGGACGAACAGGTCGACCCACCAGTAGGACGCCGGCCTCAGCCGGCAGACGAAGAACAGGAGGAAGAGAACGCAGACGACGAAGAAGATCCATCCCGCCTCGTCTTCGGGTCTCTTCCAGAACACGAAGAACCCGATCGCGAAGAAGAGCAGGCCGATGATCGCCTCGTAGAGATACGTCGGGTCGCCGAGCGTCCGGCCGGAGATCGGCACGCGCGTCGTGAATTCCTCTCCCGGCGTCCGGAGAACCAGATAGTCGACGACCGAGCCGATCCGGCAGCGGAGCAGCTCGCGTGAGGCGTCGGAGGCCCGCCTCACGATCCGGTGGTTGATCCCCTCGATCCGGTCCCCGGGGCGGATCCCCGCCTTTTCCGCGCCGGACCCGTGGACGACCTCGCGGACGAGCACCCCGTCCTGCCCGTAAGGATAGGGAACGATGCCGTCCGCGGGGCGGCGGGCGAACATGTCCGCCAGCGACGCCAGGGCGATCGCGAGTCCCGCGAAGCCGAAGACCAGCAGGAGCTTGCGTCGGGCGGCGAAGTTCATGGCTGCTGACAATCATACGGCCCCGGCCGCGCGGAAGTTCTCGGCGGCGGCGCGAGACCGGCCCCCTCCGGCAGGGCGGGCCGACATGCTGGAAGACGGATTCCACGGACCCGCCGGCGGGCAAGCGTACCGGCGGCGTGCGTCGCGCCCGGCGGCGGGCCCGACGAATTCGTATGACAGCGTGTATGGTCCGCGCGGTCGTTTCGCTTTGCGGGCCCGCTCGTCAATAATCGACGCATGACTTTCGTCACCTTCGAGGGAATCGAGGGGTCGGGAAAATCGACCCAGATCCGGCGCGCTGCCGAAATGCTCCGCGCGGCGGGGCGCGACGTCGTCCTCGAGCGCGAGCCGGGAGGCACGCCGATCGGCTCCCGGCTGCGCGCGGTGCTCCTCGATCCGGACAGCCGCGGGATGGACCCCTTCGCCGAGCTCCTGCTGATGGAAGCCGACCGCCGCCAGCATCTCGCCGACCACCTGGAGCCGGCGATCGCGCGGGGAGCCTTCGTGCTCTGCGACCGCTTCAACGACGCGACGTTCGCCTATCAGGGCGGGGGGCGCGGCCTGCCGCGCGCGATGATCGAAACGATCGATGCGTGGAGCGTGCGGGGCGTCCGGCCCGATCGGACCCTTCTCTTCGATTGCCCGGTCGAGACGGGTCTGTCGCGGGCGCGCCGGCGCGACGGACTCGACACCCCTCGCTTCGAAGCGGAAGGACTCGCCTTCCACGAGAGGGTCCGCCAGGCGTATCGGGAGATCGCCGCCCGCGAGCCCGGGCGGGTGAGGTTGATCGACGGCGACCGCTCGCCGGACGCCGTCTTCGACGACGTTCGGGCCGCTCTGGAAGGGCTGTGAGCGACAGGACAGGACCGGGGTCGGCATGCCGAGCCTCCTGATCGAGGGGGATTCGGCGCCGCGACTCGCCCGCGAAGCGCTGCGCGTGGCGACCGGGCTCCTCTGCTCCGGCCACGCCCGGGAGGACGCCTGCGCCGTTTGCCGGAGGGTCCGTGAACGGGCGCATCCCGACTTCGTCCGGATCGCGCCCGACGGGGTGCAGATCAAGGTCGACGCCGTTCGGGACGCGCTTCGGTTCGCCGCCGGAAGGCCGTACGAGGCCCCGGCGCGGGTCGTCTGGATCGAGTCGGCCGAAACGCTGCGGGAGGGCGCCGCGGCGAACGCCCTCCTGAAGTCCCTGGAAGAGCCCGGGAGCTACCTCACCTGGATCCTCACGACGACGGCGCCGGAGGCGATCCTCGGCACCATTCGTTCCCGCTGCGAGCACCGGCGGCTCCCCCGCCGCCCTCCCGCGACGCTCCGCCGGGATTTCACGGAGAAGGGCGCCGACGCCGCCGCGGTCGAAGACGCGATCGCTTTCGGCTTCGACCCCGACGGGGAGTACGACCTCGATTCGGCGAGGGAGTTGCGCCGCCTCGTGCTCGAGCATCTGGTTTCCGGAGAGACCTCGGGGCTCCTCGCGCTCGCCGCGGCTGCCTCGGAGGACGATTCCGCCCCGGCCCTCGTCGCGGGAGTTCTGAGGGACGCCGCGGTACTCGCTTCCGGAGGCTCGGCGGATCGGATTCGCCACCGGGCGGCCGCCGGCGATGTCGCCTCCGTCGCGAAGCGCTACCCGGCCGACGCGCTCAGGAGCGCCGCGGTCGAGATCGACGCCCTCCCGGATAAGCTGGCGCGGTTCGTCCAGAAGCGGCTCGCCTGGGAAGACGCCATCCTTCGGCTCGCCCCTCCTCTCCCCGGCCCGCGATAGGCCTCCCCGAGCGGCACGCGCTCGAAGAACTCGAGGCCATTTTCCGGGAAGCGGCGTCGGCCGCGAAGGAGGGCGGGAAGGTAATCGGGGGGAGGAGGCGAATACGGGGTATGTGTGAGAAGGAGGATGTCGGAAGAGCGCGGGTTGGGTTCCCCTGTGTAGGCTGAGATGATTGACGCCCGCCTTCGCTCCCTCCCCCCGAAACCGGTACTACCTTACCCGCGCAAATTGTAGCGCGATATCCCCCGGACGTCCAGCACCGGACGCCCGGGGGGGAATATCCGGGACTACCGCTTCAGATCGACGTGCGCCTTCCCGTTTTCCGAGTCGGAGGACCGGACCCGAAGAGTCGCTTCCCGATACCCCGGGCAGGTCACCGTGATCCGGTGCTCCCCCGCGGGCACCGCGAGACCACCCGTCAGGCCGTTCAACTCCCGGGCGCTCCCGGCGAAACGGTCGTCGACGTAGATCGCCGCGTCGGGCGGCGAGACGTCGAAAACGACGCGGGCCTCGGCGGACGCTTCCGGCGCCTCCGGAAGCCCGCGGGCGGGCGGCGCCGGGACCGCGCTTTCGTCCATCGGTTCGGCGTCGTCGTCGCGGACGTCAGCGCCGTCACGGTCGTCGTCCGGCGCCATGCCGCCATCGACGATCTCCTCGTCGACGTCCGTGCCCCGGTCGCCGGGATCCGGCGGACGAACGGAGCGGGAGTCGCGATCCCGCCAGGTCGCGTCGCCCCGGCGTTGGGACGACCGGCGCTTCTCGAAGTAGCGGACGATCGGACCGGTGGGCTCGGCGGGTTCATACGTGCCGTAATGCTTCGCGCCGGGAATCTTTCGGAGATGGTTGTCGATCTTCACTTCCCGGCCCGGCGAGGCGTCGACCTCGGTCGCGAGCGTCTCATAGCCCTCGAGGCGGAACTCCAGTCGGTAGTGCCCGCGTCCCAGGTAGAGCATGTCGGGATACCCGTCGAAATCGTCGGCCGTTCCGATCAGTTTTCCGTCGAGGTAGAGGGCCGCTTCGTCCGGCTCGACGTCGGTCTTGACGGCCTCGAACCTCGAGGCGCCGCCGTAGCCGTAGCCGTACCCGTAGCGGGCATAGGGACGGCCATAACCGTAGTAGCCGTCATACCCGTAGGGATAGCCGTAATACCCCCCCCAGCCCCACCACGGCCCGTAGAAGCCCCCGCCCCAGCCCCAGCGGTGACCGCCGCCCCCGGAATGATGCCCACCGTCATGATGGGAGCCTCCCCCGGACCCGTGGTGCGACGAGGAGCTCCGTCCGCTCGAACGCGGCGCGGAATGCGACGAGGGCGCGGAGCGGCTCCCCCCGGAAGGGCGCGAGTCCGCTCCCGCGGCAGCCGAAAACGCGAGCAAGGCGAAGCCCGAGAGCGCCGCCAGAAACGATCTTCCATTCCATCGAGACATCCTGAACCTCCGTTCCTGGTTCCAGCAAGATTCCGACCAGATCCCCCGCCCCGGGGCGCCAAACAAAACATTTCGATCCTGTCGTTTAACCGCCCGTTCCCGAGGCCTCCCCGGTCCCATGCCCTCGCGATGGGTCAGTACGTCCCCCGGGAGGGGCAGCGTCCAGTGCGACCGCGAGACCTCTCAGGTAATCGCCCGTCAGGACGCGATCGATGGCCCTCCGGCCCCCGGGAATCTCCCACTTCTCGCAGAGCGACGCCCAGAGCCGCACCCAGGCCGGAACCGCCGGTGGCCGGTTCGAGGCGCGATCGACTCCCAGGAAGTCCCCGAGCTCGGGGTGCTTGCCGTAAAAGATGGCCGCCGCCCGGCCGGACCTCTCCTGCCGGCGACGGAAGGAGGCGAAAGTGATGTCGTGGTGATGCCGCACGACCGCCCTCGGCTCGTACACGATGACGTATCCCGCGCGGGACAGACGGTACGAGAGCTCGATGTCCTCCCAGGCCGCATCGGGAAACGTCGTGTCGAAGCCCCCGGCTTCGTCGAACGCGGCCCGGGGAAGCGAAATGTTGGACGTGTAGAAGAAGTTGAAAGGCACCGCCTCCCGATCCCCGATGAGCTCGTAGCCGAACTGCAGCCCGTACTCGTTGATGTGATGCAGAAAGGGAGTGACTCTTCGCTCGGTCGGCCACGTCGTGTAGCCGAGCACGGCGATCTTCCGCCCGGACCGCTCCCGATGCGCCTCCGCGTGCCTCTCGAGAAAGGTCGGTTCCGGCACGGTATCGTCCCCGAGGAAAACGACGAGGTCTCCCTGCGCCTCGCGGACGCCGCGGTTGCGCGCCGCCGCCGGACCGGCGTTGGCCTGCGAAAACCCGCGGAGCGCGAAAGGGGCACGATGCCCCGCCAGATATCCCTCGGTTCCATCCGTCGATCCGTCGTTGACGGCGATCACCTCGAAGGCCTCGGCGCCGATCGTCTGGGCGGCAAGCGCCTCGAGGACCCGGGGAAGGATCTCGAGCCGGTTGAAGGTCGGGATGACGACCGAAATCGCGCGGCTCACGCGCCCCCCGGAAAGATTTCTTCGAGACGCGAGGGAGCGAGCGGCAGGGCGGCGGGAAGAAAGGGCGCGAAAAAGGGAGTCGAAAAGATCTCGTCCCCCGGGTACGTCGGAACGATGCGGAGCGGAAAACGCGCGAAGATCTCGCGATCGGGCCGCACCCGGCGCTGCTGCACCCGCGCGCGCGACTCGGCCAGGCCGCCCGCGCCCTCCAGCACGGCCCGGAGCGCGCGCAGCTGGGCGATCGCCAGCGGGTCGTCGATCCGGATCGAATCTTCCGCCGCGCGCACGCCGAGCCACCGCGCGAGCGGCCCCACCGCGCCTGCCGGCTCCCGGTAAGGGTCCCGCGAGAGCGACGCCGCCCCGGGATCGCGCCGGATCATGGCGTCGATGCGCACGAGAAAGGCCGTCGCGGCCGCTCCCCAGAGCTCCCGGAGATGTTCGGCGTCGAAGTTCTTGTACGCGGTCGCCCAGGCGTTCTTTTCGATCAGGTATCCGCGGTTGTAGAGCCCGAGCGCCTCCCCGGTCGCTCCTCCTTCGTGACGCGCCGTCGCGCGCGGCTCGTAGAGCACGCGGTGCCCGAGGATCCACTGGCGCCAGCCGAAGTCGACATCCTCGAGGTACGCGAAATACCCGGGGTCGAAGCCTCCGCTCTCGAAGAACTCGCGGCGTTCGACCAGCATATTTCCCCCGCACGCGAAGAGCCTCTCGTCCCCCGGCCCCCCCCCGGAGTCGGCCGGCGCTCCGACCCGGTCCGCGAAGGCATGCCCGTCGAAGACGAGAAAGCCGTCGGTGAAGTCGATCCTCGAGCCCGTCCGGTCGAGAAGCCTGCCGGCGACCGTGAAGGCGTCGGAGGGAAGGCGCCCGGCCGCCTCGCGCAGGGAGGCGAGCCAACCCTCCTCCGGGATCGCGTCGTCGTTCAAGAACACGAGCCACTCGGAAGCGGCCGCCTCGGCGCCGACGAGACACCCCGCGGCGAACCCGCGATTGGTGGGCTGGGAGAGCACGCGCGCCCGGGGGAAGCGGCGCCGGATCTCCTCGGGCGCGCCCTCCCGCGAGCCGTTGTCGACCACGACCAGCTCTCCCCCCTCCCGCGCGACCTGTCGCGAAACCTCCTCGAGCGTGCGAAGGAGCCGCTCGCGCCCGCGGAGGTGCACGATGACGACCGAGACGCTCGGGCTCACGGCCTTCCGCGCCGGAGAAGGCGAAAAGCGGGCCGCGGCCGGGGCTCGGGAAACGGAAGGCGGTTCGAGACCCGCGGGTTCTCGAAGAACCGGGAAAGCGGGGCGACGACCTCCGGCCACGAGAACCGCCGGGCGAACGCCGAAGCGTTTTTCGCCGCGCTCTGCCGAAGGGTTTCGTCCCGGAGGGGCCGCGCGATGGCCTCCCGCAGAGAAGCGGCGTTCGTCGCCGTCCACCCCGCGCCCGCGGCGGCGAGGCCGGCGCCCAGCGCCCCCCCGTTGACCGACACGGACGGGAGCCCCGCGCTCGCCGCGTCGAGAAGGCGCGTGCGGAACGAGAGCTCCGTCTCGAGCCCCGGCCGGCAAAGGCAGACGGAGAGCCGGGAAGCCCCGTACAGCGCCCCGCGGGCGGGATAGGGCGACCAGGGAAGAAAAAAGAACGATCGGTCCTTCCATCCCCGGGACTCGCTCGCCGCGACCGCCTGCTCGTAAACCTTCTGAGGCGTCGTCCCGCGGTTGGGGTTCTCGGAGAAGAGAATGCGGAGCCGCGGAAATTCGGCGAGCAGATCCGGCCACGCTTCGACGAGAGGGTCGACGTCGTGCCAGTCGTACAGGCCGCCGAAGAAGAGAATCGGATCGTCCTGCTCCGCGCCGACGGCGGCGCGGATCCGCGAAGCGTCGGCGGGAGGCGGAGGAGACGCCCCGAAAGGAACCACGGCGAGAAGGGATCCCGCGCCCGGATCGATCCGCGCGAAGTCCGCGTCGATCCTCCCGGAAAGGACGAGCATCCCCGCATAGAAAAGCCGCTGCTCTTCCGAGGCGCAGAGAAAGAAGTCCGCGCGCGCGAGCGCGAGGTTCCACGCCCGCCGGTCGTTGGCCTCCACGTCCTCCCCGAGCGACTCGCGATAGTGGAAGTTCTCGACGAGGAACGGGTCGTACCAGTCGACCGCCACCGGCAGGTGCGGCGCGGCGACGAAGACCTCGCTCGCGGCGTGTCCCGAAACGAGCGCCGCCTCGCATGCGCGGACCTCGCGGTGGAACGCGGGGGACCCCGGAGGCGCTTCGACGACGGTCACCCCGGGACGGGCCGGCGCCTCCCCCGCCGCGTTCGGCACGAGGAGCCGCACGTCGAAGCGGGGAGCGAGCGCGGCGGCGATCTCGAGCGCCCGGATCCCCATACCGGCCATCTGCAAACGGATCGGCTCCGGCGCGAGGATCGCGATCCTCCGCGTCATGCCTTTCCCTTGAGCTTCTGGATCCGGAGGTGCAGACGCCAGGCCTTCGTCCCCTGCATTGCCGCGATGATCGCGCCCAGCCGGTCGATCTCGCCCCGGAGGGAGGATTCCTGCCGTTTCCACTCGTCGCGGTGGCGCTCCCACCCCTCGTGCCCCGCCCGGATCTCCTGCTCGAGACGCGCCTTGTCGCCCGCGAGGGCGCGGGCCTCGCCGTTCAACGCATCCCGCTCGGTGGAGAGGCGGCGATGGCTCGCCCGGTGAAAGCGGAGCTCGCCCTCCGCGCGGAATTCCCGGCCGCCCGTTTCCCAGAGCCGGCGGGAAATCCGGTCGAGGACGCGCACCGCCATGGCGTCGTCCCGCCGGCCGCGATAGCGCTCCAGGATCTCCAGGCGCGCGGCGGCGAAGGCATCCCCTCCAGCCTCGACGTGGCCCGCCTCTCCCGTGAAGACCCGGTAGGCGGCGGTCACGCCGCGCACGTGCCGGAACGGCGTCTCGAACGAAAGGCGGATCAGGAGATCCCAGTCCTCCGAGTAGGCGAGCGTCGCATCGAACGCTCCCACC
>Ga0070666_10000878_pt1 | contig 18233 bp, 13 predicted proteins | sample KBSS23metaG_FD_64677 | JGI IMG/M metagenome (GOLD analysis project Ga0070666, IMG submission 64677) | Switchgrass rhizosphere microbial communities from Kellogg Biological Station, Michigan, USA - KBS S2-3 metaG | ecosystem: Host-associated > Plants > Roots > Rhizosphere > Soil ... | reverse complement strand
CGCTGAGGGTAAAATTCCATTGCTTCCACAACTAGAGTTCTAAAAGCAATTAATTAAAACAGTCGAGTAAAAGTTGTAACCGAATGACCTTAATTGACCTTAAAGATTTAGAAGCCCACCTATGGCACGCCGCGCATATACTCACTGGCCCCATAGATGCCTCTGACTATAAAACGTACATATTTCCCGTCTTGTTCTTCAAGCGCATCTGCGATGTGTATGACGAAGAATACGAAGAGGCGATGGAGCAAGTCGGCGACGAAGAGATGGCTCGTGGTGAGATGTTTCACCGCATCCAGATTCCAGAGGAATGTCATTGGGGTCATGTGTTCTCCCAAACCAAAGATATTGGTCAATCGCTGAAAGATGCGTTCAGAGGAATTGAATTAGCCAACCAGCACCTTCACGGTATTTTTGGTGATGCTTCGTGGACAAATAAAGAGCGCCTGCCCGATGAGCTGTTAATGACCCTGTTAAACCATTTCAACAAGGTCAAACTTGGTGTATCTAGTGTGCGTGACGATGATATGGGGCGCGCCTACGAATACCTCATCAAGCGCTTTGCAGATAAGGCGAACAAAAAGGCCGGTGAGTTCTACACGCCGCGAACAATCATTCGTTTGATGGTCAATGTCCTCGATCCCCAAGCGGGCCAAAGTGTGTATGACCCCGCCTGTGGCACAGGGGGTATGCTCCTTGAAACCATCCATCATGTGAAAGAAAACGGTGGTGATCCACGTCTGCTTACACTCAAAGGTCAGGAGAAAAATCTCACCACTGAAGCTATTGCCCGAATGAATCTGTTTCTTCACGGCATGGAGGATTTTGACATCGTTCGTGGGGATACGCTTCGCGATCCGAAGTTTCTTAAAGACGATAAGCTGGAAACCTTCGATTGTGTGATCGCTAATCCGCCCTTCAGTTTAAGTGAGTGGGGCTACAGCTCTTGGGAGAGTGATCCCTACGGTCGAAACAAATTTGGGCTCGCACCCAAAACCAATGGTGACTTTGCTTGGGTGCAGCACATGTTCACCAGTCTCAAGCCAAAAACGGGAAGGATGGCCATCGTCTTACCCCATGGGGTCTTATTTCGAGGCGGTGCAGAAGGCAGAATCCGAAAGGCGCTGTTAGAAAAAGGTCATATAGAAACAATTATTGGTCTTGCGCCTAACCTTTTTTATGGCACCAGTATTCCGGCTTGTATTCTTGTACTTCAGAAAAAAGCTGAACCTAAAGAGCCCGTCCTCATTATCAATGCAGATGAAATTTTTACCAAAGGGCGTGCGCAAAACACGCTCTCTACCGCACAGGCCGATGAGATCTACCAAATCTATCAGCATCAACTGGATGACTACAGCAATGAACAAGAAGGCGTAGCTCGCTGGGTGCCTTATTCAGAAATAGAAGAGAACGACTTTAACCTCAACATTGCCCGCTATGTGCAAAAGCCACTAGAAGAAGAAAAATTTACTGTGGAAGAGGCCTTGAAAGACTTTCAGCAGAAACTGGCCGCATTGGAAAAAGCTGAGAACGAACTGGAATCGCTATTAATTCAAGAGGGCTTTGAAGTATGAGAACCCTCAATAAAAAGAAACTTGAAGACTTGCTCTGGGGGGCAGCTGAATTCCTACGCGGACAAATCGATGCCTCAGACTATAAGCAGTTTATTTTCCCGTTATTGTTCTTCAAACGCCTGTCGGATGTTTATGAAGAAGAGCTAACTGAAGCAATAGAAAAAACGGGTGATGTAGAAATGGCCAATGCGGCCATGTTTCACCGCTTCAAGATCCCTGAAAACGCACGTTGGGGAGTCGTGCGGGAAACTAGCAAAAATATCGGTGAAGCAATTCAAAATGCACTCCGAGCAATCGAAGCAAGCAATGAGCGCTTACATGGCGTATTCGGTGACGCCCAATGGACCAATAAAGAGCGCTTGCCCGATCATCTACTGGCAGACCTGATCGAACACTTCAGCAAAATACCCCTCGGTATTAAATCGGTAGCTCAGGATGACTTGGGCGAAGCTTACGAATATCTCATTAAAAAATTCGCGGATGACTCCGGTCATACTGCTGCTGAATTCTATACCAACCGTACGGTTGTCCATTTGATGACGCGCATTATGAGTCTTAAGCCTGGTGAAACGGCCTATGATCCCACCTGCGGCACCGGTGGCATGTTGCTGAATGCGGTAATGGATCTGCGTGATCGAGGAGAAGAATGGCGCACGGTGCATCTGTATGGCCAGGAAGTTAACCTGCTGACATCTGCTATAGCACGGATGAATATGTTCCTTCACGATATTGAAGAATTCGATATCCTGCGTGGCGATACTTTAGCTGAGCCTAAATTTATTGAGAATGATCAGCTAAAACAGTTTGATGTGATCTTTGCCAATCCACCGTATTCCATTAAAAAATGGAATCGGGATAAGTTTGCAGCGGACCCGTATGGCCGGAATCTTTACGGCGCTCCGCCACAAGGCTGCGCCGACTACGCCTTTTACACACATATCATCAAAAGTTTAAACCCGAATACTGGTCGTGCCGCCATGCTTTGGCCACATGGTGTTTTATTTCGAGATTCTGAACAGACTATTCGCAAGCAGGTGATTGAGTCTGACATCATCGAAGCTGTTATTGGTCTTGGGCCCAACTTGTTCTACAACTCGCCAATGGAATCTTGTGTGGTAGTGCTCAATAGTAATAAGTCGGCTGACCGAAAAAACAAGATTCTGTTCATCAATGGTGTTGAGCATGTTACCCGCGAGCGTGCCCATAGTCGCCTATCGGATGAAAATTTGGCTGTGTTATGCGAGTCCTATTTCAATCCAAAAAAACAAAAAGAAATTTCCGCATTGGTGAGTATTGATACAATTATTGAGAATCTATATAACCTTTCAATTCCTCTGTATATTCAAAGCAAGAGCGATGATGAAGTGAATGATATAGAGCATGCGATTGAGGCGTGGAAAATAGGCCGCGTGCAACTGAATAAGCAGACTAATAAATTATTTAAAAGCCTTTTAGATTGTGGTTTTGCTATTGATAGCAAGGTGGAGCACTGAATGACGGAGCAGCATTTACCTGATGGCTGGCAAATAGTTAGGTTCGGTGAAATCGCCAAGCAAATTTCAAAACGAGTTGAGCCGAGCGAAACCAAGCTTAAAGTTTATGTTGGTCTGGAACATCTAGATCCTGATAGCTTGAAAATAAAACATCATGGCGTTCCTGGTGACGTTGATGGTCAAAAGCTTCTGGCTAAAAAAGGCCAAATAATTTTTGGCAAGCGTCGAGCCTACCAGCGAAAATTGGCTGTGGCCAGCTGGGATTGTATTTGTTCGGCACATGCCATGGTGCTTGAAGCATTGACAGAAAAAATCATTCCGGAGTTTTTGCCGTTTTTCATGCAGTCTGATTTGTTTATGAGGCGAGCGGTGTCAATTTCGGAGGGGTCTCTATCTCCTACGATTAAATGGAAGGCATTATCACAACAAAAATTTCGTATTCCATCTAAAAAGGAGCAACTGCACTTTGTTGAGGTAAGCAATAAGTTGTTAGTTGGCGAAACTTCAGCGGAAGAAGCTGTAGAATCATTAGAAAAGGTTTATACGGAAATCGCCAGGCAAGGAATTCTTGGTGGCAATGATTACCGAACTTTGTTTGGTAAAGAGTCGCCGATTGTTCCACCCGGCTGGCGCTTAGTTAGGCTGGGTGATGTTCTCACTAGAGTGCAGTATGGAACCTCAGACGCCGTACATGATCATGGAAATGTGCCTGTGCTCAGGATGATGAATATTGAAAATGGCAGAATTACAAATTCAGATTTAAAATTCTCAAAATTAAATATAAATGATCTCAAATCAATAAAGCTTTATCCTGGAGATATCCTCTTTAATCGTACAAACAGTATGGATTTGGTGGGAAAAACTGGCATTTTTTCGCTGGAGGGAGATTATGCTTTTGCCTCATATATGCTGAGGCTGAATGTGAAAGACGATTTAGTTACACCAGAATTTGTTAATAACTTCTTAAATCTTCCACTCATTCAATATCGACTTAAGGCCTATGCAACTCCTGGCGTAAGCCAAGCGAATATCAATCCAAGTAGTCTGAAGTCTCTGCCTTTTCTTTTGCCGCCGATTGAAGAGATTAAGAAAATCGATGATCTTTTGGGTGGAGTAGACAGTAGCCTCCGTTCTCTTAATCGAAATAGGCTTAAACAGAGGAGAATACAAAGCTCATTAAGGGAAGTATTGTTGGGGAGTTAGATTATGTTTAACGAGCAAACTGTCACTGAGAGCGGAATTATTGACCGATTAAAAAGCTTGAGCGGCGTAAAGTGGACATACTTTCACGGTGAAAGGCTGCCCAAGCAATCGCAGGATATCTTTGTCGATGAATGGCTAAAAGACGCACTTTGTTCGTTAAACCCCGATATTGCCAAACAACCTGATTATGCTGACGAGGTTATATATAAGCTTCGGGGAGTAGTGCTGGAGGGTCGTCACACCGGCCTAGTAAAGGCCAACGAAAACTTCCACGAATGGTTGATGGCTGAAAAAACTTTGCCGTTTGGTGAAAACGGCGACCATATCACCATAAACCTGATCGACTACGACAATATCGAAAACAACCATTTTGTGGTCGCGCAGCAGGTCAATTACATCGCCACCACTGAGGTGTATTTCGATATTGTTCTCTACATCAACGGTATTCCGCTAGTAGTAGGTGAAGTCAAAACGGCTACACGCCCCAGTGTGACCTGGCAGGATGGCGCTGCCGATTTTATCGGTGGTAAAAAGAACTACTGGAAAAATGTCGAACCTTTCTTTGTGCCCAACTTGCTCTGTTTTGCCAGTGAAGGAAAGACCTTTGCCTATGGCGCTATCAATGCTGGAACAAAAGACTGGGGGCCTTGGCACGATACAGACCAGCGTGAAGAAGTGGTTCCTGGGATGGCTTCAGTCCTGGATAGCGTTGAAGGGTTACTTAACCCTGAAACACTGCTTCAGCTGCTGGAATCCTTTGCACTTTTTTCTACAATCAAAATCAGTAAAAGCACGCCACCCAAAAGAATCAAACTTCTACCGCGCTATCCTCAATTCGAAGCTGCGAAACAGATTGTAGAGCGGGTAAAGAGTGGCTATCCCCGCAAAGGGTTGATCTGGCACTTCCAGGGCTCGGGTAAATCCCTTTTGATGCTCTATGCAGCACGCATGCTTCGTGCGGATAACGCACTTAAAAACCCGACTGTTTTAGTTGTAGTAGACCGTCGAGATCTTGATACCCAAATCAATGAGACCTTCGGTGGAGCGGATGTCAAAAATCTCATTAAGGTTCAAAGCTGCAAAAAGCTCGGCGAACATATTGAGCAGGATAGTCGCGGCATTCTGATTACCACTATCTTCAAATTTAAAGATGTCGAGATTGACGACAGTAATCCCAAAGGTCTCAACGATCGCGAAAATATTATTGTATTGGTGGATGAAGCTCACCGCACTCAGGAAGGCTCCCTGGGCGATAAAATGCGCTGGGCGTTACCGAAAGCTTTTTTCTTCGGGTTAACCGGCACGCCAATATCGGGTTTGGAGCGCAACACATTTAAGCTCTTTGGTGCGGAAGAAGATCCCGGTCGTTATATGAATCGCTACAGCTATAAGCAGTCGATTCGCGATGGTGCCACCAATCCAGTCAAATTTGAGCCGCGCTTGGCAGAGCTGCGTGTTGATCGGGATGCTATAAACCAAGAATTCGAGGAGCTTGCAAAGGAAAATAATTTAGACGACGACGAAAAGGCAGCGCTTTCCAAGCGAGCAGGCAAGCTCGCAATCATGCTTAAAGCGCCCAAGCGCATGGAGGCAATAGCGTCGGATATCACTGAGCACTTTAATAGCCATGTGCGACCCAAAAAGATGAAAGGCATGGTGGTCGTATACGACCGCGATGCCTGCGTGCAGATGTACTATCTGCTGGGCCAAAAACTCGGCTTTGATCAAATCGAAGTAGTTATGAATGTTGATCAGGCCCCCATCGAAGCTCGCGACGGAGATAAAAAAGGCAAGATCAACAAGGACTGGCTTAAGTGGAAAGAGCTGGAGTTGCCAATCACCAAGAAGGATTTCGAGCGTTGGCAGATTTTAGACGGGGACGATCAGAAGCAAAAAGATTTGCTAGAGACCTACAAAGATCCTAGCCAGCCCGTACAACTACTGATCGTTACCGCAAAACTATTGACCGGCTTTGATGCACCAATCTGTTACTGCATGTATCTCGATAAACCCTTGCGTGATCATACGTTGCTACAGGCGATGTGCCGAACCAATCGCCTGTACGAAACCAAAGACGTTCGCAAAAACATGGGGCTTATAATCGATTATCTTGGAGTGTTTGAAAATCTACGAACCGCACTCGCCTATAACCCTGATGAAATAGAAGGCGTAGTTGAAGGGATCAAGGCTTTTAAAGAGCTATTGCCTAGCCAACTGCAAAAGTGTTTGGGGTTCTTTCCTGGTGTCGATAGAACCCTCGAAGGGTTCGAAGGCATACTTGCCGCGCAAGACTGTTTGCCAACCAACGAGAGGCGCGATGAATTTGCTGCATCTTTCGGTGTGCTGACGAAGCTGTGGTCGGCTATTAATCCAGATCCATTTCTTGCCCCTTATCGAGTCGATTACAAATGGCTGGCGCAAATTTACGAATCCGTTCGCCCTGTAGGCCAAACCGGGGCTTTAGTGTGGGCAGCGCTTGGTCCAGAAACCATTAAAATGATTCACGAGCATACCGATATCAAGCGCATTCGTGATGATATCGATGAGTTAGTAATGGATGAGCACGCTATTTTTACCCTGACAGAAAAGGAACAGGAGCAGCGTGCCAAAAAATTAGAAATCGATCTGATGGGAAGATTGCGAGGTAATCCTGATCCTGTATTTGTCGCGTTAGGGGAGCGCCTGGAAAAGCTTCGGCAAGATTACGAAGCAGGCGTAATCAAAGCTATCGACTGGTTAAAAGGTTTGCTTGATGCTGCTAAAGATACTGTCAAAGCTGAGCGCGAATCCGGCGACCATCCAGTAACGGAAAATGATAATGTTCAAGCGCTCACCAAGCTATTTTTGGAAACACGTCCAGATAGCACCCCTAAGGTCATACATGACGTTGTAGAACAGATCGATAAGATTGTTAATGCGACTCGCTTTGACGGATGGCAGAACTCCAACAGCGGGCCGAGGGAAATTCAAAAAGCATTACTGCTTACACTAAACCAATTCGGTTTGGGTAAAGATAAAGAGCTATTTAATAAGGCGTATGCGTATATAGAAGAACATTACTAAGGAAATTCTATGCCATGGACTGATCAGCATCTTCAGTGGATGCATGAAACAGGAGAGGTCATCGTCACGCAATGTGGAAAAAATGTAAAAGTCCTCTCGTTCGCTCACGATGTTAACAATGCTGCAGCTATGTCGGCATGGGCGAAACACTTCCGAAATCACTATTGCGCTGATAGTCAAATCGATTTGTTAAAGGCTCCCGGTCAGTCTAGAACGGATTTTCTTCTGACCATGAAATTTCCGAGCCCAACTAAAAAGCCAGGTCCCAGCGTACGCGCAGGAGATTTTGCAGAGATTTTAGTTGCTGATTATCTAACTTATCTCTGTGGTTATGTCGTTCCGAGGACTCGTTACGATCGAAAGGGCGCGCCCAATGAATCTACAAAAGGTTCGGATGTTCTGGCCTTTCGATATAACTTACAAAGTCCTCAGAACGACGAACTTCTTGTGTATGAGGTAAAAGCGAAGCTTACGCGGAGCAAGGCTAATAACTTACAAGACGCTATTGATCACTCAGTCAAAGATGATCTAAGAGTTGCGGAGTCTCTGCATGGAATAAAACAGAGAATGATCGATCGGGGAGAGATGAGTAGTATCCCCATGATATCCAGATTTCAAAACTCTGTAGAAGCGCCTTATGCAAGGAAGTTTGGCGCAGCAGCTGTCTGTTCGGATAATACTTTTGATGTTGATTTGCTTGCAAAGTCTGATTCATCGCAACATCCGCATAGCGCATCTTTAGAGCTTATAGCAATTTACGGAAATGAATTGAAAGAGCTAGCTAATGCTCTTTATCTGAGGGCTGCCAATGAGATTTGAAGGTAGGTCTAAAACATTGCTGGCGGTCACTAAGTCTAAGGCCAAGATGTATGAGTTTGGTTTGCCGGAAGAGGATCATATTGTTCTAGATCACTCTCCAGCGAACTTATTGGTCATGACGATTGGTATGCTCGGGGACTTGTGTCAATTAGAGTTGTCGAATGAGCGCTCTCCAGGTTTTGAGCAATCGTTAGCACAATCTCGTAAAGAGCTACGCGATGCCGCGCGGTACTTCGATGCGTTTTATGAAACGAAGCTGGCGCCTGAATACGCCTATTATTTCAGCCTTCTTGCGGCGTCTGCATACTATCTGTCCGATATGCCCGGTAGCGCATCTGTTTTGATTTCTCAGGCTCAGCAATATCGATCCAGATTGACCGGCAGCAATTTAGAGTTTTTCCTCGATTGGCTGCTAATGAATAATGTGGGTGTGCCATTCGTTAGCCAAGAAGATTCGTTTTTTTCAAACGAAATGTCTGGTTGCCTCAGTGCGATTATTGCGTTTAATACGTTTCAAAATTTAGATTTTGAACATGTGATAAGCAAAGGACGATTGCTTAGGGCGCGTGTTCATGCGAACGGTACCGACAGAGAGCTTTTGATCGCTGACATCATTGCGTCGGTCATTAAAAGACGAATAGATAATTCCTCGGTGAAGTGGCTCCCTGAGTCATCACATTTATCCCTAGAGGATTGGCTTCCTGCATTATCGAAATCTTCGTTTATAAAGGAGTTTTGGCCGTCTCAGCGCTTGTTATCAGAACAAGGAGTTTTTAGCGGAAATTCCGCCATTGTGCAGCTGCCGACAAGTGCCGGAAAAACTAAGTCAGCAGAAATCATTCTCCGGTCATCGTTTTTATCGAGTAGGTCAAGTTTATCTATATTGATTGCACCCTATCGATCACTTTGTAGAGAAATTACTGATTCGTTTCGTGTGGCATTTCAGGGAGAGGATATTTCTGTCAATCAGCTTAGTGATTTGCCTCAGATTGATGAGTGGGATGAGCAGATACTTCAGCGACTATTAGGTGTGAGTTTTTCGCTGGTGCCGCAAAAAGCTATTCTAGTGGCTACTCCTGAAAAACTTGTTTACCTACTTCGGCATCAACCGGATTTGAAAGAGAGGATTGGACTTCTTATTTTTGATGAAGGACATCAATTCGATACAGGTACTAGGGGCGTAACGTATGAGCTGTTGCTCGCTACCTTAAAACGAAGTATTGCGCCACAGACACAAATCATATTGATTTCAGCCGTTATTGCGAACGCAAAGACGATTGGTGATTGGCTTTATGGCGGTGAGGGTTCGGTGGTAAACGGCGCATCCTTTATCGCGACTGAGCGCAGCATCGCATTTGCTGGGTGGTCTGCTCGACGTGGACAGCTTCACTATATAAATCCAGAAAATCCTGACCAAGAGGAGTACTTTGTACCTAGGATTTTAGAACAAACGGAAATTCCCTTAAGAGGAAGAGAAACCAGGGTACGTTACTTTCCTGAAAAAGAAGAAAAATCCGATGTGGCGGCATATTTAGCCTTTAGGTTGGCAGTGACAGCTCCCGTTGCCGTGTTTTGCGGTACCAAGTCAACAGTTTTAAGTGTCTGCAAGAAAATGCTAAGCGCTAAGGATCGCTTGGATAATTTGTTAAGCCCTGTCGCAAATAGCGATCCAGCTGAAATTCAAAAACTTCACAATTTGGCGAATCGACATTTTGGTACTGAATATGAATTAACGAAAGCGATTGAGCAAGGAATTTTGCCGCATAGTAGAGGGGTTCCGTTTGGGCTGAGGGCGGCTATTGAATACGCAATGGAAAACTCTTTGGCTCGATGTGTTGTTTGTACGTCAACCCTTGCTCAGGGGGTAAACCTTCCCATTAAATATCTCGTGATTTCGGGGATTTTTCAGGGGCAATCAAAAATCTCTACGCGAGATTTCCATAATCTAATTGGTAGAGCGGGGCGCTCTGGTAAGCACACAGAGGGAAGTATCATTTTTGCAGACACGGAGATTTATGATCATCGACGTAACAAAAAAAGATACCAATGGCAGTCGATGAAAGAGCTTCTAGATCCATCAAATTCTGAGCATTGTGTGAGTAGTTTAAAAGTATTAGTTGAGCCGTTCGAGGAGGATCCATTTCCAATAGATCCAATAGCCTTTGTTAAAGCCCCCGGGAAAATTAGAAAGCAATTTCTGAAAGCAGCACCATCCAAAGGATTGGGTGAAGATGCTATTAATGCAATATTAAGGCAGATGAATGAGCGAGAGCAGTATATAGGTGCAGTGGAGAGTTATCTCTTGTCATTGACAGAAGCGTCAGACGAGGGGCTGGATGATTCAAAGGTAATAGATATTCTGCAAGATACACTCGCATATTACATGGCGAGTACTGTCGAAAAAGATCAACTTCAGAAAATATTTATAGTTATCTCCAGTCGTATTGAATCTATTCCGATAGAAAAGCGAGCCTCTTATGGTAAGGCGTTGTTGGGGCTGAACGCTTTGGAAGAGATTGAATCTTGGCTTTCTGAGTCGTTAGATGGTTTGAGTGCTGATAGCAGTATCGATGAGTTAGTCGATCGAATGTGGCCGTTACTTTGCAATCTTGTTGACTCTAAGTTGCTAGATTGCGTCGAGCCGCGTGCTGGAATACTCGAGTTGGCCAAAAGCTGGTGTTCTGGCAATAGCTACTCAGAGTTATTGGTTTTTTCAATGGAGCAGGGGTTTGAGTACAGGACGGCTAAAAGGTCTGCAGGCCTTACTATCGATCAAATAATAGAACTCTGTGATAACGTTTTCGGTTATCAAATGATGTTAATAGTTGGTGCCGTTGCTGATCTAATGGAGTCTCAGAACGTTGATGAGAATTTGATTGCTAAAGTTCGTAGATTCCAAGCCTCAATAAAGCTAGGTTTCAACAGTGGTTTGGAGCATTTTCTTTATTCGAAAGGTATTGTCGATAGGGAGATCTGCAAGGACCTAAAGTGGACATTGGTGGAGATGTTTGGTTACAAGTCGGAAGAGTTCCCGTTTGATCTCCTCGATAGGGAGCGAGCGCTGTTCGATGTGGTTTTGCTTCAATATCCGTCTTATTTTTCCAATCAGATATCGCATTAAAACTATTGTGTTGCAAATGTATCGTTTAATAAGCCGCTGATATCGATCGATGCTGATGTAGTAATAATTGAAGGCGATGAAATATTGGCGGTTTAATGGTTAATTTAGGTAGGTTTAGATGAGGCTGCGATGCAGATTAAGTTGATTCCAGCTGTATTGCTATTTTTAGGTTCTTATTTTCCTCTCGCATTAATACTTGCGGTGCAAGACGTAGCGGGTGAAGGCTGGGAGCGTCCTGTTTGTCGGTCAGCAACGTTCTGGCAAGAATGTGGTATTCCTGATTTGGCGCATCCACTTCTGGCCTTCGTCTTCATCGCTATTACTGGTATTAGTCTTGTTTTTTTCTTTTGGTTACTGCGGCATTTGCATGGCTCAACCGAGATGCTCATTAAGGAAAGTAAATCGATACCCAATGACTTAATTAACTATGTCTTTCCGTACATTGTTTCTTTTATGGGTGTGGATCTAGGTAGCGCAGGCAAGGTGATTGGCTTTGGTCTTTTTATGCTCTGGCTTTTCGTCATAACCTATCGTTCAGGTCAAATTCTCATGAATCCATTGCTGTTGGCGGCTGGGTGGCAGCTTTACGAAGTTCAGGCTGATATCGAGGGAAATCGCCGAATGCTGAGGGCGCTTTCGCGAGAGAATGTTGTGCCTACTCAGACCCTGAAGTCGTGTTTAGTTCAAGGAATCTACATACTGTCGAAGGCTAATAAAAATGACTAAAGAAGCAGCGCTGGCTAATTGCAGGCATTTGGATTTGGCGGCGGCAAACTTATCGCTTTGGATTTTCAAGAGACGGAACGCAGGCGGATTCAGTGCAAAGTCAATTGATGTGACCGACGCCCTTGCGAACGAGCTGAGGCGGATTGCAGGTGCAGCTATTTTGGCTCGAACGGAAGTAGATGATTACTCGCTTACGGAACAATGTAACGAAGTAAGTTGTTTACACGTTGGAACAGACGAAACCTGCTTTAGCGATCTTGCAGCGGTTGTCAATGTGCCTGCAGAGGAGCACCGAGTTACTGGTGAGCGAGACTTCCAAAATCTAATGGGGTATGTGGTTCGCCTTCGAATTGGCGAGCAAATTGTATATTGCGTAAAGCAAGTCACCGATGCATGGAAAACAAAAAAGGCTCGGACTGTGATTAACGTGGTATTACACGCTAATCAGCTCGATCTAGTTGAGGATCGTAGTTTCACTATCTCAAAGTTAATTGACTTTGTAGTGTTTGGCGATGACTTGTTCATCATGAATAAGCGCGCTTTCGAGTATATTCTGAGCTACAAAATTGAATATGCAAACTCATTCGTTGAGCTGCAGCGTGAAGAGGCTTTCACTACACGGTTTGTTGATATGCAGCCTTTGATTGATCATGTGGGAAGTAACACGATGCACCTTAGGCGCATGGCTGTCATTCATCAGAAAGCTCATTATAGGGATGAGGCCTATATGACGCGCCTAAGAGAAGTGAATGCCCAGGAAGGTTGGGATATTCAGTTTGATGAAGCTGGTCGCATAGCCGCAAATAAAAACTCAATGAAAGTGATAATGCAGGTGCTGCTCAATCATCGTTTATATTCTCGGTTGTCGCTTAGCACTTTCGATGTTCCGACGAGTTCAGCCGTTTAATTTTAACGATGAATCTAAGTAATTTAGAAAGTTTGGTAAGTGATTAGAAGGTAAAATTAATGTTGCGTATTATTTTAAATATAGTGACGTTGGCAGGTAGGTATGAAAACTTGTTATCGGAGCGAGAGACATCGTAAGTTTCAAAAAAGCAGAGCTAAAAGAATTCTTCGCCGTCGACGCAGGCTTTATAAGCGATCAAAGAAAGTAAGGTCCGCGAACCAAATTAGGGTTTATGCTACTCAGGATTTGCATAAAGTTACCCGAATCAAAGATCTTAAGATAATCTTAAGCGATTTTGAGTTGGTTGTGAAAGATCCAAGGTTTTTGAGGGTCGGTAGGGATTTTTCTAATTTCAAATTGAGACCTCGTGAGGCTTGGGCGAACTGGCTTTTGTGCGTAATTGGCAATTTTGAAGCCGGTGATGATGATTTAACCTTTAGCACCGATCCGACGGGTGGCGATGGATTAATCGTCAGTAAAAAGACTGGTAAATTGATGCGCACTGAGCACGTTTTTTCTCCAGCGCAAAACATTAAAGATTTGACGTCCGCTGAGCAGCAGATAGAGATCGCAATTGCTCACAAAATTAAAAGAGGGCGCGATTACGCGAAGGGGAAGCAGCTAGTCGTGTTTTCGGAGGCGGTAGGCAGTTGGACTCCAAACAGGCTGGCAAAAAAATTGGTGGGCACACATTATTTCGATAGTATTTGGGTTGTCGCGCTCCGCTCTAGTGGCGATTCCGGATATGACTATACCGTCTCAGAAATGCAGCTAATTGGTGATTTCGCTCCAATTTGGGAGGTTAAAATCACTTCTTTATTCAATAGCTGGCAGGTTGTTAGAGTTCAATAAGGGAGTATCCAATGCTTACAACCGTCCATGCTCTTGTTGCCGAGCTTTCCGCCCGCTCCTCTCTGATCGCCAACATGAATCTTGCTTCTACGGTGCAGGACTCCGCAATCGAGGGTGAGCCTTTCAATTTGGCCAACCAGCCAGCGGAGCTTTCTAAAGTCGCGCAGTGGGTGGAGTTGGCTGTGAACAAGGGTGGACTTTCTCTGATTGAGGCCGAAATTGCAGTTCGCGCAATACTTGGAGAAAGAAATTTCTATGGAACTTACTGCGAGCTGGGTGCTTATGGTTGGCTCGCTGAGCATGGTGTCGAGTATAAGGCTCAGGTTGCTTTGAATAGCTCCCAAGTGCTCAAGGCCAACGGGTCAACGATCGACGGGCACTTTACCGACATCGATGCATACTTCGACATTAAGGGGATGGGCTTTCAAGAATATGTCGCCGATCTGTTTCGAGAGAAAATCGAGGCGCAGCTAGCTGGGTTCGTCGTGAAGATTGATGGTCCTATGGATGTATCGGTCAAAGATATAGAACAATATGCTTTTCCGCAGATTCCTTCGATTGTGATTGCACTTCAGAATGGCGGATCAAAAAAAATCGACCAATTGGGGTGGGTAGTAAGCGCATTACCACCTGCGCCGATTTTGACAGCTATTGCTACGCTTGATCCGTATCGTCTAGCACAAGAGAATAGATACTTTCCATTCAAGACGGCTGGACAGTTTACTCGATCGTTTCCATTTTTTTTGGTTTTCGCATACGCCAGTAAATTCAATAGAAGCTTATCCTTAAACTTCGCACGTAGCACCGATATTACTTTGCGCTCAATGGCTCGTCGTGTGTTTATGGAGCATAGCAACAATTCAACATCTGCATCTCAATTCGACTCTTCTGTTGTGGCAGGTGTCACCTTGGGGGATGCGTCGCGACTTCTCTCGGCAATGCTCTTCATTTGTTTGGATGACGGTGATGCACAAATATTTTTGAATCCTCGTGCATCAAATATGCTTAATTCAACCCATGTTCAACAGCTCTTCGACTTTGCGCCACCTATCTCTTTGTTGGTTGACGATTTTGCCTTCGATAACTATTAAGAGAAGAGGGTTAATGTTATTTAAATTGTAAATATGCAATAAATTGCACAACGAAACCGATCTTTAATCTTTCGTTGATTGGGTGCCGAATGATTCTTCGTAAGAACGTATAAATCTATTGCGTTTAACTAGAAAGCGCACTGAGATTAATTTGATGTGTTAAATATTGGTGCCCGGGGACGGACTCGAACCGTTATGTTGTCACCAACGGTGGATTTTGAATCCGCTGCGTCTACCCATTTCGCCAGCCAGACAAGAGGTTGTGGTACGTCGCGGTTGTCCTACGCTGGTTTCTAAATGCCCTATATAGATCATTAAGCGATAATGATTGCATAAAATACCTTGTTAAGGATATAAAAAGTCGGGGTTATTGCCTCGATCTTTTCATTAGGCCGAAAATCTTTTCTCTAACCATAAAATATTTTCTCTAAGTCGAGAATCTCGCCTCAAGACGGAATGTAGGACGGGCTCTGGGGCGATGATTCGGTAGAGGAAAAAATGTTATCAAACCACTGTTCATTCATACAGTAATTTGCTTTAATCGCTCCGAATCATTTTCCAGTTCACCAGCGCGAGGACTACCCGGATGGACGACAACAAACAGAAAGCACTGAGCGCCGCTCTTTCGCAAATCGAACGCCAATTTGGCAAAGGCACTGTGATGCGCATGGGCGATCACTCGCAATTTGCCATTCCGGTGATCTCCACTGGTTCGCTTGGACTGGATATTGCGCTTGGAGTCGGCGGTCTGCCGCGCGGACGTATCGTTGAAATTTATGGACCGGAGTCGTCCGGCAAAACCACATTGACGTTGTCGGTCATCGCCCAGGCGCAAAAAATGGGCGGCACCGCCGCGTTCATCGATGCGGAACACGCGCTCGATCCGATTTATGCCGAAAAACTCGGCGTCAACATTGACGATTTGATCGTCTCGCAACCCGATACCGGCGAGCAGGCACTGGAAGTCGCTGAAATGCTGGTGCGTTCGGGGGCGGTCGATGTCCTGGTGGTTGACTCTGTCGCGGCGCTGGTGCCGAAAGCGGAGATCGAAGGCGAGATGGGCGATTCGCACGTCGGCCTGCAGGCGCGTCTGCTCAGTCAGGCGATGCGCAAGCTGACCGGCACCATTAAGCAAACTAATTGCTTGGTGATTTTCATCAACCAGATCCGCATGAAAATCGGTGTGATGTTCGGCAACCCCGAGACCACCACGGGCGGTAATGCGTTGAAGTTTTATTCGTCAGTGCGCCTTGATATCCGTCGTACCGGTGCAGTGAAAGATGGCGAAGAGGTAACGGGTTCCGAAACCCGAGTCAAAGTAGTTAAGAACAAGGTGGCGCCGCCGTTCCGTCAGGCTGAGTTTCAGATTATGTACGGCAAAGGTATCTATCGAATGGGCGAGGTCATCGACCTCGGCGTTAAGCTGAACCTGATCGAAAAATCCGGCGCGTGGTATTCGTATAAAGGCGACAAGATCGGCCAGGGCAAAGCGAACGCGGCGAAGTTTCTTGAAGAAAATCCGCAAATCAGCGAAATCATCGAAACCGATATTCGCACTGAATTATTGAGTGCGCCGCTGCCACCGATCAGCGAGAAATCGACTCAGCTGGAAACCGAAGAATAACGGTGCGCGGTGAGCGCTCCTGATCTCATAGAGATTCGACCTGCCGATATCCGGCGGGCGGCAATGGATTTGCTGGCCCGCCGCGAACATTCCTACCAAGAATTGCAACGCAAGCTATGCGCTCGTTTTGACGATGCCGAGCGCGTGCGCATTGAAATCGATCGTTTGCGCGACGAGCGTCTGCAGAACGATCAACGCTTTGCCGAAGCGTATTTGCACAGCCGCGCGCAACGACTCTATGGTCCACTGCGTATTCGCATTGAGTTGCGTGAACGCGGTATCGCCGATGCGCTCGTTGCGCGTGTTATGCAGGAAAGTGAAATCGATTGGCAGGCAAATCTAGAAGCATTGATCCGCAGTAAATTCGGCTCTGAGGCACCGGGCGATTTCAAAGAGAAGGCTAAACGGTTACGCTTTCTGCAATATCGTGGTTTTGTCGGCGAAAGTGCGCGGGCATTGTTCGATTGAAAGCCGATCTTTCGTCACTCTTTCAATGTAAACACCGTTCGCCCATATCTCGATCTCGCCAATAAAGATAATTGCTCGTAAATCGGAGACAGCGATGAAGATAGGTCTGTGCATGCCTTACATGGTGCGTGATTTCGGTCGCGAGGAAATTCTTACCTGGGCACGAAAAATTGATAACGGCCCATTCGACAGTTTGTCTTGCGGCGAACGGATTACCGACAACTCTTATGAAATGCATACGATGTTGAGCGCATGCGCCGCTGTAACCGAACGCGTGCGCATCATTTCAGCGCTGTATGTGTTGCCGATGCGATCGGCGGTGTTTACCGCTAAGCAAATCGCGACGCTGGATATCATCGCGAATGGACGAGTCGGCGTAACAGTTGGGGTTGGCGGACGCCCCAACGATTATCGAGCGGTCGACGCATCGTTCGATCATCGTCATCAACGGATGGACGAGCAGGTCGCGACAATGCGCAAGGTATGGCGCGGCGAACAGATATTCGAGGGATCGGGATCGATCGGACCGCAGTCGCCGCAGGGTGCCGATATTCCCATTTACGCCGGCGCCATGGGACCGAAAGCAATTGCGCGGGCCTCAAAGTGGGCGCACGGCATTTATGGTGCGTCGATGGCGGGTGATCGCGAGGGGCACGAGATGATTTTTAACACGGCGCGCGAAGCTTGGCAGGCGAGTGGTCGTACCGAGAAGCCCTATCTGATCGGTAGTTTTTGGTATTCGCTATCGCCGAATGCCAAAGAAGATTTGCAGTCGTACACCTACAACTACATGAAATTCGCCGATGAGGGTTTTGCTCGTGGCTTCGCCGAATCGATGACGCGTCATACGCCGGCGGCTATTCGCGAGGGCATTGCCAATCTGCGCGCAGCGGGCGCCGATGAGGTTTTGCTCGTGCCGGCAACCGCACATCTCAATGAAATCGACGGAATTGCCGATTTGCTGGGCTAAGCGTTGTTCACAATTGATCGCTCGGCATGGAGATGACGTCCTGATTTGCGTCGGTGCGCTAACTTATTGATTCGGCGCTGCAACATTCAATCGCAGCGCGCAGGTTCTGAGCTTATATAGTTTAACTATTTGATCGAAATAGAGTTTTCCCATATAGTGCAAGCCCCTGTTGGGCGTTTTATTGCTGGTATTGACTCGCTGTCCATCAATCTGAACCGAACGGCCATGTCTGCAGCGGTCATATGTGCAACGGCAATGTTCGCGTAGCTAGAGAGCATCAATGAATTTCGATCTAGACAAAATCAACGCCGAATTGAAAGAC
>Ga0070666_10000876_pt1 | contig 18244 bp, 21 predicted proteins | sample KBSS23metaG_FD_64677 | JGI IMG/M metagenome (GOLD analysis project Ga0070666, IMG submission 64677) | Switchgrass rhizosphere microbial communities from Kellogg Biological Station, Michigan, USA - KBS S2-3 metaG | ecosystem: Host-associated > Plants > Roots > Rhizosphere > Soil ... | reverse complement strand
TCCACGCCGCGGCGGCGGAGAAGGCGGGCCTCGCCCAACTCTCGGGCGAGCGCGTGCAGAAAGAACTGCTCCGCCTGCTCGAAGCCGACCATCCCTCGCGCGCCCTGCGCGTGATGGCCGCCTCCGGCATCCTGTCGGAGCTTCTGCCCGGCGCGCTCAATATCGCCCGCCTCGAAGCGCTCGAAGAAATCGACGCCAATGCGTTCTTCACGCCCGATCCGGTGCTTCGTCTCGCGGCGCTATTGCCCAACGACGTCGCCGTCGCGCTGGCGGTGGTGCAAAAGCTCCGCCTCTCCAACAAGGACGCCATCCGCCTCGAAGACATCGCGGCCGCGCGGGAGAAGATCGTCTCCTACATGTCGGTGAAGGAGCAGCGGAAGATGCTCTATCGCATCGGCATCCCGCGCTTCCGCGACCGCATCTTCATCAAATGGGCGGAAGACCCCAAGGCCTCGAACGCCATCAACTGGCGCATGCTGCTGGAGGTCGCCGCTACTTGGCCGCGCCCGCAGTTCCCGCTCACCGGCCGCGACGTGATGCTGGCCGGCGTGCCGCAGGGACCGCTGGTCGGCAAGATTCTCGAAGAGGTCGAGGACTGGTGGGTCGACGCCGATTTCATCGAGGACGAATTCTCCCTCGCCGAACGCCTTAAAGCCGTCGTGCAGGCGACGGCATACTGAGCCATGCCCTTCGAAATTCTCGACACGCTCTCCATCCCCGGCAACGCGCTGAAGCCGAATGACGACGCCTTCGGTCACGCCGACAACGCCGCTGTCGTGCTCGACGGCGCCACCTCGCTCGGTGAGCCCCTGATGCCGGGCGACAGCGACGCCGCCTGGATCGCGCATTTCGGCGCCCGCCGCCTGATCGCACATATCAACGACGGTGACGCGCCGGTCGACGCGCTGCGCCACACCTTCGAGGACGCGAAGAAATCCTTCGAGGCCCTGCGCAAGCGCCCGATGAAAGAAAAGTGGGAGCTGCCCTTCGCGTCCATGGCCTTCGCCTTCGCGACCTCGGCCGGCTTCGACTTCCTCTGGTATGGCGACTGCGCCGGCCTGCTGCATCGTGCCGGCGGCGCGATCGAGGTGCTGGGCGAATCCTTCGAAGCCAAGAAGCGCGAATCCGGCGGCGCCGCGAAGCTCGCCAAGGAACGCGGCGTTGCGCCCGCGTCCGATACCAACCTTCCGGAATTCCTGCCCGCGCTGCGCATGCAACGCAACAATCTCAACAGCGGCAAGAAATGGGTGTTCAGCCCCGAACCGCGTGCCGCCGATCACGTGAACTGCAAGCCGGTCGCCGCTGCCAGGGGCTCGACCTTGCTGCTCGCCTCCGACGGCTTCCTCGCGCTCGCGACCGATTACGGCCGCTACACGCCGCACACGCTGATGGCGAAGGCGATGACCAAGGGTCTGGGCTTCCTCGCCGACGAGCTGCGCGAGATCGAGGACGCTGACCCGCAAGGCCACAAGCACCCACGCTTCAAGAAAAGCGACGACGCGACAGCGGTCCTGCTCAGGTTGGCCTGATCACACCCGCGCCAGGATTTCACGCAAGGCCGGCGCCAGTCGCCGCAATTCTTCCTGGTGTGTCGCGCTCAGCCGCTCCAGCACCCGCTGCGCCTTCGCCGTCAGAACGAGCGTCACGCGCCGCCGGTCCCGCGGGTCGCTCTCGCGCACAAGCAGGCCCGCCTGCGCCAGCCGATCCGCCAAGCCCACCGCGCTGTGGTGCTTGAGCAGCAGCTTCTGCGCCAGCTGGCCGACAGTCGGGTTGCCGTCGAACCCTTTGAGCGCCAGCAATGCTTGGTGCTGCTGCGGCGTCAGGCCCCGGCGCCGTGCTGCTACCTCGCTGAACGCCATGAAGCCGCGCAGCAGGTGGCGAAAATCCGCCAGCAGCCGGTAATCCACCGCGCCCGATGTTCCTGACGTCTTGCGCGGGGTTGCCATTGTCGCGTCCTAGTCTTCGCAGTTGCAATATATCGCGGCGCGATATATCCCCGCACGCCTGAATTCCAAGTCAGCCGGCCTCCAATGTCGAACAAGCCAGACTCACAGCCTGATCATATCGATCGGCTACGCGACTTCACCGCCGATCCGCGCTTGCTGATCCTGAGCGTCATGGCCGTGGCTTGCGGCACCGCCGGCGCCGGTGCGGCCTGGGTGCTGCTCAAGCTGATCGCGGCCTGCACCAACATCGCCTACTTCCAGCGCTTCTCCGTCGAACCGGTCTCGTTCTCCGGTATCCATCTTCCGGTCTGGACCATAGCGGTTCCTGTCATCGGCAGCCTGATTGTCGGCCTGATGGCCCGCTTCGGCTCGGAGAAAATTCGCGGCCACGGCATCCCCGAAGCGATCGAGGCGATCCTGATCGGCGAGAGCCGCATCGCGCCCAAGGTGGCACTGTTGAAGCCTTTGTCCTCGGCCATTTCCATCGGCTCCGGCGGTCCGTTCGGCGCCGAGGGCCCGATCATCATGACGGGAGGTGCCCTCGGCTCGCTGTTCGCACAGCTCTTCCATCTCAGCGCGCCGGAACGAAAGGTGTTGCTGGTCGCGGGCGCCGCCGCCGGCATGACCGCCGTGTTCGGCACGCCCATCGCCGCGATCCTGCTGGCGGTAGAGCTGCTGCTCTTTGAATGGAAGCCGCGCAGCTTCATTCCCGTTGCCATCGCCGCCATCGTCGCCGCGGCCTGGCGCCCGTTCCTGCTCGGCGCCGGTCCGATCTTTCCGTTCTTCGGCGGCCCGGCGATGCCGTGGTGGGGCCTCGGTCTGTGCGCCGTCGTCGGCGTCGTCGCCGGTCTGCAATCGGCGTTGATGACGATCTGCCTTTACGCGATCGAGGATCTGTTTCATCGCCTGCCGATCCATTGGATGTGGTGGCCGGCGATCGGTGGGCTCGCGGTCGGCATCGGCGGCTACATCGATCCCAGCGTTCTTGGCGTCGGCTACGACAACATCCGTGAATTGCTGCATGGGGGTCTCGACGTCTTCGCCGTTGCGTTGCTCCTCGTCGACAAGGCCGCCATCTGGCTCATTGCGCTTTCCTCGGGGACGTCCGGCGGCGTGCTCGCGCCGCTGCTGATCATGGGCGGCGCGCTTGGCGCGCTGGAATCGCACATCATGCCCTTCGGCGGCGAAGGCTTCTGGGCTCTGCTCGGCATGGCCGCGATCCTCGGCGGCACGATGCGCGCGCCCCTGACCGCCTCCCTGTTTGCGGTCGAACTCACCGGCGACATTCACATGCTCGCTCCGGTGATGGCGGCGTCCATCGCCGCCTTCGCGCTGACAGTGCTTGTCATGAGCCGCTCCATCCTGACCGAGCGCATCGCGCGCCGCGGCCTGCACGTCACGCGCGAATACGCGATCGATCCGTTCCTGCACACCCGTGTGGAGCAGGTCATGGCCAAGCCGGTGCACACGCTCGCCGCCGCGATCTCCGTGCGCGAAGCGGTGGATTTTTTCGTCACCATCGAAGGACCGCGCCGCCACAAGAGCTACCCTGTGGTCGCCGAAACCGGCCGGGTGATCGGCCTTGTCTCACGCACCGATGTGCTGCACTGGCGCCGCGAGGGGTGGGCCAGGGATGCCACGCTTGCCGATCGCGAAGGCATGCCCGCGCTGGTCGTCGGCTATCCTGACGAGCTGGTCGGTCATGTGGCCGACCGCATGGCGGCCCACGACATCGGCCGCCTTCCGATCGTCGACCGCATCACCGGCCAACCCGTCGGCATCGTGGCGCGGCGCGACTTGCTGCGCGCGCGCGCCAAAGTGGTTCACGAAGAGAAGGAGCGCCGCCGCCTGCTGCGTTTCAGCAGCGCTACATCGCGTGCATGATCGCCCAGCCGCCGCGCCAGATCATGCTGAGCGCGACATAGAGCACGATGAACAGGCCCGCATAGCTGATCCAGGCATGCTTGGTCAGGAGCTTCGCGATCACGCTGGCCGCCACGCCCATAAGTCCGATGGAGAGGCACAGCCCGATCGCCAGCACCACGACATGGTTGCGGGCCGCGCCGGCAACCGCGAGTACGTTGTCCAGCGACATCGACAGATCGGCCGCCGCGATCTGGACAATCGCCCGGCGCACCATCTGCGTACTGGCCTCGGCGGAGTAGGGTCCGCCCATCTTGTCCGCTGGCGCTTCGCCGGCTTCCAGCGCCGCTTTCTTTTCCTCTGCTGCATCGCGGATGTCGCGCCACAGCTTCCAGCACACCCAGAGCAGCAGGACGCCGCCGGCGAACATCAGCCCGATGATCTCGAGCAATTCCACGGTGACGGCGGCCAGCACCACGCGCGCCATCACCGCGGCGACCAGGCCCCAGAAGATCACCTTGCGGCGCACCACCTGTGGCACGCGCGCCGCCGCCATCCCGATCACCAGCGCATTGTCGCCGGCGAGCACGATGTCGATCAGAACGACCTGCAGAAGGGCGAAAAATTCGCCGTGGGTGAACAACAAATCCAAAACGCAGGATCCTTGAGCGAAACTATGGCCAGCGGACTTCGGGAGGCATCGACACCAGGATCGCGTCGATGTTGTGTCCTGTCTTCAGGCCAAACAGCGTCCCACGATCCCACATCAGATTGAACTCCACGTACCGGCCGCGCTTGACCAGCTGGTGGTGGCGTTCGGCGTCTGTCCACGATTGGCCCATGCGCCGCCTTATGATTTGGGGATAGACGTTCGCAAATTCCACCCCGACGTCGCGGGTGAAGGCAAAATCCTTCTCCCAGTCACCGGAATTGTGGCGGTCATAGAAGATTCCTCCCGCGCCCCGCGGCTCTTTGCGATGCGGTAGGTAGAAGTACTCGTCGCACCATTTTTTGTACTTTTCATAGGTTTCCGCGCCAAAGACGCGGCACCCGCGCTGCATCGCAGCATGGAACTCAGCCTCATCTTGGGTATTTGGAACCATCGGCGTGAGGTCGGCGCCGCCGCCGAACCAGCTGCCGGTCGTGGTGATCATGTGGCGGGTATTCATGTGCACCGCCGGCACGTGCGGGCTGCGCATGTGGGCGATCAGCGAAATGGAGCTGGCCCAGAACCGGCGGTCGGTTTCCGGCGCACCGAGTGTCTTGGCCGCTTCCGGCGACAGCACGCCGTTCACGGTCGAGGTATTGACCCCAACCTTCTCGAACACGCGGCCATGCATCACGCTCATCAGCCCGCCGCCGGCCTCGCTGCCGTCGTCATTGGCGCGCTTGGTCTGTGTACGGACGAATTGGCCGGCCGGCATTTCGGAATGCTGGCCGCGGGTGTATTCCCGCTCGATCGTCTCGAACTCCGCGATGATTCGGTCGCGCAGGCTCTCGAACCACGCCTGCGCGCGGGCCTTGTGATCGTCGGCCCCATCTTTGATCGTCGTGCCGGTCGTCATGGAAACAGTCTCGTTTGGCGTAACGCTTCGCCCAGTATCATGGCGCCTGCCTGTGCCATGTTGATCGAACGCAAGCCTGATTTCATCGGGATACGCAAGCGCGCATCGGCGCGATCGTGAACGGCGCCGGGCACGCCCGCGCTCTCGCGGCCGAGCACGATATTGTCATCCGGCAGGAAGAAAAATCCGGCATAGGGCTGTGCCGCCTTGGTCGTCGCCAGCACGATCCGGGTCTTCACCTGCCGGATATAGGCGTCCCACGACGCATGCCGGACCACCTCGGCCTGCGCCAGATAGTCCATTCCGGCCCGCCGCATCTTCGCCGCGCTGAACACGAACCCGCACGGCTCGACGATGTCGACCGCCACGCCCATGCAGGCTCCCAGCCGGATCAGGCTTCCGGCGTTCTGCGGGATATCAGGTTCGAACAGGACGAGACGCATGGGAAAAATCCACAGTTGACATGTAACAAGGAAATTTCCTATACATAACATGTAGAGGAAATTTGGAGGCCGGCATGAGCAAATATGACCGTTTGGGGATTTATCTGCGCAGCGTTGGAAAAGATCATATCGCTATGAGCTTTGCCGAGATCGAGCGCGTGTTGGGCTTTAAGCTACCGAAATCACAGGAATATCCCGCCTGGTGGAGCAATAGCACCTCCAACAATGTCATGACGCAGGTCTGGCTTGACGCTGGCTATCGCACCGAACAGGTCGATGTCGTTGGACGTAGATTGGTGTTCCGCCGGGCGGTGAACACTGCAACCGGAATGCAGGAGGAATCGCGCATGTTCAAACCGGCACCAAACTTTACGCCGCCGCCTCAAGAGGTGACGCGTCATCCTGCTATTGGCGCGTTAAAAGGCATGTTCACGATCGAGCCCGGCTACGACATCGCGAGTTCGGATCCTGAGATTGTGGCCGAATGGGAAGACGCCATCGACCGCAAGGCCACGCTGTATGAAGCCGGGCGTACCAAGAAATGAAGCAACCGCTCTTGCTCGACACATGCGCCTGCATCTGGCTTATGGCCGACGAGCTCACACCGAAGGCCGAAAAGGTGCTCACGGACGCCTATATAGCGGGATTGCAGACATATGTTTCTCCGATTACCGCGCTGGAGATTGGCACCCTGTCGCGGAAGCGGCGATTGAAGTCACCGCTACAGCCGGCGAAGTGGTTCGCGACGCTGATCGGCCAGCCGGGAATGGTACTTGCGCCGATGCCGCCCGAACTCCTCATCGAGTCCACGCATATTCCAGAGTACGGGCACAACGATCCTTACGATCGCATCATCGCCGCGACAGCGCGCGAATACGGCTACACCGTCATGACGCGCGATGCGGCCCTGCTGGACTACGGCAAGCAAGGCTATCTCAGCGTCGTCGGATGCTGAGGCGATTTGCGCCAAGCCCGTGAATCTGCGGCATTTTATGCGTCATCGTGCCGCAAGACCCTCCAAGACCTGTTCTATATTTTTCCGGCCAGCAAAGCGGCGCGCGCTTTGAAGATTCCGGGGAATCGCGCGCTCGTTCCCGCCACCCGGAGCGTTTCGAATTCGACCGAACAAGAGGGCAAACCCTTGGCCACCACGACGACCGCCGAACCAACGCGGCGCGACTTCATCTACATCGCCACGGGAGCCATGGCCGCGGTCGGCGCCGCCGCCGTCGCCTGGCCTTTGATCGACCAGATGAATCCCTCCACCGCGGTGCTCGCGCTGGCGTCGATTGAGATCGACCTGTCGCCCATCCAGGTCGGCCAGGCGGTGACCTTCACCTTCCGCGGCCACCCGCTCTTCGTGCGCCGCCGCAACGCCAAGGAGATCGCTGAGGCCAACGCCGTTGCCGTCTCCGATCTGCCCGATCCCGTGGCGCGCAATCTCAACCTGCCCGACGGCGCGCCCGCCACGGCGGCGAACCGCATCGCGGGCGCCGGCGGCGCGGCCGGCAAGCCGGAGTGGCTGATCGTGTCGGGTGTCTGCACCCATCTGGGCTGCACGCCGACCGCCTTCGAGGGCGACTTCGGCGGCTGGCTCTGCCACTGCCACGGTTCGATGTACGACACCGCCGGCCGCATCCGGAAAGGCCCTGCACCGCAGAACCTCGAGATTCCGGTCTACACGTTTGAAACCGCCACCAAGATCAAAGTCGGCTAACGGAGCGCATTGATGCACGGTCCCTCGACCTACGTTCCGCAGACGGGCATTACCCGCTGGCTGGATTCGCGGCTGCCGATCCTTCGGTTCAGCCACGATACGATGATGACGTTCCCGACGCCGCGGAACCTCAATTTCTGGTACGCGTTCGGTGCCATCCTCACCTTCTGCCTCGGCGTCCAGATCGTCACCGGCATCGTGCTCGCGATGCACTTCGATCCGTCCGGCGCCGTCGGCGCCGTGCCGGGCTCGAGCAATGCCTTCGACAGTGTCGAGAGCATCATGCGCGACGTGAACTACGGCTGGATGATGCGCTACATCCACGCCAACGGCGCCTCGATGTTCTTCCTCGCCGTCTACATCCACATGTTCCGTGGTCTCTACTACGGCTCCTACAAGGCGCCGCGCGAGGTGCTCTGGATTCTCGGCGTCATCATCTACCTGTTGATGGTGGCGACCGCGTTCATGGGCTACGTGCTGCCTTGGGGCCAGATGTCGTTCTGGGCCGCGACCGTGATCACCAACCTGTTCTCGTCGCTCGACCAGATCACCGGCGGGATCAAGGCCGGCAGCCACATCGCCACCTGGCTGTGGGGCGGCTTTGCCGTCGGCCCGGCGACGCTCAACCGCTTCTTTTCGCTGCACTACCTGCTGCCGTTCATTATCGCGGCGGTCGTCGGCCTGCACATCTGGGCCTTGCATGTCCCGGGCAACAACAACCCGCTCGGCATCGACGTGAAGGGTCCGCAGGACACCGTGCCGTTCCACCCGTACTACACGGCGAAGGACGCGTTCTATGTCGGCCTCTTCGCGATCCTGTTCGCCTTCCTGGTGTTCTTCGCGCCCGACTTCGTCGGCAACCCGGACAACTACATCCCCGCCAATCCGCTGGTGACGCCGCCGGACATCGTGCCCGAATGGTACCTGTTGCCGTTCTACGCGATGCTGCGCTCGATCCCGCAGAAGCTGATCGGTGTGCTGGTGCTGGGTGGCGCGATCGTCACGCTTGCCTTCATCCCGTGGCTCGATACCAGCCGCGTGCGCTCCAACCGCTTCCGTCCGCTGATGAAGCAGTTCTTCTGGCTGTTCGTGCTGGACTGCCTGCTGCTCGGCTATTGCGGCGACCTCTCGGTCGACGCGGTGCGCTTTGGCATCCCGATGGTATGGGTCGCCCGCCTCGGCACCGCCTACTACTTCGCGTTCTTCTGGCTCGTCATGCCCATCATCGGCCTGATCGAGACGCCGAAGCCGCTTCCCGACTCCATCGCCAAATCGGTGCTCGGCAATACCGCCGCAGCCCCCGCCGAGTGAGGACATCCATGCGCTTCACCTTTGCACTCGGCCTCGCCCTCGGCCTCGCGGTCGCCGCGCCGGCCATCGCCGCCGACACGACGATGGGCGAGCAGTGGCCGCTCAAGAAGCAGGAATGGTCGTTTGATGGCATGTTAGGTGCCTACAACCGCACCGACCTCCAGCACGGCTTTCAGGTCTACAAGGAAGTCTGCGCCGCCTGTCACAGCCTCGACCGCGTCGCCTTCCACAGCCTGTCGGAGTCCGGTGGGCCGGGCTTCAGCGACGCCCAGATGAAGGCGATCGCTGCCGGCTACCAGATCAATGCCGAGCCCAACGACAAGGGCGAGACTACCGACGACAAGGGCAATCCGCTCAAGCGCCCCGGCATCCCGGCCGACCACTTCCCGGCGCCCTTCGCCAACGAGAATGCCGCCCGTGCCAGCAATGGCGGTGCGTTGCCGCCCGATCTGTCGCTGATCGTCAAGGCGCGTGCCGGTGGTCCGGACTATGTTTACTCCATCCTCACCGGTTTCCATGAGAAGCCGCCGGCCGGCTTCAAGGTGACCGAGAACAAGTACTTCAACCCGTACTTCGTGGGCTGGAACATCTCGATGCCGCCGCCGCTCCAGGACGGCCAGGTGACGTTCAACGACTGGGATCCGAAGAAGAAGGCGACCATTGCCGACGAGGCGGCGGCCGTCGTCACTTTCCTCGCCTGGGCGTCCGAGCCCCACCTCGAAGACCGCCACCGCATCGGCCTCGGCGTCATGATCTTCCTGATCGTGCTCTCCGGCTTGCTGTACCTCAGCTACCGGCAGGTCTGGAAAGACACGGCGCACTAACCATCCTTCGGGGCGCCGCTTGCGCGGCGCTCCTCAGGATGACGTTTGCGGTAGATCATCCGCGCCTGCCGCGTCATGCTGAGGCGCGAGCAAAGCGAGCCCCGAAGCATGCGGAAGACCATTCTCGGTGTCATCGGCGGCAGCGGCGTCTATGACATTCCCGGCCTCGAAAACCCGCGCTGGAAATCCGTGAAGAGCCCATGGGGCGCGCCGTCGGATGCGCTCCTGTTCGGCACCTTCAAGGGCACCGACCTTGTGTTCCTGCCGCGCCATGGCCGCGGCCACATCCAGACGCCAAGCTCGATCAACTACCGCGCCAACATCGACGTGCTGAAGCGCGTCGGAGTCACCGATCTCATCAGCGTCAGCGCCTGCGGCTCGCTCAAGGAAGAGCTGCCGCCCGGCACCTTCGTCATCGCCGACCAGTTCATCGACCGCACCTTCGCGCGCGAGAAATCCTTCTTCGGTCCCGGCATGGTGGCGCACGTCTCCATGGCGCACCCGGTCGACAAGGAAATCGCCAACGCCCTCAACGTCGCCTGCGCCGAAGAGGGCATCAAATATGCCCGCGGCGGCAGCTACCTCTGCATCGAAGGCCCGCAATTCTCCTCGCTGGCCGAGAGCAATCTCTATCGTTCCTGGGGTTGCAGCGTGATCGGCATGACCGCGATGCCCGAAGCCAAGCTCGCCCGCGAGGCCGAGCTGCCCTACGCCATCGTCGCCATGGTCACCGATTTCGACTGCTGGCACCCCGACCACGACCATGTCACGGTCGATGCCGTGGTGAAGGTGATGCATGCGAATGCGGAGAACGCGCGCAAGCTCATCATGAACGTGGCGCAGAAGCTCGGCCCCGTGCACAAGCCCTCGCCGCACATCGAGACGGTCCTCGACACCGCCATCATGACCGCGCCCGAAAAGCGCGACCCGCGCCTCATCCGCAAGCTCGACGCCATCGCCGACCGCATCCTGCCGAAGAAGGCGTCGGCCAAGGCGAAGAGGCCCGCGGCGAAGGCAAAGGCCAAGCGCCGCTAACGGCACTGGAGGGGGACATGCGGCTCGCGGTAATCGCTCTCGGCACGCTGCTCCTCTCCGTTCCGGCAGCCTTTGGCGAACCGGTCGATACGACCGCGTGGATCACGCTGAAGGCTGACAACGTGTTCACGCTGCGCGCTCCGCCGGGCACCGTGTACCGGGAGATGGACGGCATCGACTCGTATGTCGCCGGCTTCGACAATCCGCAGTTTCACATCATGTTCGACTACGGCATGTACGCGAATGGGTTGGGCGGCCTCAGTCCCGAAAAAGGCTACCGCATCGAAGAGATCGAGATCGACGATCACAAGGGGCGCCTGATCACCGGCCCCGGCGCAAACATGTGGAGCTGCAACGATCTCGTGACCGCGGCCTATGTCGACTTCGGTCAGCGCGACGTCGCATGGGGCGGCTCGCGCCTCGAGATCAGCGGTTGCACGAAATCCGCCGCGATGCTTGAAACCCTGCACGCGATGTTTCGCTCGATCCGGTACACGCCGCACTGACCATTGGCGCGGCGTCCGAAATCCTCTATGGGATGTCGGTAACCCCGAGCCCGCGCATCATGGACTTCAAGACGACGATCCGGACCATCCCGGATTATCCGAAGCCCGGCATCATGTTCCGCGATGTCACCACGCTGATGGGCAATCCGCGCGCCTTCCGCCGCGCCATCGACGAGATGGTGCAGCCCTATGCCGGCGTCGATATCGCCAAGGTCGCGGGTATCGAGGCGCGCGGCTTCATCCTGGGCGGCGCCGTTGCGCACCAGCTCTCCTGCGGCTTCATCCCGGTGCGCAAGAAGGGCAAGCTGCCCTTCACCGTGCTGGGTGAGGATTACGACCTCGAATACGGCCAGGACCGCGTCGAAATCCACACCGACGCCGTGAAGCCCGGCGAGAACGTCATCGTGGTCGACGACCTGATCGCCACCGGCGGCACCTGCGTCGCCGCGATCAAGCTGCTGGAACGCGCCGGCGCCAACGTGATCGGCTGCTCCTTCGTGATCGACCTCCCCGAACTCGGCGGCGCCGACAAAATCCGCAAGCTCGGCAAGCAGGTCACCACCCTGGTCGCCTACGAAGGCCATTGATCACCTCCCCCTTGTGGGGAGGTCCAAAAATGCGCAGCATTTTTGGGGTGGGGGACCGAGGAACGCGCAAGCGAGGACTTTGATGAAGCTCTACTCCAATCCCGCCTCACCCTTCGCCCGCAAGGCCCGCATCATCCTTCATGAGCTCGACGTCAAATGCGAGATCGTGAACGTCAACGCCCGCGACGACGAAGACCTGCGCAAGGTCAACCCGCTCAAGAAGATCCCCGCGCTGGTGCTCGATGACGGTTCGGTCCTGTTCGACAGCCGCGTGATCTGCGAGTACCTGAACCACGTGGGAAACGGCCGTTTCTTTCCCGGCATGAACATCTTCAGCTTCCACACCGGGCGCTGGAAAGCGCTGACGCTCCAGGCGCTGGCCGACGGCGTCATGGATGCCGCCGTTGCCTGCCGTTACGAACAGGTCCAGCCGGTCGAGAAGCAGAACCTCGACTTCATCAACCGCTACCGCCTGACGATCTCCGCGGGCCTCGACGCGATGGAGAGGATCAAGTTCACCGAGACGCCGACCATCGGCGAGATCGCCAGCGGCTGCGCGCTCGGCTATCTCGATTTCCGCTATGCCGACATCCCCTGGCGCGCCCTGCATCCCAAGCTCGCCGCTTGGTACGAAGCCTTCTCCCAGTTCCCCTCCATGCAATCCACCGTCCCGCACACGTAATCGCCGTGGGGTGGCGATGGCGGGCCGGACTCGCTAAATACCGCCCATGAAAATGGTCTCTCCCACCGTGCTGCTGTTCGCACTGGCGTTGACCGCTGGCGCCGCCGCCGCGCCGGTCAAGCCGTTCGAAATGCGTCTGGTCATCGACTGCGCCGCCGGAGCAAAACCCATCGCGTACCGGCATCAGGCGTCACAGGAAGACCTCTGCCTCGCGCCCGGCGTCATCCTCAGCCGCGCCGATATCAAGGCCGCCGAACTCGTCCACACCGGCTATGGCACCGAGGCCGCGCGCATCTTCATCACCGGCGAGGCGGTCGACCGCCTCGCCGCCGCCACGACTGCCAACACGGGCAAGCGTTTCGCCTTCGTCTATGACGGCCGCATCGTAACGGCGCCCGTGGTCATGGAACCCATCACCGGCAACCAGCTCGAGATCGACGAAGGTTCCAGTGGCGATTCCATCGAGGATATGGTCACCGACCTGGGAAGCGGACGCATTCCATGAAGATCCACGGCAAGCACTACCGCTCCGTCTGGCCGATCGGCGAGGATGCGTTCGGCATCATCGACCAGACGCGGCTTCCGCATGAATTCGTCACGCTCGAATTGCGCACGGCGGACGACGCCGCGCACGCCATCAGGTCGATGCAGACCCGCGGCGCGCCGCTGATCGGCGCCGTCGCCGCCTACGGCCTCGCGCTCGCCGTCCGCAAAGACTCGTCGGACGAATCCATCGAGCGTGCCTTGCACATGCTGGCGGAAACCCGCCCGACCGCGATCAACCTCAAATGGGCGCTCTGGCGCATGCGCGGCGCGCTGCTGAACCATCCGCGCGACAAGCGTGCCGCCATTGCCTGGGCCGAAGCCGCGGCCATCGCCGGCGAAGACGCCGCCATGTGCGAAGCCATCGGCCGCAACGGGCTCGAGATCATTCGCGCCCTGCACCGGGAAAAGGGTCGCAAGCTCAACATCCTCACCCACTGCAACGCCGGCTGGCTGGCGACCGTCGACTGGGGCACGGCGCTGGCGCCCATCTACATGGCGCACGATGAACGCATCCCGCTCCATGTCTGGGTGGACGAGACCCGTCCGCGCAACCAGGGCGCCTCGCTGACCGCGTTCGAGCTCGGCGCGCACGGCGTCGCCCACACCATCATCGTCGACAACGCCGGCGGCCATTACATGCAGGCCGGCCAGGTCGACCTGTGCATCGTCGGCACCGACCGCGTCACCACCAACGGCGACGTCGCCAACAAGATCGGCACGTATCTCAAGGCGCTGGCGGCCAAGGACAACGGCGTCCCGTTCTACGTCGCGCTGCCCAGCTCCACGATCGACTGGACCCTGGCGTCCGGCCGCGACATCCCGATCGAGGAAAGATCGCCGGACGAGCTCTTGAAAATGACCGGACGCACCCCATCTGGGTCTATCCAGACAGTCGAGATCGCGGCCCCGGGCAGCCCCGGCGCCAATCCCGGTTTCGATGTCACGCCGTCGCGCCTCGTCACCGGTTTCATCACCGAACGCGGGACTTGCGAAGCAACGGAGCAGGGCCTACGCAGCCTCTTCCCCGCCGCCTGATGGCCCTGTGTTGGGCGGCGGGGATTGTTCTCCGCGCAAACTCGAAAACAATACGATGTGGTCCGGCCCGCTGACGGCCTACTAGATATGGTGGAACGCTGAAATGAAGTCCCGTTGGTCCGACGCTGAAGCCAAGGAATACGTCACGCGCTACGGCGCCCTGGGCGTCGGCGAAGACCTCGCCCTGCGCACCTACACCACGCGCCTTCTCGGCGGCGATCCGAAGCTCGTGCTCCACGGCGGCGGCAACACGTCGGTGAAGACCACGGCCAAGGACCAGCTCGGCGAAGACGTCGACGTCCTGCATATCAAGGGCAGCGGCTGGGACATGGGCAACATCGAGCCGCAGGGGCTGCCCGCCGTGCGCCTGCACGAGATGCGCCGCCTGCGCCGTCTCAACACGCTCAGCGACGAGGACATGGTCAACTTCCAGCGCATCAATCTGCTGGACAGTTCCGCGCCGAACCCGTCGGTCGAAACGCTGCTGCATGCCTTCCTGCCGCACAAATTCGTCGACCACACGCATTCGACCGCCGTGCTCGCGCTGACCGACCAGCCCGATCCGGAAGCGATCGCGCGCGACCTCTACGGCAAGCGCGTCGCCTATGTGCCGTACTTCATTCCCGGCTTCACGCTGGCGAAGGCGGTGGCCGACGTGTTCGATGCCAACCCGGCGGTCGAAGGCCTGATCCTGCCGCGCCACGGCATCTTCACCTTCGCCGAGGACGCGAAGACGGCCTACGAGAAGATGATCGAATTTGTCACCATGGCGGAAGATCGTCTCCGGAAGAATCGCAAACCGCTCAAGGCCGCGACGCTGCCGCGGCACATTGCGCGGGTCGCCGACATCGCGCCGATCCTGCGCGGCGCCGTCGCGATCGAGCGCAACCCGATGGCCGGCACGGTCAAGCGCCAGATCCTGTGCTTCCGCACCAACCCGGCGATCCTCGCCTATGTCAACGGCGAAGAGGTCAAGCGCTACAGCCAGGTCGGCGTGGTGACGCCCGACCACACGATCCGCACCAAGAACTGGCCGCTGGTCGTGCCGGCGCCCGACGCGCACAAGCTGGACGACTGGAAGAAGCAGGTGCACGAAGCCGTCGACGCTTTCGTCGCGCACTACCACAGCTATTTCGAGCGCAACAACGCGACCTCGAACCCGAAGAAGAAGGAGCTCGATCCGCTCCCGCGCGTGATCCTGGTTCCCGGCGTCGGCATGTTCGGCATCGGCGCCACGGCGAAGGACGCGGCCATCGCCGCCGACATCGCGGAGAACACGGTCGAGGTCATCACCGACGCGGAAGCCGTCGGCGAATACCGCTGCATCTCCGAGAACGACATGTTCGAGGTGGAGTACTGGTCGCTGGAGCAGGCCAAGCTCGGCAAGTCGAACGAGAAATCGCTCGCCCGTCAGGTCTGCGTCATCACCGGCGGCGGCTCCGGCATCGGCGCGGCCACCGCGAAGGCGATGGCGGCGGAAGGCGCGGAGATCGCGATCCTCGACCGCGACCACGACATGGCGGTCAAGGCCGCCAAGGCCGCCAAGGCCGTGCACAAGCACGCCCTCGCCATCCAGTGCGACGTGACCGATCCGGCGTCCGTGAAGGCGGCGTTCGACAAGGTGGTGGAAGCGTTCGGCGGCGTCGACATCGTCGTCTCCAACGCCGGCGCCGCCTGGCAGGGCCAGATCGGCTCTGTCGACAGTGACGTGCTGCGCAAATCGTTCGAGCTGAACTTCTTCGCGCACCAGTCGGTGGCGCAGGCCGCCGTGCACGTGATGAAGGCACAGGGCACTTACGGATGCCTGCTCTTCAACACGAGCAAGCAGGCCGTGAATCCCGGCAAGGATTTCGGCCCTTATGGTTTGCCCAAGGCCGCGACGTTGTTCCTGGTGCGCCAGTACGCCCTCGACCACGGCAAGGACGGCATCCGCGCCAACGCCGTCAACGCCGACCGCATCCGCTCGGGCCTGCTGACGGATGAGATGGTCGCCAATCGCGCCAAGGCCCGCGGCGTGTCAGAGGAATCATATATGTCCGGCAACCTGCTGGGCCGCGAAGTCTACGCGTCCGAAGTCGCCGAAGCCTTCGTCTACCTCGCCCATGCCGAGAAGACGACCGCCGCCGTGATCACCGTCGACGGCGGCAACATCGAAGCTGCGTTGCGCTAGCCAAAGAAAAGGCCGCGCGGTGTACGCGCGGCCTTTCATTCTCACGCCGGGTTAGTAACCCCAGCGCCAACCCCAACCGCGGCAGAAGCGGTCGTGGTAGCGATAGCCCCACTCGCGGCAGTACCGCATGTGGTGGCGGTGGTGATACCGCGCCCGCCAGTAATCGCGATCGTAATAGCGATCCCGGTAGTAGCCGTGATGGTAGCCCGGCGAACCGACATAGACGCCGACGCTCGCGGCTTCCGCCGGTGCCACCGGCGCAGCGGCGGCCAGCAGGCCAAGCGCAAGGGCAGGTGCAAGAAGTGCTTTCATAGCAGGGACTCCTCTGCTGATTACGCACTCGTAACCCGCACATCGCAGGGTCGTTCCCGCGTTCATCTGGCATTCAGGTTGCGAGAATCGAACGCGAACATCGGTCCGCCTGCGGAACAAGGAAAAAGGCCGCGCGGGTTGCGCGCGGCCCTTCATTCCGTGTGCTGTGAGAAACTACCAGCGCCAGCCCCAGCCGCGGCAGTAGCGGGCACGATGGTGCCAGCCCCACGAACGGCAATAGCGCGTGCGATGGCGGTGCCAGCGCGCGTCCTGCACGTTCGAGTCGTGTTCGGCATGGGTCGCGGTGTTCAGCCCGGCGAAGCCGGCGCCGGCATTCGCGGCCGTCGCCGGAACGGCGGCGGCCACAAGGCCGATAGCAAATACGGAAGCAAGAACCATCTTCATGTGAATAATCCCTCTGTAGTGGAGGCCCCTCCAATGCCTGACGCTGCCCCAGCGGCGCATCGCCAATGCCCGGCAAGCCTAGGCGTGTTCGGAATCGTTGGACAGATTCGCGGTGCTTGCCACGACAGTTTGCGACAATCGCGTGTGACGACTTTCGCGAACGTCTAACCGCCGTTGGCGCGAAAGAGTTCCACTGTGCGCTGCTTCGCAAGCTTGGCGCTCGCCTCGTCATAATCCGTCCGGCGGTCGGAGTTGAACCCGTGACCGGCTGGATAGACATAGACCTTCACATCGGGATGCGCGGCCTCGACCTTGTGCACGACCTCCATCGGGATGCCGTGATCCTTTTCGCCGAAATGGCAGATCGTCGGACATTTCGGTTTCAAGTCGATCATCGTCCCGATGTTGCCACCGTAATACGACGATGCCGCGCTCAGGCCAGTGCAGCGGCCTGCCGCGGCCCATGTCACCGAACCGCCATAACAATAGCCGGTGATGAAGACGTGTCCGCGCTGCTTCAAATCGTCGATGCAGGTCTGGGCGTCCTTGATCGACAGATCGAAGGGATGCTCCGCCCGCGCCAGCTTGATGCCAAGCTGGATGTCTTCCGGCGAATAGGTTGCCTGGAAATTGGGATGCTCGCGGTCGTACAGCGCGGGGCCAAGCACCTCATAGCCGTCCGCCGCATAGCCGTCGCACAATTCCATGATGTGCTCGGTGACGCCGAAGATCTCCTGGATCAGCACCAGCCCGCCGCGCCGTGCGCCGCTGGGCTGCACGCGATAGACGCCGACCTGCGCGCCATCGCTCATCTTCATTTTTTCCATCTTGCCCTTGAGCGCCATGGTGTGTCCTCCCAAATGTCAGGGGGCAACATTGGCCTTCCGCCGCCGTTGAAACAACCGCCATAGCCACGAGACCAGGAAGATTGCCGCCGCGACAATCGGGAGCCACGGTACTGCTCCGATCAGGAACAGGATCGCGCTCGAGGTGCTGTCGGCCAAGGTGCTGCCGGCCTGGCGCACCACCCGGTCGAACGGCCCCTCGGGTTCGATGCGTTCGACAAGATTGATCGTCACGCTCTCGCGTGCGATGCCGCCGGTCAGGTCGCGTTGCTGGTCGGCGGCCTCGTCCAGTTCCACCTGCACACGCATGCGTTCGGCTTCGATCTTGATGATATCGTCGACGCTCAGGCCGGGACGCTTGGCGAGGTCGGCAAGCCTGTCGCGCTCGGCGGTGAGCTGCGCGACTTTGCGGAGGGCCACCCCGGCCTCCGTCTCTACGCTCTGCGCCTGCG
>Ga0070666_10000873_pt1 | contig 18282 bp, 10 predicted proteins | sample KBSS23metaG_FD_64677 | JGI IMG/M metagenome (GOLD analysis project Ga0070666, IMG submission 64677) | Switchgrass rhizosphere microbial communities from Kellogg Biological Station, Michigan, USA - KBS S2-3 metaG | ecosystem: Host-associated > Plants > Roots > Rhizosphere > Soil ... | reverse complement strand
ATCACCGGCGAGGCCGGCGACTCGATCGGGTGATAGTTCGCATCGAGCTTGGGGTCGCCGTGCTGCGTGAATTGTTCGGTCGTCGGCGTCGGTCCGCCGTACGTGCCGATGGTGTTCCATTTGAGCTCGAGGTTCGCGGTGTCCGAGTACAGGTCGGTGCCGGGATTGTTGTAGAAGATATTGTTGTAGGCGAACAGGGAACCGTTGCCGGGGGCGTCGGTGCCGGGATAGTTCCGCATGCAGACGCCGCCGCCGGAATTGCCGAAGACGGTGTTGTTCACCATGGTGAAATTGGCCGAACCGTACTCGGTCGCCAGTTCGACGACGCAGCTGGTATTCGATACGGTATTGCCGACGAACAGGCTGTCGATGATCTTTGCGTTGCCGTTTGAGCCTTCCATGCTTTGGAAGTAGTAGTCGATGTTCAGAACGCCGTCGAAACCGTTCGCGCCGGATTGTCGGAATACATCCCGACGAATCAGGAGTTGCGAACCAGGAAAGAAGCTGGAATCGTTCTCGATGCGCAATCCATACTGCAGCTGGAAAGTCAGTGCTTCGAGCGTCAGATCGCCGTGCATTTGCAGGAGGAAGTCCTGTGATGAAGACGACAAGATCGTGTTGCCGACGGCAATCTGTCGAGAACTGCAGCCGCTGAAGTAGCCGCCTTCGATGCTCGTTCCCGATCGGAGTTCAATACTGTAATAGTGGCTATTGAGGTAGCCGTCGATGTTGTAAGTCCCCTGGCTGACCTTGATTTGTTGCGGAGCGAATTGCGCTGCATCCAGTGCGGACACCAGATCGGCGCTGGTCTGCACGCAAATCGAATTGATTGCCAGCGCCGGTGCGGCCGAGGTGAGCAATAAAAGAGCGAAGAAGCATTTTTCTGCATTGCGGATCGAGCTGATCATGAAACGGCTCCGGCTAAAAGGCGGATGGGGCCCTGTCATGACTTAAGTACGACGGTTACGACAAAAACCGGGTGATCCGGGCATGCACGAGCGGAGGCCTGGCGTGGCACCGGCATCGCACAAGCAGTTTTCTGGGCGGCGCCGGACCGCCAATCGTCTGCGGCGTCGAGATCGCATCTGCTATCCTCATTCCAGTTGGGCGGATGCGCCGATGCCGAATCCGAGCCAGATCACCGAGATCCTGAACGCGGCCAATTCCGGCGATGCGGCAGCGCAGAACGCCGCCTATGAGCTCGTGTATGACGAACTCAAACGCTGCGCGCGGCGCCAGAGCGCGGTCGCGCCCGGTTCGTCGCTGACGCCAACGGCGCTGGTCAGCGAGCTGTACCTGAAATTGCACGACAGCCGCGTGGAGCGCATCCACAATCGCCGGCATTTTTTCTCACTTGCGTCGCGCGCGATGCGGCAGATCATGGTCGACCACGCGCGCCTGCGAACGCGCGCCAAGCGTGGCGGCGGCGCCGTCCACCTCGAGCTCGACACCAGCGATATCGGTGCGGAGACGTCCGCGCAGGCGCTCGCGCTCGACGCGGCGCTGACCCAGCTGGCCGCACGCGACCCCGAGCTCGCGCAAGTCGTCGAGTGGCATTTCTTCGGCGGTCTGACGTTCGGCGACATTGCGGCTGAAGTCGGTCGTCATGAGCGCACGGTTCGTCGCGATTGGGAAATGGCGCGCGCCTACCTGCGCAGGGCAATGTCGGCGGCGGAGACTTCGTGAGCGACACCGACCGCTGGCTGCGCATCAAGCAGCTGTTCGCCGAAGCGCAGTCGGTCGCCGCAGTTGAGCGCGACGCCTGGCTCGAACAGACATGCGCCGGCGACGCCGAAGTGGCGAGCGAAATGCGTGGATTGCTGGATGCGCAACAATCGACCGGCAACCTGCTGGATGCGGCCGCCGACGACGTGCTGCGCCGGATTGGCGAGCCGGCGCAGCACGTCGACGCGTCGGGCATGCAGATTGGTCCATACCGGCTCGTGCGGCTGATTGGCGAAGGCGGCATGGGCAGCGTCTACCTGGCCGAACGCGGCGATGTCGAGTTCCGCCAGCGCGTGGCCTTGAAGCTCGTGCGCCCCGATTTCGTCAACACCGCGCTGCGGGAGCGATTCCTGCGCGAGCGCAACTTTCTTGCCCGCCTGGTGCATCCGCACATCGCCCAGCTGCACGACGGCGGCGTGAGCGCCGACGGCACGCCGTATTTCACGCTCGAATACGTCGACGGTGAACCGATCACCAAGTATTGCGACGCGCGCAACCTCGACGTCCGCAGCCGCGTCGGCCTGCTCGTGCAGGTCTGTGCCGCAGTGGCTTATGCGCATCGCAACTTGATTGTGCATCGCGACCTGAAACCGTCGAACATCCTCATCACGGCGGAGGGCGAAGCCAAGCTGCTCGATTTCGGCATCGCCAAATTTCTCGACGCCGACGCGGGCGCGGGCGCGACGGCAACGCAGGCGCGCATGATGACCCCCGAGTACGCCGCGCCGGAGCAGGTGCTCGGGGGGCCGATCACGACCGCGACGGATGTCTACGCGATCGGCGTGCTGCTGTACGAATTGCTCAGCGGCCGGCCGCCGTATGCGCGCGCCGATGCCGGCACGATCAGCTGGCCGCAGGCGGTCGTCGAGGAAATGCCGGAGCCGCTTGCGCGGGCATTGAGCCGTACGCTTCCAGGACGCGACCGCCCCACCGGCGAACGCATTGCCGCGGCGCGCTCGAGCAACGTCACGGCATTGCGGCGCGCGTTGCGCGGAGATCTTGACCGCATCGTGCGGCGCGCGCTGGCGAAGGACGCGGAATCACGCTATGCGAGCATCAATGATCTCGCCGAGGACCTGCGCGCGTTCGCCGCGGGCCGCGCCATCAGCGGCGGCAGCCGGCGCTACCGATTGCGCATGTTCGTGCGGCGCCATTGGTTGCCGCTCGGCGCGGCGGCGGCGATCGTGCTGCTGCTGATCGGCGGCAGCGCTGCAATCGTCTGGCAGTCGCGGCAAATCGTGCATGAGGCGCAGAACACGCTGCAGGTGAAGAATTTTTTGTTGGGGCTTTTCACCGCAGTCGATCCACGCGAGGCGAAGGGCCGCGAAGTCAGCGCGCGCGAACTGCTCGACCGCGGCGCTGAACGCATCGACCGACACAAGGCGCTCGATCCCGAACAGCGCGCCGAGATCGAGAGCACGCTTGGGCGCATTTATTACCAGCTCGGTTTGTACGATCAAGCCGACACGTTGCAGAGCGGTGCGATTGCCGTGTTGTCGGCCATGCCGTCGCAGGTACTCAAGTTGGCTCGCGCGCAAGTCGAACGCTCCGATACCCTCGACGCGCGCGGCGATCTGAAGCGCGCAGCCGAACTCGCAGAACACGCAAGTGTCACGCTGCGCGACTTGCCCGAGGCTACAGTCGAGGATCGCACCCGGGCGGCACATTCGCGCGCGCGCGTCGCGATCGACCAGCGCGATTTCGCCAAAGCCCGGGAATTTTCCGAAGCCGAGATCGCGCTGGCACGGCAGGCTGCGACAACGGATTCTGCATTGTTGTTCGGCGCACTGATGACCTCTGGCGCCGCGAGCTGGGGATTGGCGCAACCGGAACGCGCCGAAGTGACCTGGCGCGAAGCGGTCGCCGTCGCCGAGCGCGACGGTCGGGAACTCGATGTCGCCAAGGGGCGCGGTAATCTCGGAATGGCCCTGCAGCGCGAGTCGCGTTACGCGGAGGCCAAGGCGGTCGAGGAACAGTCGCTGGCGGCCTACGAGAAGGCACTCGGTCCGGACCATGCGTTCACCATGGGCGTCCGTGCCGATCTGGCGCTTTCCAATTACCATCTCGGCCATTACGCAGCTGCGCGCACGATGATGGAACAGGTCGTCGCGGCGGAACGCAAGCGGCTCGGCAATGACCATCCGGCGATCGCCGGCACCGAAATCAATCTGGGACTGCTGCTGGTCGACAGCGGTGATGCGGCGGCTGCCGAACGGGTGTTGACCGAGGCCGTCGCGATTTTCGAGAAGCGCTACGGACGCGACTACGAAGGCGTACGCATCGCACTCGGCGGTCTGGCGCTCGCCCATGCCGCGCTCGGCCAGCTCGACAAGGCGCAATCCGAATTCGAAGAGGTGATTGCGCGTGCCAACAAGCCCGGCACCGGCGAGAGCGGCGGCTTCGTCGATCGCTATCGGCTCGGCGACGTGAAACGGCTGCAAGGCGATCTTCCCGGCGCGATAGAGCTGCAGCGCGCAGCGCTGGCTGCGAGCCGGAAAGAGTACGGCGAAAACAGCCGCTACACGGCGACAGCGCATCAATACCTCGCGCTGTCGCTGCGCGACAGCGGCGATGATGCCGGTGCGGCCGGCGAGTTCCGCGCCGCGCTCGCGGCCTACGCCAGTTATCTGCCGAACGCCGAGCATCCGCTCGCGGCGACGACACGCTACGAACTGGCGCTGCTGCTGCTCAAGCACGACGACACCCGCGCCGAGGCGCTGCGCCTGCTGGCAGAAGCGGCCGATCTGCGCGAGAAGTTCCTCGGCGCTGACGATCCGAAGACGAAGCAGGCACGCCTGGCGTTGAGCCAGGCGCGTGCTGCGGTGAAATCCTGATCAATTGAATCCGTCGGCGAAAATCCGGTCGTTCGAGTAGGAGACGCACGCGGAGAATTCCGAGGTGTTGCCGGGGAACGAATTGCCTGCCGCGTCGGTTGCCGTCACGGTGATCGCGGCACCGAAGGCGATCGACTCCGGCGCGTGCAGTGTGAACGGAACGTGGAACGGAGTCGGCAGTCCGCCGGCGGCTGCGCGCGTGATCTTGCGGCTGCCGAGCCACCGCGCGCCCTGGCGGTTGTCGGCGGCACACGAAGGAGTCGAGTAGACGTCGATGATGTAATCGCCACCCGTCGTCGTAAGTTGGCCGTTTACGACGCCATCGTGCGCAACGCCGGTGGCCAGTCCGATGACCGGGAAGTTCAGTTCGCGATTGGGCAGCAACTGTGCACCGACTGCGTTGTCGTTGTCGTTCGGCGTGATGCCGTCGCCGGCCAAATCTATGCCGATGTAGGTGTTGCTCTTGATGCTGTTCTTGCGAATCGTGTTACCGAGGCCGCTATTGGCGCGCACGCCATAGCTGTTATCCGCGACCGTATTGCTCTGGATCGAGTTGTCATGCGCGCCCTGGTCGATCAGCACTCCGTAGGAGTTGCCTAGCGCGGTGCCGGCGGCATCCGCACCGACGGCGTTGTCGGTGACTGTGTTGCCCTGCGCGGTTGTGCCGTCGAGCTTGATTCCATAACCGTTGTAGCCCACCAGGTTGTCTTTGATCGTATTGTCATGGCCGGCAACATGGATGCCGGCGAGGCTGTTGCCGCGATTCACGTAGACCGAGTTCGTCTTGTTCCAGCCGACGCCCACATAGTTGTTGACGATCGTGTTGCCGTGGGCGGCACCGCTGCTCGCGTTCGGGCCGGTGAGCACTATGCCGTCGTTCTGCGCGATGCCGACGACGTTGCGCTGGCCCTTGTCGCTGCCGCCGATTACCACGTTGGATACACCGGGTCCGACGACGATACCGTTGCCCGCAGGAAACAGGTCGAAGCCGCCGACAATCCCGCCGATGTGCAGGCCCTGCAGGATGTGCCCGCTGCCGCCGTAGAGGCTGACCGCGCTATGGGTGAAGGTGCCGAAGGCGATGCCGGAAAGGCTCATCAGCGTGCTGGCCGGGGCGGAAGCCGGCACGTAGATGCCATCGGCGATGTGGTTGGCGTTGCCGTCGAGGATGATGCACTGCGTGGCGTCGTCGCCGGTGTCGAGCGTATTCGGATTCGATCCCGTTTGCGAGAAGCCTTCGATGAACAGGATCGAGTTGATCTGCGGCAGCGGCGTTTCGAGTTGAATGACATGCGGGCCGCAGGTGGAGCCGATCGCGAACTGGATGATGTGCAGGCCGGCGGCGGCGTTCTGGTTCGCGCTGTTGATCGCCTCACGCAGCGAACCGAGGCCGTGGTCGTTGGCATTACTCACCTGGAGAAAGGTGGCATCGTTGACATTCGACTCGTAGGCGCCGCGATCGACACGGCTGCCGACGAGGCGCGGTCCACCATTGAGGTCGGTCGGAGTCGTGTCGCCGGTCTCGTACTCGCCGGTGTTGATCGTCGGCGAAGTCGGCGACGACAGCGGCCTGTAGTTCGCGTCGAGTTGTGGATTGGCGGTGCGCGTGCCCACTGTGGGGAAGTTGTACGGCGGCGGCGTATCTTGCGTGTGGATGATGTTGTCGACGAGTTCCAGATAGGACGTGTTCGCGTACACATCGACGCCGCCGTTGGTGTTGCCGTAGAAGATGTTGTCGTGCGCGAGCAGTACGGTGTAGGCCGGGAAATCGGCCGAGCTATACGTGGTTACGCAGACGCCGCCTTGCGTGGCGTTCGGATTGTTCATGACGGTGTTGTTGATCAGGGTGAAACTTGCCCCGCCCCAGCTGGAGCTCAGATCGATGACGCAAGGAGTTGTCACGCTGTTATCGACGAATAGCGAGTCGACGATGCGCAAATCGAGGTTGCTGGCGCCGTCTTCTGGGAACCATCCGACGAAGAGCGGGGGGTACTGCCCGCCACTGATACCGGTGAATACGCTGCGGCTGAGCGTGATCGGCCCGGCGGAGCCGAACTCTCCAAAGATGCCGGTAGTAAACGGGGCCGTGAATGTGATGCTGTCGATCGTGAGCGTGGAGGAGTTATCAGTGTCCAACCTCACATAGTCGCTTGGCGTGCCCGTAATGGATGTAATGACAGTCTTGCCAGGCACCAGCGAGCGGCTGAGGCAGTCGGGATACGAGTAGCCGCCAAGAATCTTCAGATTCTCGTAGACCGTTCCCTGGCCGACTTTGAACGTGCCCTCGGTCAGGTGAATCTCGAAATCCTCAAGGTAAATGCTGGTCGCATTGAGTTCGTCGGCGAAAGCCGCCGATGACGAGATGCAGCTGACGCGGGTCGCCAGCGCTGGCGAGGCCGCCAGTGTGAAAATGATCAGCAAAGCGACGCCGCGAAATGCACGGCGATTGAAAGTGCGAAATGAATACATGGCGGTCCTCCGGGCAAGGCGCGAAGTGCCTTGTCGGGACGCAATACGACAGATGCCGGGGAAAGCGGGCAGGCGGGCGGTTGCATGGGGCTACCTGGGGTCAGCCAGGGGCGACACGCCTGGCGAGTCGCCGAGCAGGCGGCAATGCCACCGGCTGAATTTGCAGATCGCCGGCTTCGCATTCGATCCACATGTTATGGTCAGACGCACTACCTGACCGCACCGGGGAACGCATGCTGTATCTCGCCTCGCAATCGCCGCGCCGCCGCCAATTGCTGGAGATGATGGGCATTCGCTTCGACACCGTTGATGTCGATGTGCCCGAGGTGCGCGCTGCGCACGAGCCAGCCGAGGACTATGTAAGCCGCGTCGCCCGCGAAAAGGCCGGGGCCGGCCTGTTGAAACTTTCCGGCGTTGCCGCTGCGGTGGTATTGGGTGCCGACACCGAAGTCGTGCTCGGAGACGAAGTGTTCGGCAAGCCCTCTGACGAAAAACACGCTGCCGACATGCTGCGCCGTTTGTCCGGGCGGACGCACCGCGTCCTTTCAGCCGTGTGGTGCGTGAACGCCGGTCAGGAGGCGCACGCATTGAACATCACCGAAGTGACCTTCACGAAACTATCCGACGCGCAGATTGCCGACTACGTAGCAAGCGGCGAATGCATGGGCAAGGCGGGCGCCTATGCCATCCAGGGTCGAGCGGCGGCATTCGTGCCCCATCTGTCCGGTAGTTATTCCAGCGTCATGGGTCTGCCGCTGTTCGAGACTGTCGAGTTACTTGAGGCATTTGGGATCAAGGCCGGATAAAATCACGGAATGCGCGGGCGGCGCGATCGTTGCTTTGGTCCGCGCTCATCCTCCTCAATTCCGCGATTTCAAGCTGATGCTTGTGGCTCTCGCAATTGCGACCACGGCCCGCTATAAGACGTCTAAGAATAATCGGGTAACCCCTTAAGTGACCGAAGAAATCCTCATCAACGTCACCCCGCGCGAGACGCGCGTCGCCGTGGTGGAAAACGGCATGCTGCAGGAAGTGCATGTCGAGCGTGCGCTGCGCCGCGGCTATGTCGGCAACATCTACAAGGGCCGTGTCAGCCGCGTCATGCCGGGCATGCAGGCGGCGTTCGTCGAGATCGGCTTGGAACGTGCCGCATTCCTGCATGCGTCCGACGTCGTGCGCGCGCTGCCGGCGCTGCTAGCCGACAGCGCCGAAAACGGCAGTGCCCCGGTCGTCCAGCCGCCGATCAGCGAACTCGTGCGGGAGGGCCAGGAAATCACCGTGCAGGTCGTGAAAGATCCGATCGGCAGCAAGGGCGCGCGCCTGACGACGAACCTGTCGGTGCCGTCGCGTTATCTCGTGCTGCTGCCGTACGTGAAAGTCATCGGCGTGTCGGTGCGCATCGAGGATGAAGCGGAGCGCGCACGCTTGAAGGAATTGCTGCAGGGTCTGTCGACCGAGGCGAGTCACGGCTACATCGTGCGCACGAATGCCGAAGGCCAGCCACGCGAAGCGCTGGCCGAAGACGTGGCGTATCTCGGCAAGCTCTGGAATTCACTGCAGGACAAAATCCCGGGAGCGAGCGCCGGTACGCGCGTCTACGAAGACCTGTCGCTGCCGCTACGCGCGCTGCGCGATTTGATGCGCAAGGACGTGGAAAAAGTGCGCGTGGATTCGCGCGAGACCTTCGAGCGCACCATGCAGTTCGCGCAGACGTTCATGCCAGATTTGGCCGAGCGCATAGAACATTACCCCGGCGAGCGTCCGATCTTCGACCTGTATGGGGTCGAGGACGAAATCCAGCGCGCGCTGAAGAAGGAAGTGCCCTTGAAGTCCGGCGGCTATCTCGTGATCGATCAGACCGAGGCGATGACGACGATTGACGTCAACACCGGCGCGTTCCTCGGTCACCGCAATCTCGAGGAGACCGTATACAAGACCAACCTCGAAGCGGCGCAGGCGGCGGCGCGCCAGCTGCGTCTGCGTAACCTCGGCGGCATCATCATCATCGATTTCATCGACATGACCGACGAGGAGCACAAACGCCAGGTGTTGCGCATGCTGGAAAAGTCCCTGGCGCACGATCACGCCAAGACGACGGCCTACGAGATGACGCAGCTGGGCCTGGTGCAGATGACGCGCAAGCGCACCATGGAAAGCCTCGAGCGCCAGCTTTGCGAACCCTGTCCCACCTGCGAAGGCCGTGGCAGCGTGAAGACCGCGGAGACGGTGACCTACGAAATCTTCCGCGAAATTACGCGTGCGGTGCGCCAGTTCGAAGCGAAGAAACTGCTCGTGCTCGCCGCGCCAAAGGTCGTGGCGCGCATCCTCGACGAGGAATCCGCCGGCGTCGCCGAACTGGAGGAATTCATCGGTAAGACGATCCGCTTCCAGCCCGAGGAGCATTATGCGCAGGAGCAATATGATGTCGTGCTGCTCTAGCGCCCCGCTGAACAAGCTGCTCGCGACGCTTCTTCGCAGGTTCGCCAAAAACCGGACGGCGCGGTGACACCGCTGCGCCGCCGTCTGCACCACGCGCGTTTGTTCCTGCAGGCGCTGTTTGCTTCGTGCGTGATCATGCTGGCCGTGCTGGTTGGCCTCACGCAGATTGCCTTGCCGTGGATCACCAGCCATCCGGATCACATCAGCGCCTTTCTCAGCGGGCGCTTGAACCGTCCGGTTACGCTCGATGGCGTTGAAGGTCATTGGGAAGGCGGTGGGCCGCTCTTGATCCTGCACGGTGTGCACATCGGCGGCGCTACACCGGAGCAGCCGCCGGCGAGCGCGATTGCGCAGGCCGAACTGAAGATCAATTTCTTTTCGCTGTTGCACCGCAATCAGGCCTGGAACGAGTTTCGCCTGGTCGGGCTCGATCTGCATCTGCAGCGCGACGACTCGGGCAACTGGGCATTGTTGGGCTTCGGCAGTTCGGATGCGAACAGGAACGCCGACAATTCGCTGTTGTTCGATCTCGGCGCGCTGGTACTGCGCGACATGCACCTCACCATCGACGACCCGGCGGCGCAGCGCCATCTCGCGCTCGCTGCCGACGAAGTACGCCTGCTCAATTCCGGCACTGAGCACCGGGCGGTCGCGCGGCTGCGCAGCGTTAGCGCGCCGACCTCGCCGGTTGACGCCGTGATCCGCTACAACACCGACGACCGCACCGGCGAGCTGTATTTCGGCGGCGAAAAACTGGACCTGGCCGCGTTGCTGCGCGGCTTTGCGCCGGCCGGACTGGAACTCACGCACGGCAACGGCCGCGTGCAGGTGTGGAGTCAGTGGAACCACGACCGCCTGCAGCAGGCGCGCGTCGAGGTCGATCTGAGCACAGTCGTGCTGACCACGCCGATCCCGATCGACCTCGACGAACGCAGACAGATCGTGCCGCGCTCGGGCCTGGATCGACTCGCCTTCGGTTTGCGCTGGCTGCGCAGCGAACAGGGCTGGCAGCTCGACATCGCCGATTTGAACGTCGCCCGTCAGAGTGTGGCCGCGCCGCTGGCGAGTATACATGTGGAAAAAACACGGAGTGACGCTGGCGCGCCTGCTGTATACACGGCGGCGCTGACCGACGTGGACGTGTCCGCCCCGGCGATGATCGCGATGTTCAGCGACGCGCTCGGCGCGCCGCTGCGGCGTTGGCTGTACCTGGCCGATCCGGTCGGCACCGTGCATACGGCGAATCTGCGTTATGCGAGCGCGCAGGATCTGGATGTCGCCGCGGCATTCCGCGACGTGGGCTGGCACGCCGTGGGCAAACTGCCGGGCGTCAGCACGCTCAGCGGAGCGCTGCTCGGTGACCAGGACGCGCTGACCCTGCGCCTGCCCGCGCACAGCGCATTCGGCGTCGACGAACCCAAGGTATTTCGCCAGCCGCTGGAATTCTCCGAGTTCAGCGGCGACATCGCCGCGTATCGCGGCGACGCCGGCTGGCGCATCGAAATCGACGACATCGCGTTCGAAGGCGCGCGCTTCGGCGGGCGGCTGCGTGGCGCGATCGATCTGCACGACGATGGCAGCAAGCCCGAGCTGGACATGTACGCGCTGATTGCGCACGCCGAAGTTCCCGCCTCGCATCTGTTCTGGCCGATCAACATCGTGCCGCCGCCCGCGGTGCGCTGGCTCGATCGCAGCCTGGATTCCGGCACGATCAGGTCCGGTCGTGCGGCGTTCCGCGGCAATCTCGCCGATTGGCCGTTCCGAAACTTTGCCGGGCGCTTCGAAGCGCATGCCGAGGTCGACGATCTGCGCCTGCATTATCTCGATGACTGGCCGGCAGTGGAGCGCGCGCACGTGCTCGCCACATTCGTCAACGTCGGCCTGCATGTCGAAGCCGATGCCGGCAGCGTGCTCGGCAACAAGATCGCTCTGGCCGCAGCCGACATCGGCGATCTCGGCGAACCACTGCTCGATCTGGATCTGAGCGGCAACGGTTCCGGGCGCGATTTGCTCGGGTTCGTCAAAGCAACGCCGCTCGGCACGCGCTACGCCGCGCAACTGCTCGGCGTCGACACGACCGGGCAGGGCAAAGTCGATTTGCACGTCAACGTGCCGATCAAGCATGCCGAGGAGCTCAAGCTCGCCGGTACCGCGGCGCTGAGCAATGCCGATCTGAGCGACACGAAATATGGTTTGCGCTTCGACAAGGCGAACGGCAAGGTGCGCTTTGCCAAGGACGGATTTTCCGCCGACGATCTGGCGGTGACGTTCCAGGGTCAGCCGGCGACGTTTGCGCTTCTGGTCGGCGGCTTCACGGCCGATCCGAAGCACGCGGTCGAAGCGAACCTGGGAGTGAACCTGCCCGCGCGCAGCGTGCTCGCCTATGCGCCACCACTGGTCGGCTATGCAGATCACATTGCCGGTAATGCGGATTGGAATGCGGCATTCAGTGCCGACGGCGGTGAGCACGGCGCCGAGCGCATCGTGCTCAGCTCGAACTTGCGCGGCGTGGCGCTGAACCTGCCGGAGCCACTGACGAAAGCAACCGACAGCGAATGGCCGCTGCGGGTGACTCTCGGCCTGCCACTGCTCGGCGGCAGCCTCGATCTCGCGCTCGGCGATTTGCTGCGCATCCGCGGACGCTTGCCGACACTCAAGGACCCCTTCACGGCGGAAGCCACGTTCGGTGCCAAGGATAGCGGCGCGCCATTGCCCGAGCGCGGCTTCGTCATCGGCGGCACGACTCCGGTGCTGGATCTGACCGGCTGGCTGGATTTCGCGAATGGCAGCGGCAGCGACAACAGCCTGCTGGCCGGCGTGGATCTGCACACTGCCTCGCTGCAGGCCTATGAACGCGATTTCGGCGCCGGCCAGTTCACGTTGACACCCACCAAGGACGGACTCGACCTCGGTTTTCGCGGTGCCAACGTCGAAGGCGGTGTGCAGGTGCCGTCGGCGAGCCAGCGCAAGCGCGGCATCACTGCGCGTTTTGCGAAGCTCTATTGGCCCGAGGCCAAGGAAACCGACGGCGCGCAAGCCTCAGGCCAGAATCCCGCGGTGCTGCCGGCCCTGCACATCCAGGTCGAGGATTTGCGTCTGGGCCAGGCCAATTTCGGTGCGACCACGCTGGAGAGCTACCCGATCAGCGGCGGCACGCACTTCGAACAGGTCAGCACGCATTCGGACAATGTCGAGATGCGCGCGCAAGGCGACTGGACCGGCACGGCGGCCGCGGACCGTTCAGCGTTCTCGATTGATTTTTCCGCACACAATCTCGGCCACATGCTGGATGCATTCGGCTACGCTGGCGCCGTCGATGGCGGCGCCACGGTCGCGCATATCGAAGGGAGCTGGGCCGGTGCGCCGTCGATGTTCGCGCTCGCGCGCCTGAACGGCACGCTGAAAGTTTCGGTGCGCGAAGGCCGCATTCCGGATGTCGACCCCGGCGCCGGCCGCATTTTCGGCCTGTTCAATCTCGGCGCGCTGCCCCGGCGGCTGGCGCTCGACTTCGGCGACTTCTTCAAGTCCGGTTTCAGCTTCGATTCGATCGAAGGCTTGTTTCAGATGAAGGACGGCAACGCGTTCACGAGCAACCTGCAAGTGAAAGGTCCGGCCGCCGATATCCACGTCAACGGCCGTACCGGCCTCAAGGCGAAGGATTACGACCAGACGATGGACGTCACGCCGCATGTCGGCAGCACGTTCATTCTCGGCGGCGCGCTCGTCGGCGGCCCGGTCGGCGCGGCCGCAGGCGCCGTGCTGCAAGGCATCTTCAAGGGCGCGCTCAACGAAGTGGCGCGCGTGCGCTATAGCGTCACCGGCAGCTGGGAAAAGCCGACGATCACCGAACTTTCCAAAGAGACGAAATCCGACAAGGCGAAAGACACGGCGAAATCCACGCCAGCGGTGAAACAGGGGTTGTAACCGGCGCGTTCGACTCGCATATTGTCGTTGCACCTCCACGACGCACATGCCCATGACCTTGCTCACCCTCGCCGAGCAGCAGCTGCTCAAACCCGGCGGTTTTGCCAGCACCGACCTCGATCGCGTTTTCAACCAGCTCATGGGTCCGGCCATCGATGCGGCGGATTTGTATTTCCAGCATTCACGCAGCGAGTCGTGGATGCTCGAAGACGGCATCGTCAAGGACGGCAGCCATTCGATCGAACAGGGCGTCGGCGTGCGCGCGATCAGCGGCGAGAAGACCGGCTTCGCCTATTCCGACGAGATCGTGCTGCCGGAGCTGCTGACCGCGGCGCAAAGCGCGCGCGCGATCGCGCAGTCGGGCAATCCCGGCAACGGACACGCACTCGCTGCGCGCGAGGCGAAGGCGTTGTATGCGCCGATCGATCCGGTCGAATCGCTGGCGAACGAAGATAAAATTGCACTTTTACGCGAAGTGGACAAATTCTGCCGCGCCCAGGACGCGCGCGTGGGGCAGGTGATCGTGAGCCTGTCGGCCACGCTCGACACCGTGCTGATCGCGGCCAGCGACGGCACGCTCGCCGCCGATGTGCGCCCGCTCGTGCGCCTGAACGTGCAGGTCATCGCCGAACAGAACGGGCGACGCGAACAGGGCAGCGCCGGCGGCGGCGGCCGCTACGGCTATTGCGAGCTGCTCGCGAACGGGCGCGCGCATGCGCTCGCGCGCGAGGCCGTGCGCCAGGCGCTGGTGAATCTGGAATCCGTGCCCGCACCGGCCGGGACCATGACCGTCGTGCTCGGCCCGGGCTGGCCCGGCGTGCTGCTGCACGAAGCGATCGGCCACGGTTTCGAAGGCGACTTCAACCGCAAGGGCACGTCGGCGTTCGCCGGTCGCATGGGCGACCGCATCGCCTCGCCGCTGTGCACGGTCGTCGACGACGGCACGTTGCCGGACCGGCGCGGCTCGCTGTCGATCGACGATGAAGGCGTGCCGAGTGAATGCACGGTGCTGGTCGAGAACGGCGTGCTCAAGGGCTACATGCAGGACAAGCTCAATGCACGCCTGATGGGCATGCGCTCGACCGGCAACGGCCGCCGCGAATCGTTCGCGCACCTGCCGATGCCGCGCATGACCAACACTTACATGCTGCCGGGCAAGAGCGATCCGGGCGAGATCATCGCTTCGGTGTCGCGCGGCCTGTACGCCGTCAATTTCGGCGGGGGCCAAGTCGACATCACCAATGGCAAGTTCGTGTTCTCGGCGAGCGAGGCCTACCTGATCGAAAACGGCAAGATCACGCGCCCGGTCAAAGGCGCGACCCTGATCGGTTCCGGCCCCGAAGTGCTGACACGCGTGTCGATGGTCGGCAGCGATCTGAAGCTGGACGAAGGCGTCGGCGTGTGCGGCAAGGAAGGGCAGAGCGTGCCGGTGGGCGTCGGCCAGCCGACGCTGAAAATCGATGCGATGACGGTCGGTGGGACGGCCGCCTAGGTTGCATCAGCGAGCACCTGACGCAGCGCCCGGAACAGCTCGTGAAACGCGTGCAACGGTTTGTTCTGCTCGCGTTCGCTGCGCGCGTTGCGCGCAAGCTGACGCAGGTGCTGGCGGTCGGCTGATGGAAATTCCTGCAGCAATTCGGCCAGCGCCGGGTCGCCTTCGTCGATCAGACGCTCGCGCCATTGTTCGACGCGGTGCAGCGCGGCCGTTTCGCGATGCGCGTGTTCGCGATCGTGTTCGAGCGCGGCGCGGATGGCATCGAGCTCGGCATCTTCGAGCTTGCGCATCTGCTTGGCCAGGTACTGGCTCTGACGCTTGCGCGCGATCTGCTGGGTGACGGCGCGCGTGCGCTGCACTTCAGCGCGCAGGTCGTCGGCCAGCGGCACCCGCGCGAGTTGCGCGTCGGACAGCGCGGCCAGCGTCTGGGCGAGCTTGAGTACGTCGAGCGCTTCGCGACGGAGCTGGCTGCGGCTCGGCTCTTCGTATTCGGATTCGTGATCGGGCATCATCAGTGAAACAGTGGAAAGACAAGCAATGAACGCAATAATCGCACATTCCGACGACTCTCTCGCGCAGCTCGATCGTCTGGCCAATCTCGCCGACGAGGTCGTGCGCCGCTGCAAGGCCGCTGGCGCGAGCGAAGCGGAAGTCGGCGCCAGCGTCGATACCGGGTTGAGCGTCAACGTGCGCCTTGGCGAAGTGGAGACGATCGAGCATACCCGCGACCGTTCGTTCGGCGTAACCGTGTATTTCGGCAAGCGCAAGGGTTCGGCGAGCACGGCCGACCTCAAGCCCGATTCGATTGCGAAGACGATCGAGCAAGCCTGCGCGATCGCGCGCTATACCGAAGAAGATCCGGCTGCCGGACTCGCCGATCCGGCGCGCCTGGCGACGCGATTTCCGGACCTCGACGTGTGGCATCCATGGCCGCTGGCGCCCGCCGCGGCGATCGCGCTCGGCAAGGAAATCGAAGACGGCGGGCGCAGCACCGCCGGCATTTCCAATTCCGAAGGCGCGACGGTGCAGGCCGGCGAATCATTCGCTGTCTACGCGACGTCCGCCGGCTTCGTCGGCAAGGAACGCGGTACGCGGCATTCGCTGTCCTGCGCGCTGATCGCAGATGATGCCGCCGGCATGCAGCGCGATTACTGGTACGAGACTGTGCGTGCCGCCGACGATTTCCCTGCTGCAGCCTCGGTGGGCGCGAAAGCGGCGCAGCGCACGCTGGCGCGTTGCAACGCGCGCAAACTCGATACACGCGCGTGCCCGGTGCTGTTCGCGCCGGAAGTCGCACGTGGCCTGGTCGGACACCTCGTGGCGGCCGTGAGCGGCGGTGCGCTGTATCGCAAGGCGAGCTTCCTGCTCGATCACGCTGGAAAAAGTATATTTCCGCACTTTGTGGAAATAATCGAGCGGCCGCAGCTGCCGCGCGGCCAGGGCTCGGCGGCGTTCGATGCCGAAGGCGTCGCGACAGTCGATCGCGACCTGATTCGCGGCGGCACGCTGCAGCGTTACGTGCTCGGCAGCTATTCGGCGCGCAAGCTCGGTCTGCAAAGCACCGCTAACGCCGGCGGCATCCACAATCTCGTCGTCACTCCAGGCGCGGACGATTTCGCCGGCATGCTGAAAAAACTCGGCACCGGCCTGCTCGTCACCGAGGTCATGGGGCAGGGCGTGTCGATCGTCACCGGCGACTACTCGCGCGGCGCTTCGGGTTTCTGGGTCGAGAACGGAACGATCGCGTATCCGGTCGAGGAGATCACGATCGCGTCGAATCTGCGCGACATTTTTGCCGGCGTCGCCGCAATCGGCAATGACGTCGACCGGCGCTCGCACGTTCTCACCGGCTCGATCCTGATCGACAAAATGACGGTTGCGGGAAGCTGATATGCTTTTCGCCAGCACGTACACGAGGAATTCAAGATGAGTTCGCCTCAGAGTGATGTGAACGCGCCGGGTACGCCGGGCAACGAGGAAAAGCAGTGGGCGTTCTTCGCGCATCTGTCGGCGCTGGTCGGCTTCGTCATCCCGTTCGGTTCACTGCTGGGTCCGCTGATCATCTGGCAGATGAAAAAGCACGAGATGCCGTTCGTCGACGAGCAGGGCAAGGAAGCACTGAATTTCCAGATCACGATGGCGATCGCGTTCGTGGCCTGCTGCGTGCTCATGCTCATATTGATCGGATTTCTGCTCGCCGCGATCGTCGGCTTGGTCGACATCATTTATACGATCATCGCCGCGATCGCCGCGAACAACGGCCAGGCTTATCGCTACCCGTTCAATCTGCGTCTGATCAAATAGCGTCAGCGCGGCCCGCGCCGGAAATTGACTTCATCCTTGGCGCGGCGTAGCGTCCGGCGACGACTCGCGCGCACACTAGGGGACGCCGATGGTTTCGGTCCGCTTGCCTTCTCGCTTCTTGTTTCCTGCGCTGGCGCTGCTTGCGCTCAGCGCGAACGCCGCCGCGGCGATCCCGCAAACCGAACGCGACGCCTTGATCGCGCTCTACAACAGCACCGGCGGCGCGCAGTGGGAGCATAACCTCGGCTGGAACGGGCCAGCCGGCACTGAATGCGAGTGGGACAATGTGGTCTGCGACAGCACGGGCTCGACCGTGCTCGAGCTGCATCTGTCGTACAACAACATGACCGGCACGTTGACTCCGCTGTCGGCGCTGACCAACCTGCAGTTTTTCGACGTCGACGACAACGCGCTGAGCGGCCCATTGCCGACGCTCTCCGGCCTGAGCAAGCTGCAGTATTTCGACGTACTCAATAACGGCTTTAGTGGCCCGATTCCGGCGCTGACCGGCCTGACCAGCCTGCAATACTTCAATGCCGATTCCAACCATCTGAGCGGCCCGTTTCCGTCGCTCGCGGGTTTGAGCAACCTGCAGGTTTTCGATATTGCCGACAATCATCAGACCGACGGCAACAGCGGCGACGCGAACGGTCTGACCGGCACCCTGCCGTCGCTTTCGGCATTCACCCAGCTGCAAGTGTTCAAGGTCGGCGGCAACAAGCTGAGCGGCGTCTTGCCCGACCTGACGCCGCTCAAGCAGTTGCAGGACTTCGAGGCCGCCGGCACCTGGACCGGCGACGGCAATCATTTCACCGGGCCGGTGCCTGCGATTGCCGGATTGACTGCGCTGCAGTATTTCGACGTGCACAACAACCAGCTGACCGGCCCGGTTCCCTCACTGGCCAACTCGCCGAGCCTGATCGGGTTCTCGGTCGGCCAGAACCAGCTCAGCGGCAGCATACCTTCGCTCGCCAACATTCCGCAGATCCAGTACCTGGGGTTCTATGACGACGGCTTGAGCGGGCAGATTCCGCCGTTGTCCGGGCTGACTCACCTTGTGCAGATCAGCGTCGGCTACAACAACAACCTGAC
>Ga0070666_10000872_pt1 | contig 18291 bp, 13 predicted proteins | sample KBSS23metaG_FD_64677 | JGI IMG/M metagenome (GOLD analysis project Ga0070666, IMG submission 64677) | Switchgrass rhizosphere microbial communities from Kellogg Biological Station, Michigan, USA - KBS S2-3 metaG | ecosystem: Host-associated > Plants > Roots > Rhizosphere > Soil ... | reverse complement strand
CGCTCCGATCCGGCGCGGGAAGCGGCGGCCGCGCCGTCGGCGGCGCGCGTTCCATCCGCCGAGCGCGGAACGCCCACGGAGGCGTCGGCGGCCCCGCGCGGCCCCGGCGTCGGGAGCTCGGCGATGGGCGTGACGGGCTCGGAAGACGTCGACGTCTCCGAGGCGGTGACGGCCGGATTGGCGGCGGCCGCGGCCGCGACGGCCGAGGCCGCGGTCGCGCGCATCGCCGGGGCAGGCGTCGCCGCGCCCGCCGCGATCGTCCTCTCTCCGCGGCCGCGCAAGAGCAGGACGCCCGCGAGGATCAGCACCGCGAGCGCCAGGAGCAGGATCGGCAGACCGGACGCGCGCCGCGGCGGCCCCTGCGCAGCGGGAGGCGGCCATGAGGCCGTCGGGGAATCGGCCGCCGGCGACGATTTCGAAACGACGGTCGGCGGCGCGGGCGGCGGAGGAGGCGGAGGCGGAGCCGCGGCGGGCGTCCTCGCGCCGATCGCCGGCGCCACCGCGCGGCGCGTCATCTCCGACTCGCGCTGGATCGTCTCGATCCGGGAGAGCTCCTTGAGGAAGGCGTGCGCGTCCGCCGGACGCTTGTCGGGCTGCTTCGCGAGCAGCCGAGCCATGACCTCGCGGGTCGCCGGCGGCAGGTTCGCCTTGAGCTCCAGCGGGTCGCGCGGCTCGGTGTGGAGGATCTGGTAGACCAGCGTCGTGATCGACTCGCCGGGGAACGGCCGCACCGAGGTCAAGAGCTCGTAGAGCACGACGCCCAGCGAGAAGAGGTCGGACCGTCCGTCCAGCTTCTCCCCGCGCACCTGCTCCGGCGACATGTAGGCGGGACTCCCGATCATCTGCCCGGTCCGCGTCAGGTCGGACGTCGTCGCGTTGGTGAAGCGCCCGATCCCGAAGTCCGTGACCTTCACGCGCCCGTCGCGCGCGATGAGGATGTTCCCCGGCTTGATGTCCCGGTGGAGCACGCCGCGCTCGTGCGCGTGCGCGAGGGCCTCGGCGGTCTGCCGGACGATCGCGATCTTCGCGCTGAGGGGCAGGTCGTCCGGCGCCACGAGGTAGCGGGTCAGCGACTTGCCCTCGACGTACTCCATCGCGATGAAGTAGTCGTCGCCGTCGCGTCCCACGTCGTAGATGGTGACGATGTTCGGGTGCTGAAGGCGGCCGGCGAGGCGGGCCTCCTTGCGCAGCCGCTCCTCGATCTCGATCGCCGTCTCGTCGCGGTCCATCCCCGGCCGCACCGTCTTGATCGCGACGGGGCGGCCGATCTGCGGATCGTTCGCGAGATAGACGACGCCCATGGCGCCCTGCCCGAGTACGGTGGAGATCTCGAACCGGCCGAGCCGCGAGCCCGGCGTCAGGAAGCTCATGCCCCGTCGTCTTCGGCCAGGTTCCTCTCGGCGTCTCGCTCGCGCTCCGCGATCAGCGCGCGGGCCTCCTCGGCGCGGTCCGGCGGGACCATGACCCGAGCCCTCCCCAGCGCTCCGAGGTTCTCGGGCCAGGGCGAGGCGTCGGCGCCCTCGATCTCACACGGAATCTCCTCGGACTCGAGCAGGCCGGCGATGATCTCGGCCTCCTCGTCGTCGCCGACCGACGCGATCTCGATCCAATCGCCGCCGTCACGCTCGTCGCTCTCTGACATGCCCCGTCCTTTCCGGTTTCCTTCAGCCCTTCACGACCTCGAGCCGCTTCGCGCCGCGCGGCTTCACCGTCCCGACGACCGCCGCGCGCGATGCGCCGCGCTCGCGGCACCGCGCCGCGAAGGCCTCCGCCTGCTCCGCGGGCAGGGCGACCAGCAGGCCGCCCGAGGTCTGCGCGTCCGAGAGGATCAGGAGGTCCTCCTCGCCGACGCCCGGACCGGTTGCGGTGCGCTCGGCCAGATGACGCATGTTCGCGCGCGACCCGCCGGGCGCGACGCCCTCCGCGACGAGCCGCCGCACCTGGGACAGGAGCGGGATCCGGGAGAGCGCGAACTCCGCCGTCGTGCCGGAGGCGTCCATCATCTCGTAGGCGTGGCCGAGGAGTCCGAAGCCGGTCACGTCCGTCGCCGCGTGGATGTCGAATCCGTCCATCGCCTCGACCGGCGCGCGGTTCAGCGTGCACATCACCCCGACCGCCTCCTCGAGCGCGTCGTCCGACAGCTTCCGCGAGGCGCCGCCTTCGCTCGCCGAGTCGATCCGGCCCGCACGGATCGTGATGCCGATCCCGAGCGGCTTCGTCAACACGAGCGCGTCGCCCGGCCGCGCCCCGGCGTTTCGCGTCACCTTCGCCTCGTCGACGACGCCGGTCACGGAGAGCCCGTAGAGCGGGATGTCGTGGTCGATGGAGTGTCCGCCCGCGATCACCGCGCCGGACTCCGCGACCTTCTCGGAGCCGCCGCGGAGGATCTCCTCGAGCACGGCGCCGGGCAGCACCTTCATCGGAAACGCGACGACCGCGAGCGCGAGCAGCGGCCGGCCGCGCATCGCGTAGACGTCGGAGAGCGCGTTCGTGGCGGCGATGCGCCCGAAGAGACGCGGGTCGTCCACCACCGGCGTGAAGAAGTCGATCGTCTGGACGATGGTCGCCCCCGGCGCGACGCGATAGACCGCGGCGTCGTCGGACTCGGCGTTCCCGACGAGCAGGTTGGGATCCGAGGCGCCCGGGACGTTGCGCAGAAGCGCCGCGAGGTCGAACTGGGGGATCTTGCAGGCGCAGCCCGCGCTGGAGGCGAAGGTCGAGAGCGGCCGATGCGTCAGGGTCGATTCGGGCACGAGGGAATCTTATCTCCCGGCCGTCCGAGATCCGGCGGTCGGTGGTCAGCGGCCGGTAGTCCGTTCCGCCGCAGCGCGGACGACCGACCACCGACGACGGACGACCGACTCGTGCCTAGTCGTCGTCGCCGCGGATCAGGAAACCGAGGACGAAGCCCACCGCGGCCGAGACGGCGATCGCGGTGCCGGGATTCTCGCGCACGTAACCGCGCAGGTCGTCCCACAGATAACCGTAATCACTCTCGATCTTCTTCGCGGCCGACTTGACCGACTTGCGGACATCCTCGCTGACGTCGTCGAACTGATCGCGGGCCTTCGAGTAGGAATCGCCGAGGACCTCCTTGGTCCGGTCGATTTTCTCCTCGACGAAGTCGCGCGCGCGATCGAACGGGGTCTCTTTCGCCATGATCGCCTCCCTCTAGCGAATTCCGATCATATACCCTTGCCCGAGTCATGAGCACCGCGGTCGCGCCGCGTGAAAAGGCCGCCGGCTGGTCGCTGCGCCGAGTCGTGGCGGAGACGTTCCGGGGCTTTCGCGCCGACCGCGGCCTCGACCTCGCGGCGTCCCTGGCCTTCGCGTCGCTCCTGACCGCCATCCCCCTGCTCGTGACCTTCTCACTGTTCCTCGCCACGTTCTTTCAGGAGAACGACGACCAGATCCTCACCGTGGTCAATGCGATCCTGCCCTACCAGACGACGAGGCTCATGGAGAACCTGGGCGACTTCGTCCGCGAGTCCACCGCGATCTCCACCGTGGGCCTCCTCCTCCTGATCGTGGCCTCCGTGCGACTCATCTTCGTGGTCGAGGGCGTCTTCAACGCGGTGTGGGGCGCGCCGCGCCGCCGCGCGCGCCTGACGCGGCTGATCCTCTACACGTTCGCGCTCGTCGCCCTGGCGCTCGTGCTGGGCGGAATCTTCTGGGGCCTCAAGGCCCTGCGCCGGTACGTGGGTTGGGATTCGGTTCTCGCCTCCCCCGCCTTCGCGGCGGTCGCCCCGTTCGTCCTGAAGGCGTTCTTCCTCACGCTGCTCTACCGCTACCTCCCGAACGCGAAGGTCCGCTGGTCGGTGGCCGCGGTCGCGGGCTCGACCGTCGCCCTCGCGCTCGAGCTCCTGCGCGTCTGCTTCAGCCTCTACGTCGAGGGGCTGCTTCGGATGAACCTGATCACCGGGTCTCTCGCGTTCCTCTTCTTCGCGGTCCTCTCGCTCTACTTCGCGTGGGTCCTCATCCTCCTCGGCGTCGAGCTGACGCACGTCCTGCAGACGGAGGCCACCGAGAGCGCGTCGGGCCGCTTCCGTTCGGGACGCGCCGAGCGCGCGATCCGGATGCTGCTCAAGATGTCGAGCTTCGAGCCCGCGCCGCTCGCCGAGCTCGAGATCGATCCCGAGGCGCCCTCGGCGGAGACGGGCCCGATGCTCGAGGACCTGAAGCGCGCGGGCCTGGTGACGGGCGACGCGGCGGAGGGCTTCCGCCTGGCCGCGCCGGGACGCGAGATCACGGTCGCGCGCATCGTGGAGGCCCTCTCGCCGGGTCTCTATCACATCGACCCGCAGAGCCAGGACCGGGTCGCGCTCGTCCTCGAGCCCCTCTTCTATCGCCTCGACGCGGAGCGCCGCGCGCTGCTCAACGCCACGCTCGCGGATCTGCGCCGCTCGTAGTCCGCCGCTCGCGCTCCTAGGCCGACGCCCGCGGACGAAGCGCCTTCAGGAGCGGCGGCGCCACGAACGTCGTCGCGAAGACCGCCACGAGCACGGCCACGAAGACACGTTCCGGCAGCGCCTTCGTCGCGAGGCCGAGGGAGGCGAAGATCAGACCGACCTCGCCGCGCGGCACCATGCCCGCGCCGATGAACGGGCGGCGGATCCTCCCCCAGGCGCAGAAGCCGGCGAGAAACTTGCCCGCGAAGCCCACCGCCGCCAGCGCGATACCCAGCCCGAGGGCGGGACGGTTCTCCGCGACGGCGGGGTTGAGGAGCCGCACGTCGACCTGCGCGCCAACGAAGACGAAGAAGATCGGCGCGAAGAGGTCGACCACGGGCCGGAGCGCCTCCTCGATGTCGTGCCGGCGATTCGTCCGGGCGAGCGCCGTTCCCGCGGCGAACGCGCCGACGATCGGCGCCGAGTCGGCCTTCTTCGCGGCCCAGGCGACGAGGAGAGCGAACGCGACCGAGGACGCCACCAGAATGCCGCGGACGTTCGAATTTCCGACCACTCCGACGAGACGGCGCGCCAGCGGAAGCCCGACCACGACCGCCGCGATCAGGAAGAGGATCGAGACCGCCGCCGAGCGGAGCGTCGCGCCGACCTCCAGCGCCCCCGACTCGGCCACCTTGCCGACGATGGCGAGGATGATCAGGCCCAGAACGTCGTCGACGACCGCGGCGCCCAGGATGATCTGGCCCTCGCGCGTCTTCAACGCGCCGAGCTCCGAGAGGACCCGCGCCGTGATCCCGATCGACGTGGCCGTCAGCGCGGCGCCGACGAAGATGGCGGTCAGCGTCTCGTAGCCGAGCGCCGCCGTGACCGCGTATCCGCCGGCGAAAGGCAGGATCATGCCGACGAGCGCGACCGCGAGGGCGGGTCCGCCGACCCGGATCAGCTCGTCGAGGTTGGTCGCGAGGCCCACCTCGAAGAGCAGGAGCACCACGCCGATCTCGGACAGCAGGAAGACGCCTTCCGAGAGCGGGACCAGGCCGAGCGCCGACGGGCCCAGGACGACCCCGGCCAGGAGCTCGCCGAGGACGGACGGCTGGCCGATGCGCTCGACGAGATCGCCGAAGACCTTGGCGCCGAGGAGCGCGACGGCGAATGCGAGCAGGAAGGCGCCGACGTCGACGTGTTCCACGCGAGCGTGATCATAAGTGTCGTTTGCCGCGGTCAGGCGGGCGTGCTATCCTCCGCGCCCTCTTCCGCGTGGGGCTGTAGCTCAGTTTGGGAGAGCGCGTGAATCGCACTCACGAGGTCGCCGGTTCGATCCCGGTCAGCTCCACCAACCGTCGCCTTCGCTCCGCTCGGAATCTGGCTTCGCCACCGGCGCTCGGCTCGCCCAAAGGGGCTCGACCGAGCGCCTGATTCCTCGCTTCGCTACGGCTCCCGCGGCGCGCGGCGTCCTCCCCTGCCCCCGGGGAGATTCGGCGCGCCGCGAACAATACCGACATTGCCTCTCGTCGAGGGCTCTGGTTGCGAACCGTCTGGCCGCCGGTCGCGCAGCGACCGCCGCGGCCCGGTCTCGTCGCCTTCGCTGCCCTCGGGGTCTGGCTTCGCCACCGGCGAGCGGCTCGCCCAAAGGGGCTCGACCGCTCGCCTGACCCCTCGCTTCGCTGCGGCTCCCGCGGCGCGAGGCGTCCTCCGCTGCCCTCGCGGAGATTCCTCGCGCCGCGGACTCGTTCTAGGCGGCCGCTGAAAGGAGCTCTGGGTCTCAACCGTCTGGCCGCCGGTCCCGCAGCGACCGCATCAAGATTCCGTTATATCGACGCACGGCACGGCCCGGGAAACGTATGCTGGGGAAAACCCGTATGTCCCAGGACCCTGAGAGCGGGAGAGATGAGTCCCGGCACGACGTGACGCTGCTCCTCGTCAAGTGGCGCGGCGGCGACGAGCAGGCGCTCGATGAGCTCGTGTCGGTGGTGTACACGGAGCTGCGCCGGCTGGCCGGACGGTATCTCCGTCAGGAGAGACCCGGACAGACGCTCCAGACTCACGACCTCATCCACGAAGCCTTTCTCCGCCTGATCGGCCAGCGCCACGTCGACTGGCAGAACCGCGCGCACTTCTTCGGAATCGCCGCGCACATGATGCGGCGCATCCTGACCGACCACGCGCGCCGGCGCGCGTCCGTCAAACACGGCGGGGGATTGCGCCGCGCGATGCTCGAAGAGGTGCCGGACATCGCCACCGCGAGCGACGACGGCATCGTCGCCGTGGACGAGGCGCTCCTCGAGCTCAAGAAGGTCGATGCGGATCTCGCGAAGATCGTGGAGCTGCGTTTCTTCGGCGGGCTGGAGCACGACGAGATCGCGACGGTTCTCGGCGTCTCGAACCCCACGGTGCGCCGCCGCTTCCGCATCGCCAAGGCCTGGTTGTTTCGGCGCCTGAGCCAGGGGCAAACCTAGTGGTTGCGGCGGATCGTTGGCGGCGCATCGAGGCGCTCTTCGATGAGGCGTCCGCACTGCCCGCGGGCGAACGAATGGCCTTCCTCTCGCGCGCCTGCGGCGAGGATCTCGAGATGCGGAGCGAGGTCGAGTCCCTGCTCGCCGCCGATGAAAGCGCGGGCGAATTTCTCGGACGACCCGCCTTCCCGGAGACCCCTCCCCTCTTCCCGGCGTCACTCGTCGGCCGGCGGATCGGCCACTACGCGGTCGAGTCTCTGCTCGGCGAGGGCGGCATGAGCACGGTGTATCTCGCGGTACGCGCCGACGACGTCTACCAGCAGAAGGTCGCGCTCAAGGTCCTGGCCTATGGCGCGGACCGCTCCGACCTCTCGGCGCGGTTCCGCGCCGAACGCCAGATCCTGGCCTCGCTCGACCACCCCGGCATCGCGCGGCTCCTGGACGGCGGCAACACCGACGACGGGCGGCCCTACCTGGTCATGGAGTACATCGGCGGGGAGCCCATCGACCGGTACTGCGACCGCCATCGTCTCGGAATCGACGCCCGGATCGACCTCTTCCGCCAGGTCTGCGCCGCGGTGCAGTACGCGCATCAGAACCTGGTGGTGCATCGCGACATCAAGCCCTCGAACATCCTGGTCACCGCCGGCGGCGTGCCGCGCCTGCTCGACTTCGGCATCGCCAAGTTCCTCGAGGGCGCCCAGCATCCCGGAACGATCGAGGCGACGGCGACCGGCCTCCGTCTGATGACGCCGCTCTACGCCAGCCCGGAGCAGGTAGAGGGGGGCGCGATCACGACCGCCACCGACGTCTACTCTCTGGGCGCCCTGCTGTACGTGCTCCTGACGGGTCAATCCCCCTACCGCGTACCCGCGACCCGGCCGGACGCGCTGCAGCGAGCCGTCCTCGAGCAGAATCCGGAGCGGCCCAGCGCCGCCGCCGGCCGCACGACGGACGAAGCGAGCTCCCGGCCGTCCGATGGCGCCGGAGAAGAGGGGCCCACGGCGGAGGCGTTGGCCGAGGAGCGCGGCCTGCGTCCGCTGCAGCTCCGGCGCAAACTGCGAGGCGATCTCGACAACATCGTCCTGACGGCGCTGCGCAAGGAGCCGGCCCGGCGCTATGCCTCGGTCGCTCTCCTGTCCGAAGACCTGCGGCGCCATCGCGAGCAGCTGCCCGTGGCGGCGCAGCCGGACACTTTGGGGTATCGCGCACGCAAGTTCGTGCTCCGCCACCGGGCCGGGGTCGCCGCGGCCGCGGCGGGACTGGCGATTCTCCTGGGCCTCGCCGCGACCATGACCGTGCAGGCCCTGCGGCTCGCCCGCCAGCGGGACGAGATCCGGGCGGAGCGCGACAAGGCGCTGAAGCTCACGGGCCTGCTCGAGCAGGTGTTCAGCGGCTCCGATCCGAGCGAGTCCCGCGGAGAGACGCTGACGGCTCGGGAGATCCTGGACAAGGGCGCCGCGCGCGCGATGGCCGACCTCGAGCACCAGCCGGAGACGCAGGCCTCGCTCGCGCTGGTCATCGGCAGGGTCTATCAGCGGCTGGGGCTGAAGGAGCGCGCCCAGCCGTTCCTGCAGCAGTCGCTGTCGCTGCGGCAACGGCTCCGCGGCCCGTCGGATCCCGCCGTCGCCGAAAGCCTGCTGGCGCTCGCCCTCCTGGACCAGGACCGGGGCGAGTTCGCCGCCGCGGAGGCGGGCCAGCGGCGGGCGCTGGACATCCTTCGGGGGCGGTTGGGGGACGAGGATGCCAGCGTCGCCGATGCGCTCAACGACCTGAGCGCGACGCTCATTGCGCTGGCGAAATACCCGGAGGCCGAGTCGGGGCTTCGCCGGGCTCTCGTCATCCATCGCAAGGTCCACGGCGACACCCACGAAACCGTCGCCAGCGACCTGAGCAACCTCGGCTCCGTCCTGCGGAAGGCGGGGAAGCTCGCCGAAGCGGAGGCCGCCCACCGCGAGGCGCTGGCGGTCGGCCGGAAGGTCTTCGGGCCGGTGCACCCGGACCTCGCCCGGCAGGTGAACAACCTGGCCGTCGTCCTCCGCGACGAGGACCGCTTCGCGGAGGCGGAGACCTACGCCCGCGAGGCGCTGGGCATCACGCGCAAGCTCTACGGCGTGGAGCATCCCGACATCGCGCTTCAGCTCAGCAACCTGGGATCGATTCTCCGGGGTCGCGGCGACTACGAAGGCGCGATCGCGGCGGCGCGGGAGGGACTCGAGATGCGCCGCCGGCTCTTCGGTCCGGATCATGAGCAGGTAGCGATGAGCCTCGGCAATCTCGGGGATCTGATGGAGCAGACGGGGAACCTCGCGGAGGCGCGCTCGCTCTATGAGGAGGCGCTGCGCGTCGAGCGCAAGGCCCTCGGTCCCGAGCATCCCCGCACCGCCACCGTCCTGGCGCACCTGGCCGACGTGTCTCTCGCTCAGGGCGACCTCGGGAGGGCGGAGCCCCTCGCGCGCGAGGCCATGGAGATCCGCCGAAAGGCCCTGGGGGAGGGCCATGCCGACTTCGGGGCGTCCCTCGTGACGCTCGGGTCCATCCGCCTCGCGGCAGGCGCGAGCGCGGAGGCCGAGGATCTGCTGCGCCGGGGGCTGGCGGTCCTGGAGAAGGCGCTGCCCGCGGGCAATTGGCGCATCGCGGATGCCCGGAGCCGCCTCGGCGACTGCCTCGCAACGCTCCACGAGGCCAAAGACGCCGAGCCCCTTCTGGTGGAAGGGTACGAGGGCCTCCAGCGGGGGCGCGGAGCGCAGAACGCCCGGACCGTGGCGGCTCTCGAGCGGCTGGTCAGGTTCTACGAGGGACTGGGGAACGCCACGGCCGCGGCCGCCTACCGCTCAAAAATCGCTCGCTGAAGGGCCGCTCGGGTGATCGTTTCGGAGCGGATTCCCCGCGTTTGGTTCAGGAAGCCGGATTTCTGACCGGCTCGGCGAAAGGGGACCCAATGTCCACCGAAATGAAAAAGATGGCGCGGCTGGCTTTCGCCGGCGCGGTCACGATGGCGCTCCTCGGGGCACTTCCGGCACGGGCTCAGGCTCCGCTCTGGCCGGAGGCGCCGTGGCGGGCGTTCGTGACCGGGAGCTATCCGCAGGGCTTTCTGCCGAGCTCCCTCGCCGCCGGCGATCTCGACGGCGACGGCGACATGGACGTGGTGGTCGGTCAGAGCTTCTTCGGAGGCCCGGGCGTGTCGGTTCTCGAGAACCTCGGGGACGGCACCTACCTGGCCCCGGTCTATTACGTTCTGCCGCTGAACCAGTCCGTGGGGCAGGTCGCGCTGGCCGACTTCGATTCCGACGGGGACCTGGACGTCTTCGCCACCGTTCGAGGCGCCAACGACGACGCGACGAAGCTCCTCGTCTGGCGCAACAACGGCAGCGGGACGCTGGCCGCTCCCCTCGAGTTCACGACCGGGCAGGCCCCGGTCGGACTGCTGGTCGCCGACTTCACGGGGGACGGCAAGCCGGATGTGGCGACGGCCAACTACGCCTTCGCTGCACGGACCGTTTCGTTCCTCAAACACAACGGGCAGACCGGTGCGGGCGCGGGCTACCTCCCCCGGACGGACATACCCGTGGGCATGCGCGCCGAGGATCTCGCCGCCGCCGACGTCGACGGCGACGGTCACCTGGATCTTGCGGTGGGAGGCTTCCAGGACAACAACGTGACCTACGTCTCGATCCTCTTCGGCGACGGGAACGGAGCCTTCGCCGATCCCGTGCCGTACGAGGCGGCGCCCGGAAGCTTCCCGGCCGCCCGGACCCGCGTGGCGCTCCGTGACCTCGACGACGACGGCGACCCCGACCTGATCAGCGGCGGCCCCTACGAGTTCCCGCCCATCACCGAGGGCGCGATCACCATCCGTCGGAACGACGGCCTGGGGTCGTTCGGCGAGGCGGAGATCTATTACATGCAGGAGGCCGACCCCGACCCCTGGTCGCTGACCACCGCCGACCTCAACCACGATGGTTTCCCGGACGTCATCGCGGCGACGCCCTCGGGACGCACGACCGACGGCTACGCGGTCTTGCTGTCCGACGGACTGGGCGGGTTCGGAGCTCCCGTGCGGTACGAGGCGGAGCAGTGGACCTACGCCGCCGTGGCGCTCGACGCCAACGGCGACGGCAACGTGGACGTCGCCACGATCGCGGGGTTCTCGGCCGCGATGACCGTCCACGCGAATCCGGGCAGCGGCGGCTTTCCGATCCTGCCCCGCTACCCGCTCGCCGAGTTCAACGACGGCTTCGCCAGCGCCGACATCGACAACGACGGCGACATCGACATCGTGACGAACAACCTGGTCAGCATCCTCGTCAACGACGCCGTGATCATGGTCCTGAAGAACAACGGCGATGGCACGTTCTTCCTCTGGGACTCCTACCAGTACGCGCCGCCGCGGAACTTCGGCGAGATCAAGCTGCGCGACCTGAACGGCGACGGGTTCGTCGACATGCTGCTGGCGCCCGACGACGACTTCCCGCCCTACAACTTCGGCACCGCCGTCAACAACGGCGACGGCACCTTCGGCCCGGTCGTCGTCCAGCCGGTCGGTTCCTGCGGACAGGGCTCGATCGACGCCTTCGATCTGGACGGCGACGGCGACCTCGACGTGGTCCTGACCGAGGAGCAGGGCTGCCCCGCCGTTCCGCAGCCGCGGATCTTCGTGTTCCGCAACGACGGCAACATGGTGTTCGTCCCGGCCACGATCCTCGTCTCGAACGCCGGTTTCCCCCGCGGCATCGAGGGCGCGGACCTCAACGGCGACGGGCGCGTCGACCTGGTGACCGCGCTGAACACGACCATGGGAGTCTTCCCCAACAACGGCAACTTCTCGTTCGGCTCGCCGGTCCTGAGCAGCACCGCTCCCTACAAGTTCAAGCTGGCGGACTTCAACGGCGACGGCAAGCCGGACGTGGGGATGATCCTGAACCAGACCGAGGTCTACGAGGTCCAGGTCGCGACGGCGTTCGGGCTGGGCGGCGGCGTTTTCGGTCCCCTCCACACCCAGCGAGGCTCGAACACGGCCGAGACCCTCCGCATCAGCGACGATCTCGACGTCGGCGACTTCGACGGCGACGGCCACGTCGACCTGTTGACCTTCAACTTCGCCTCGAACGACGTCTCGGTGTTCCTGAACGCGGGCAACGGAACGCTGCGCCCGCAAGAGCGCTACGGCATCGGAAACGCGCCGCTCCTCGGCTCCGTCGCCGACTTCAACGGCGACGGCCGGCCGGACGTCGCGGCCGCGATCGGACTGCCGCCGTACGGGTTCGACAACGCCGTGGTCATCCTGCGCAGTGTCGCGATCGTTCCGGTGTCGCTCTCGGTCGACGCCGCCGGCAACGGCGTCCTCGAGCCCAACGAGACCGTCGTCGTGGCGCCGAGCTGGCGGAATTCGAGCGCGGCGGCGATGACCTTGACCGGCGGCATGTCCGACTTCACCGGGCCCGCCGGATCGACCTACTCCATCCTCGACCCGTCCGCCGACTACGGCACCGTCGCCGCCGGCGACACGGCCAGCTGCGGCGCCGACTGTTACGCCGTGAACGTCGCCTCCGCCGGCCGTCCGGCCACTCACTGGGACAGCACCATCACGGAGACGGTGACCCCGAGCGGGGCGAAGAAGACCTGGACGCTGCACCTCGGCGGCAGCTTTCTCGACGTTTCGCCCGCCGATCCGTTCTATCCGTCGATCGAGACGATCTTCCACTTCGGCGTCACGGCGGGGTGCGGCGGCGGCACGACGTTCTGCCCGCTGCGGGACAACCTGCGCCAGGAGATGGCTCCCTTCCTGCTCAAGGCGTTCCTGGGGCCCGGCTACGTGCCGCCGGCTTGCACGGGCCTCTTCACCGACGTCCCGTGCCCGGTCACGCCGGAATTCCCCTACTCCGATTTCATCGAAGACCTCGCGACGCGCGGAATCAGTGCCGGCTGCGCGAGTCAGCCGGGTCCCCCCCCGACCCTCCAGTACTGTCCGGAACGGTCGATTCTCCGGAGCGAGATGGCGGTCTTCCTGATCAAGGCGTCCCAGCCGTCGGGTTACGCCCCGCCGCCCTGCACGGGGATCTTCTCCGACGTCCCGTGCCCGAGCACGCCGGAGTTCCCCTTCTCCGACTGGATCGAGGACCTCTACAACCGGGGCATCACCGCGGGCTGTGCGACCCAGCCGGGGCCGCCTCCCACGGTCCAGTTCTGTCCGAACCAGTCCGTCACGCGCCAGGAGATGGCGGTCTTCCTCCCCAAGACCTTCGGCCTCGTGCTCTACGGGCCTTAGGTTCAGACTCCGCCGCGGTGAAGTGGCCCCGGGCACGAGTCCCGGGGCCGTTTCGTGTCCTCACCCCTTCACGCAGACGACCTGCTTGAGCCGCGCGACGACCTCCACGAGGTCCGAGGAGTTCTCGATGACTTCGCCGATCGGCTTGTAGGCGCCGGGGATTTCGTCCAGGACGCCGGCGTCCTTGCGGCACTCGACGCCCGCGGTCTGGGCCGCCAGGTCCTCCTTCGTGAACGCGCGGCGTGCGGCGCCGCGGCTCATCTTCCGGCCCGCGCCGTGAGGCGCCGACTCGAACGACTCGGGATTCCCGAGGCCGCGCACGACGAATGAGCCCGTGCCCATCGAGCCCGGGATGATGCCGAGGGCGCCTCGCCCCGCGCGGATCGCGCCCTTGCGCGTCACCATCACGTCGCGCCCGTAGTGCCGCTCCCACGCGACGTAGTTGTGGTGGCAGTGGATCTCGGGCTCGAGGCCCAGGTCGTCGACGCCCGTGACGCGGCGAAGGTCCTTCTGCATCTCGGCCAGCATGATCCTCCGGTTGCGCAGCGCGAATTCCTGGCACCACCGGAGGTCCGCGGCGTACGCGTCGAAGGCCGCGCTGCCCTCCTCGAGGTGCGCGAGCTCCGGATTGGGCGGCCGCGCGCCGGAGCGGCGCGTCCACTCCTTCGCCTTGTCGATGTGCCGCTCCGCCGTCACCTTGCCGATGTTGCGAGAGCCGGAGTGCAGGAGGATCCACACGCGCGCGTCGTCCTCGTCGACGCAGACCTCGAGGAAGTGGTTGCCGCCGCCGAGCGTCCCGCACTGGAGCGCGGCCTTCTTGCGCTCGCTCGCCGTGGCCACCGAGGGTCCGCCTGAGTCCTGAAAGAGCCCGGCCGCGGCGGGGTGCGGCTCGCCGCGCTGGTGGAAGCCGACCGGGATGCCGCGCTCGATCGCGTGGCGAAGCGCGGGGAGCTTCCCCTCGAGCGCCGACGCGTCGAGGCGCGTCTTGACCGCCGCCATCCCGCAGCCGATGTCCACGCCGACGGCCGCCGGACAGATCGCTCCCTCGGTCGCGATCACGCTGCCGACGGTCGCCCCCATGCCCCAGTGGGTGTCCGCCATGGCGGCCACGTGGTGGAAGACGAACGGGAGCTCGCCCGTCTGGAGGAGCTGGCGGCGCGCCGAGTCCTCGAGGTCCGCGGTCCAGACCTTGACCGGCACGCGACCGTTCAGCACCTGCCGGACCGGCATGTCCGGAACGTTATCCCACGCCGCCGAGGATGCCGCGGCGAGGCGCCGCGATTCCAAGCGCCTTCACGCCACGCCGGGGAATACGCGCGTGTTGTAATACGCGAACCGAGGAGAAGACCATGGCCAAGGCGACGTTCGGAGCCGGTTGTTTCTGGGGTGTCGAGGAGGATTTTCGCAAGGTCCCGGGAGTCACGGCCACCGCCGTCGGCTACAGCGGCGGGACGGTCGCGAATCCGACCTACGAGGACGTCTGCAGCGACCGGACCGGCCACGCCGAGGTGGTCCAGGTGGAGTACGACCCCGCGAAGGCCTCCTACGACTCGCTCCTCGACGTCTTCTGGAACGGCCACAACCCGACCCAGCTGAACCGCCAGGGTCCCGACGTGGGAACTCAATACCGCTCCGTCATCTTCTTCCACACGCCGGAGCAGGAGGCCGCGGCACGCGCGTCCCGGGAGAGGCTCGCGAAGAGCGGCAAGTTCGCGAGACCGATCGTGACCGAGATCTCCCCCGCGCAGCCCTTCTGGCGCGCCGAGGAGTACCACCAGCGCTACTTCGAGAAGCGCGGCGGCGGCTCCTGCCACGTCTAGAGTCGATCGCGACGGCGCCCAGTCTCTCGGATCCGCGCGGCCGTGATAGATTGCGCCGCTCGTGAGGGCCGGCTCGACCGGCTCCGACACCCTTAACCGAGTTCCAAAGGAGAATTCCATGAAGAAGGTCCTCGCCCTCTCTCTGCTCCTCGGAATCGCCGCCGCGGCGCGCGCCCAGCAACCGGCCTCGTCGAAGCCCGCCTCCGGCAACGCGCCGCAGGCATCGTCGATGCCGGAGCTCCAGCCCAAGGACGTCGACATGGCGAAGCTGCAGCACGCGCTCTCGACCAAGCGCCGCGAGCTCGTGGCCTCGGCGATGGGCGGCTTGACCGCCGACCAGATGCAGACGTTCTGGTCCGTCTACGGCGACTTCGAGAAGGAGCGGGACGCCAACATGTCGGACCGCCTCGCGCTTCTCAAGAAGTACACGCAGAACTACGCATCGCTCACGGACGCCGACATCGTCAAGATCGCCAACGAATCGGCCGCGATCCAGAAGCAGACGCTCGACCTGCGGATGAAGTACTTCGGAATCCTCAACCAGAAGCTCGGAGCGAAGGCCGCCGGCCGCTTCGCCCACATCGACGACTACCTCTCGACCCTGTTCCGCCTGTCCATGCTCGACGGCATGCCGGCGCTTCAGGTCGGCCAGTAGGCGTCAGGAAGTCTACGGCCTCGCGGCGAGGCGCTCCCGGATCAGGGCGAGCGCCTCGTCGCGTTCCTTCCCCTCGAGAGGCAGGCGCGGCGGACGAACGCGCTCCGATCCCAGCCCGGCCTCCTGCTGCGCCAGCTTGATGAGCTGGACGAACTTGGGCACGACGTCGAGCCGCAGGAGCGGCAGGAACCACTCGTAGAGCGCGCGCGCCTCGGCGGAGCGCTCCGGCATCGACGCGAGGTCGAAGAGCCTGACCGACTCCTCCGGCAGCGCGTTCACGAGCCCCGCGATCCAGCCGACGGCGCCCGCGGCGACGCCCTCGACGATCAGATCGTCGACGCCCACGAAGATCGCGAGGCGCGTTCCGAGCAGCGCGCGGATCGCGCTGACGCGGCGGACGTCCGCGCTCGACTCCTTGACCGCCTCGAGGTTCGGGTGCCGCGCCGCCAGCTCCGCGAGCGCCTCGGGCGAGACGTCCGTGCCGTAGGCGACGGGGTTGTTGTAGAGCATGCACGGGAGCGGCGTCGCCTCGAGGACGGCCGCGAAGTGCGCGGCGGTCTCGCGCGCGTCGGTGCGATAGACGTACGGCGGCAGGACCATCAGCCCGTCGCAGCCCCGCTCGTGCGCGAGCCGCGCGGTCGCCACGGCCTGCGCGGTCGAGAGCGCCGCGATTCCGGCCACGAGCGGCGCGCGCCCCGCGAGCGCGGCGCGGCAGGTCGCGAGGATCGCGCGCTTCTCCTCGGGCTCCAGGGTCGCGGACTCGCCGAGCGAGCCCATCGGGACGAGCCCGGTGCAGCCCGCGCGGATCAGGCGATCCACGTGCCGCGCCAGGAACTCGTGGTCGACCGCCAGGTCCTCGCGAAACGGCGTCGTGATCGCCGGGAAGACTCCCCGCCAGTTCATCCGAGACCCTCCTCCTCCGGAGCCCGCTCGGCCGGGGCGAATCCGAGCGCTCCCAGCGCGGCCGGCAGGACCGGCGTGCGAACGGTATCCGAGTCCCAGCCGAAGAGAAACGCGAGGGCCGGCCCGCAGACTCGTCCCTGGCATGGGCCCATGCCCGCGCGGGCGGCCAGCTTGGCCTCGCGCGCGCCGGAGCACGCCCGCAGGGCGCCCAGGGGCACGTCCTCGCAGCGGCAGACCAGCGTGTCCTCCCGCGCGAGGCGCGCGAGCTCCGGGCGCAGGCGGAAGCTCCGGTGCATCCGGACGGCGACCGCGCGGGCCCGATCTCGAGCGCGCGTGAGGAGGCGCCGGTCCCAGGCGTCCTCGAGCCGGGCAATCCTTCCGGCCGCCGCCGCGCCGGCGATCTGTCCCTCCGCCACGGCCGCCTCGACGCCCGCGACGCCGCAGGCCTCCCCGGCGCAGAAGACGCCGGGCACGCCGGTCTCCTGCCGGCCGTCGACGGCGACCGCGCCGCTCTCGACGGCGCAGCCGAGGAGCCGCGCGAGCTCGGTGTTGGGCGTCAGGCCCCAGCCCACGGCCGCGAGATCGCACGCGAGCTCGCGGCGCCCGCCGCGTGCGTCGGCGAGCACGACACCCTCGAGCCTCCCGATCCCCCGCGCCTCGGCGATCCACGTTCCCGTCCGATACGGCGTCCCCGCGAATCCGCGCCGGTAGCGCACGGCCTCGCGGATCCGTGAGGGCGAGCGCCCGAGCGAGAGCACGAACGCCGCGAGCGCGGGGAACGCGGCCTGCTCGACCACGGCGGCGACGCGCGCACCGGCCTTCGCGAGCGACGCCGCGACGGGCAGGAGCAGCGGCCCGGAGCCGCCCACGACCGCCGTCCGGCCCGTCAGCGGCGCGCCGGACTTCCAGAGCGCCTGCGCTCCCCCCGCGCCGTACACGCCGGGCAGCGTCCAGCCCGGAAACGGGAGGAACAGCTCCCGCGATCCCGTGGCCAGGACGATCGCACGCGTCGAGACCGCGAGCACGCCCCCCGCCCCCGCGCCCAGTGCGAGCAGCCGCCACGAGGCCCCGGTCCTCGCGGCGTCGAAGACCGAGGCCCCCGCCCGGATCTCGGCTCCGGACTGCGCCAGCCGCGCGAGCCAGGCCCGAGCCGCGGGAGGCGCCTCGCGGCCCGGGAGGTGACGGAAGATCTGTCCGCCGGGCGCGGCGCCCTCGTCGAGCAGGACGGTGCGGGCGCCGGCCTCTGCGGCGCGGCAGGCGGCGGCGACTCCCGCCGGTCCGCCGCCGACCACCGCCACGTCGCAGTCGATGCGTTCCTCACCGGGAGACTCGAGACTCGAAGCGGCAAACTCGGCTTCGCCGGTCCGCACGTCCATCCCCGCACGCACGATCTCCATGCACGCGCGGCGGTGCGCGCGTCCGTCGATCGTGACGCGGCACTCGAAGCAGATGCCCATCGCGCAGAGGACCCCGCGAGGCTCGCCGGTCACGGAGCGCCGGAGAACGGCGCGTCCGCCGGCGGAGCCCTCGCGCGCTCCGAGCGCTTCGAAAGCCGCCGCGAGCGTGACCCCGGCCGGCGCCTGGACTGCCCGGCCGTCGCAGGTGAAGGCGACCGTCTCAGGCACGGGCGCCGGGCTCCTCGTCTTGCGACTCCTCGTCGTCGAAGAGCCGTCCGGGCGCGTACGGGGCGGGGTCGATCGCGCTCTCGCGTCCCAGGATCGCGTCGGCCGCGAGCCGCGCGGTGCCGAGCGCGGTCGTGACGCCGAGCCCCTCGTGCCCGGCCGCG
>Ga0070666_10000871_pt1 | contig 18295 bp, 18 predicted proteins | sample KBSS23metaG_FD_64677 | JGI IMG/M metagenome (GOLD analysis project Ga0070666, IMG submission 64677) | Switchgrass rhizosphere microbial communities from Kellogg Biological Station, Michigan, USA - KBS S2-3 metaG | ecosystem: Host-associated > Plants > Roots > Rhizosphere > Soil ... | reverse complement strand
GCCTTAGGCAGCCGGATCGGGAGGTCGAACCTAAAGGAAGTCACGCTCACCACGAACGGTAGCCAGCTGGGGCGATTTGCGAGAGATCTGGTTTCCGCGGGCGTAAAGCGCGTGAATGTGTCCCTCGATACGCGTGATAACGACACGTTTCGAGCAATCACCCGTTGGGGCGATCTGGGTAAGGTGCTTGACGGCATCGACGCTGCCGACGCGGCCGGCCTCGCCATCAAGATCAACACCGTCGCGTTGAAAGGCGTAAACGAGAACGAGATCGAGGAGTTGATGCTGTGGGCGCATTCTCGCAGCTTCGACCACACCCTCATCGAGACCATGCCGTTGGGAGAGATCGACGGCGACCGCGTCGGCCAATATCTGCCCCTGTCGCTCGTGCGGGCGCGTCTGGCGCGGACGTATACGCTTCAAGAAAGCACCCACCGCACCGGCGGCCCCGCGCGATACGTCAACGTCGCGGAGACCGGCGGTCGGTTAGGCTTCATCACGCCATTGACCCATAATTTCTGCGAAAGCTGCAACCGCGTGCGGCTCACCTGTACAGGCATGCTCTACATGTGTCTCGGTCAGGATGACTCAGCGGACCTTCGCAAGGCGCTGCGGTCGTCGCCTGACGACGCCATGCTGGACGGCGCCATCGACGAAGCCATAAGGAGAAAGCCCAAGGGCCACGACTTCATCATCGATCGCCGTCATGCCACGCCGGCGCTGACGCGGCCCATGTCGCTTACGGGTGGTTGAGATGAAGCTCCACTTCGTGGCTGCGAATGTTCCAGACGCGCAGGCCGCGCTGACCATCATGCAGCAGGAACACGAGGACGTAGGTGCCGATAAGGCGGAGATCGTCGTCGCGCTGGGCGGCGATGGCTTCATGTTGCAAACCCTGCACAACTTCCTGAGCCGGAAGAAGCCGATCTACGGCATGAATCTCGGCTCCGTCGGATTCTTGATGAACGAGTACCGGGAGGAGGACTTGGAGCAACGGCTGGCCGCTGCCGAGTCCGCGATCATCCATCCGCTGCGTATGAGCGCTGAAAGCACCAACGGCAGAACCGATGCCCTCGCCTTCAACGAGGTCTCCCTCCTTCGGCAGACGCGTCAGGCTGCCAAGGTCCGCATTCTCGTTGACGAAAAGATCCGCACAGCGGAACTCATTTGCGACGGCGTTCTGGTGTCAACACCCGCGGGCAGTACGGCCTACAATCTTTCTGCTCACGGACCGATCTTGCCAATCGACGCCGACCTATTGGCCCTCACACCGATCAGCGCCTTTCGGCCGCGGCGCTGGCGCGGAGCCTTGCTTTCGCACCGTGCGCGGGTGCGCTTCGAAATCCTGGAGGCGGGCAAGCGGCCGGTCAGCGCCGTTGCCGACGATCTTGAGGTCCGCGACATAACTGCCGTGGATGTCGCGGAGGACCGTTCGATCAGCATGACGATGCTGTTCGACGCAGGCCACAGCCTTGATGAACGCATTCTTGCCGAGCAGTTCGTAGATTAACCGGCCTGCAGTTTTACAAGCCGTTAACGCGCGTTGGGTAATTGTTCGGAGTGGGTGAATGCCCATTCCGGGTGGGTAATGAGCGGCTATCGCTTCGAACGTCTGAGAGTGCTCGTTGTGGACGACAATCCGCACATGCGGAAGCTCGTCATCACAATCCTTCAGGCGTTTGGCGTCGTTCAAATCTTCGAGGCCGGCGACGGTGACAAGGCGTGGGCGATGATCCGGGAAGCCAACCCAGACGTCGTGTTCCTCGACTGGATGATGGATGGCCTGAACGGGTTGGAAGTCGCACAACTGATCCGCACCTCGCCGCAGACCCCCAACCCGTTCGTGCCGGTCATCATGCTCACCGGTTACACAACGCTCGACAAGGTGCGTGCCGCGCGTGACGCGGGCATCAATGAATTCCTTGCAAAACCGGTTTCTGTTAAGGCCGTGATGTCCCGCCTTGTCGCGGTGATCGAGCAGCCGCGGCCCTATGTGCGAACGAAATTGTACTTCGGCCCCTGCCGCCGGCGCCGCGGGCAGGACGAGTATCGCGGGCCGGAACGCCGGGTCCTTGCTGCAGCCGAACCGTCAAGTGTGGGGGCAGCCGCGCGATAGCGGCTGGGAAACATGGCCCGACAACCACCGATCGAAATCTTCATGCCGCCGAACATCTTGAAGGCAAAGGTCGGCAGCGTCGCCGGCGGGATCGACATGGCCGCGATTAAGCGCGCCGAAGCCGCCATGGAGACCCTGAAGACAGAATTCAAGGACTGGCTCGCCGACGACATTGCGCGGCTGACAATGGTCCGCGCCGGTTTCATCAACACGCCGACGGCCGAAATGCGTGCCGATCTCTTTCGCGCTGCCCACGACCTCAAAGGACAGGCCGATACCTACGGCTACCCGCTGGTCGCACGCGTGGCGTCATCGCTGGCCAACCTGCTCGACGAGACGAACACAAAGTCCTTGATCCCGCAGACCATCGTCGATGCGCATGTGGCCGCAATCCAGATCGCGTTCCGCGACAAGGTGAACGTCACCAATGACGCCGTCGCCGCGACGCTGGCAAAGGAGCTGGAAGCCCGCGTCGCCGAAGAACTTGCGAGCTAGACCGCCGACCGCATGCTTTCCGACGTTTGCTCGTAACCCGCATCGTCGCGGATGCGCAGCACCTGGCCATCCGGCCCGCTTTCGACCCATGGCAGAACCGGCAAGACCTTGCCGGATTTCGCCGCCGAAATGGCATCGGCCACGGTCTTCGATTTTCCCAGCTTCACGAGGTTGAGCTTTGTCGGAAAGATGATGCTCCACTTCTTGCGATCCGCCATCGCGCCATGTGGCGTCGTCCAGACCGAGTCTACGGACTCGTGACCGTCATGGCTGCCGGCGTGGCCAATCGGCGAGACCGCGAGAAAGAAGTGCGTGTCGAAACGCTTGGGCATGTTGGCCGGCGTGATCCAGTGCGCGAAGTGCACGAGTTGATCCAGCGCCAACCGGAGCCTTTCCTTCTCCAGCATGTCGTCGAGCGAGACTTCGCGCTTGTCGAGCTTCTGGCGATATGGCCGGAGCTGCTCCAGCCGCTCCGACGAAACGAAATCACCGGTTGTCGCGTCGCGCGCGAGAAGGATGCCCGATTCCTCGAACGCCTCGCGAATGGCGCCGGCGCCGAGGGCGCGCATTTCCGCTGTCCAGCTTTCGCCGCCGTCAAAGTGACGCTCCAGCGCGGCGTCGCTGTCGCCCTTCTCAAGCTTGCCGCCGGGAAACACCAGGGCGCCCGCCACGAAGTCGATCTGGTGGTGCCGCTTCACCATGAAGACTTCCAGCCCGGCCTCGCCATCGCGCAGCAAGAGGATGGTGGCGGCAGGCACCGGCACGGGCGCCGACTTGGCAGCTTCGGACATGTTTCCTCGCTCTGTTGTTGCCGAACTCTACCGAGTGGCCGCCGCCGCCGCCAAGCTCAATGCGGATGCGATGGCGAGCACGGCGTAGAATCCCGCCGAGCCCATCGCGGTAACGGCTCCGCCGGAGATCAGCGGCCCGAAGATCGACCCCAAGCCAAACAGCAGAACCAAGCCCGCCGCTGCGGCAACACGGTTCTGCGGCGCTATGGCATCGTTCGTGTGTGCACAGGAGATCGCATACATCGGGAAGATCAGACCGCCGGCGAGCGCCGCCGCCGCGAACTTCCAGACATCGTCCTGTCCGTCTGCCCAATAGCCGAGCAGCGATACCGCCACGCCACCCGCCGACATCAGCGCGATGGTGAGGCGCCGGCCCATGTGGTCCGACAGCCAGCCCATTGGGAACTGCACGATGGCACCACCGACCATCGCCAGCGCCATGAACGTGCTGACCTGGTGCAAGTCGAAGCCGCTCTTCTTGGCGTAGACCGGGCCGAAGGTGAACACGATCGACCACGTCACGCCCGCCAGCACGGTGACGATCGCGCCGAGCGGTGTGGCGAGGAACAGTTGCCACAAAGGGAACGGCTCCGGCGGCACGCGTCCGGGTGCAGATCCGCGCGCAAACAGCGGCGGCACAGCGCCGATGACGAAGATCGCGGCGGCGAGCAGGAACGGCAGCAGGCTGCGCGGATCGCCGACGCCGAGCAGGAGCTGTGCCACCGTCATCGCGATCATCTGCACGACCATGTAGATCGAGAACACGCGGCCGCGCTGCGCGTTGTCGACGGCGCCGTTGATCCAGCTCTCGGCGGCGACATAGGCGCTCGACAGCGCGAAACCGGAGACAAGACGCAACGCGGCCCAGGACAGCGGCGTCACCAGCAGCGCGTGGACCGCGATCACAGCGCCGGCGACGATGACGCCCACGAACATCACGTTCACGTGCCCGGCGCGGCCGATCATGAAGCGGCTGGTGAGGGGCGCCGCGGAGTAGCCGACATAGTAGCTCGCCATGATGATGCCGATGGTCCAGGCCGGAAACGCCTCCAGCACCGAGCGCACGCTGAGCAGGCTGGTCTGGAGCCCGTTGGCGGTCTGGATGAAGAAGATGGCGATGATGACGGCCGAGACCGACACGACGGCGGCGCGCATGAATTCCCCTTGTGCCGGAGGTGCTTAAAGTGCGTCGCAGCAAAGGGAAAGAGCCAGACATGCGGAAGCCGCCCCGTGTGCACCGGAGCGGCTTCTTCCTGATTCAGTGCCTCAGCGACTTCCAGCCAGCGGCATCCCGCCCGACCAACAAACAGCCTTCGCTCAACCCCTCGATCCCTGCTGGACTCTCGGACCATGTTTCGCCCATGCCTGGACGGCGTGCGATCCTCTCCATGTTCGGTGCGCGTGACACGCAACAGGTTCTGTATGCAGCATGCGTCACGCTAAATTCGGTAGGTCATCCCGTTTCACTCTTGAATTTCGAGCGCATTGTCTCACGGGTTTTGGCGTGTTCGATAAGTTTGGACCGACTATTTGATAAGCGCTTGCAGCCGCTCGAAAGATTGTTCGCCGGCAGAGCCGTTTTGTTCGATAACGCAGCCCGGCGGATCGGCTACGATAGCCGTCAGCTCTTATCGCCGGTGTCGGGAATGGATTGCGCCGATTGCAGGACATCCATAATTGACGACGACAGCAGCCCCGACGAGGGCGCCGACGTGTTGGCACCGTCGGACGTGTCATTCGAAAAGAAGCCGTGCGTTGGGCGCCACGAAGCAATGCTCATGAGCAAAGCGTTGGTGCTGGTCGTGGCGCCTTCGCCGGCATGCTCGACGAATTGGACGGGCTTGGGTTCTGCCACCGGCTTCGCCGGTGTTGAGCTGTGCAATGCTGCGGACGCATTCGGGGCGCGAAGGGCCCAGTCGTAGACTTCCTTCACCGTCTTAGCCGTGCCGTCCGAGTGATAGAACACCGGCCTGTTGGCGCCGGCAGCGGCGGGGAACGCAGCCGCGGCGCTGGCCGCCGGCTGCGTCTCCGCCATGCGGATCATGCGGCAGGCTTCGCTGTCGCCGAGGAAATGCGCCATGTAGAGTTCGCCGCCGCAAACGTCGCGGCCGAGCGAACCCTGGAGCGTCGCACGCGAGGCCTGGGCGTATTCGCCCTCCATCAGCGCCGCCACGGTGGGGTCGTTGCGCAGGGCAAGAATTGCCGAACGGTCGGCGGGATTGGCCGTGTGGAAGCGGCCGTCGGAACCGCGCGTAATGGCGTCGGCAAGCGAGCCCAGGCCGTGCTTGGTGCCGAACTGCTTGACCACGCCCAGCCATGACTGCTCGATAAACTGGAACAGGCCGGACGCACTGGAAGTCCCTGCTTTTGCAGCAGGTTTCAGGCCGGATTCGCGCGTGGCGATGCCCAGCATGTAGTTGAAATCCGCGCCCGTCGCCGTGGCCGCGCGTTGCAGCGCGCCCAGGATGAAGGACTTGTCGGACGTGGCGTTTGCGGCTTCTGCCTGCATAGCGTCGGGTTCTCCTGCGCGATCAGGAGCAACGGGCGTGCCAGTTGGGTTAATGCGCATTTACGAATTCCCGGATGAAGACCGCGCCGGCCGCAGCATCGAACGGAACGCCAGGTGAGTGACCCCAGACCGGGCCGGGCCACGCCGGATCGCCCGGCGCGCGCGCCACGACGTGCACGTGGAGTTGCGGTACCAGATTGCCGAGGGCACCGACATTGATTTTTGTCGCGTTGGTGAGGTGCTTGATCCGTTGCGAGGTCTTCACGATCTCTTCCAGCAGCACGGCACGATCGGGCTGCGTCAGGTCAAACAACTCCACCGCATTGACCACGCGCGGCACCAGCACGATCCAGCGGTAGCGCGCATCGTTCATCAGCAGCACGCGCGAGACGCCCCAGTCGGCGACGAACAGCGTGTCGGCGGCAAGGCGCGGGTGCAAATCGAACATGAATCGACCATAACCCATCGCGGGGCGGCGTAGTGTTCGAAATGCAATCAAGAAATGCCTGTCATCCCGGACGCCCGCAACGCGATCCGCGAGCCACCGGGCAACTGCACCATGGGTCCCGGCTCTGCGCGATGCTTCCGCATCGCTTGGCCGGGATGACAGTTGGATGTTGAGCATCGGCATCATCGGTTGCGGGATCGCGGGCATGGCTTCGGCCGTGGCGCTGTCACGCGACGGCCACGACGTCACGGTGATCGAGCGCTTCGCGGCGGCACGGCCGCTCGGTGCGGGGCTGATCCTACAACCGTCAGGGCTGAGCGTGCTGGACCGGCTGGGCGCGCTGGCGGAGGCCGAGGGCTGGGGCGCACGGATCGAGGCGCTGGACGGACGCACCGTCGAAGGGCGCCGCGTGCTGGATCTGGAATACGGCAAGCTGCACGGTCTCGGCATTCACCGGGCCGGGCTGTTCACGGTGCTGCACGATCGCATGGTGGCGAGCGGCGCCAAGCTCCGGCTCGATTTCGAAGTCAGCGCGATCCACGACGCCACATTGGTGTCGACCAACGGCGATCACGCCGGTCCGTTCGATCTGATCCTCGATTGCGCAGGGTCGCATGATCATGTGCGCGCCACGCTTTCGATGGCCAGCAATGCACCGCTCTATCCGTGGGGCTGCTTCTGGTGCGCCCTGCCCGACCGCGAAGGCATTTGGACCGAACGGCTGCGTCAACGGTATGACGGCGCACACACGATGATGGGCGTTCTGCCGATTGGACGCGCGCCGAACGCGGAGGGCCACCATGTGGCGTGGTTCTGGAGCCTGCCGCTGGCCGACGCCGACGCGCAGAAGGCAGCGGGGCTGGATGCGCTCAAAGCGAAAGCTCTCGCCTGCTGGCCGGAGCTTGGCCGCTTGCTGGAGGGCCTGACGTCGTTCGACCAGCTCGCTCTGGCGACCTATCGCGACGTGACGATGGCGCCGTGGCGCACCGGCAATGTGCTGGTGATGGGTGATGCCGCGCACGGCACCAGTCCGCAGCTCGGCCAGGGTGCGAACCTTGCGCTGATCGATGCCGTCACCATCGCGCATTGCCTGCGCAAGAGTTCGGATGTGCGCGATGCGCTGACGCTGTATGAAAAGATGCGGCGGCCACACATCGCCTACTACCAGATGGCTTCGCGTATGCTGACGCCGGCGTTCCAGTCGCACGGCACGGTGATGCCCTGGCTGCGCGATACCTTCCTGGTGGCGGCGCGCTACATCCCGATTGGCGGCTATGTCACCCGCACCACGCTGTCGGGCATCCGCAAATTCCCGTTCGGGCTATGGCGCCTGCCGGACTAGAAGCGCCGCGGATCGAACGTGGGAATCTCGCCGCCTTGTCCCAGCACCATCTTCGACACGGCGTCGGCAACGGCGGGGGCAAAGAGAATCCCGTTGCGGAACTGGCCGGAGGCGAGGAACAGGCGATCGACGTTGGTACGGCCGAGCACCGGCAAACCGTCCGCCGCCGCCGGCCGCAGGCCCGCCCAGCGTTCGACAACCTCCCATGTCGCGAGCGACGGCATCAGCCCGATGGCGCGTGCCGCGAGCCAGTTCGCCGCTTCGTCGGTCACGCGTGTGTCGAAGCCGGCCTCGACCATCGTCGCGCCGATCAGCAGCCGGTCACCGCGCGGCACGAGATATACCTGGTTGCCCCAGACAACCTCGTGCGGCAGCGCCTTTGCCGTCTTCGGCCGGATCGCGATCAGCTCGCCTTTGACCGGCCTGACCTGCGGCAGCGTCCCTTCCGGTAATCCACCAAGGCTGCTCGACCAGGCACCGGCGGCTATCACGAAGGCATCGGCTTCGTAGCGGTGAAACGGCGTGTGCAGTGCCAAGGCTATCCCGTCGCGCACATCGAACCGGACCGCGGCCTCGTTGGCGCTGAGCACGCCTCCAGCCCGCACGAAGGCCGCGGCCAGCGCCTGGCCCAGCGCCCGGCTGTCGACCTGGGCTTCATCCGGCGCCCAGAGCGCGCCGGCGATTGCGTCCGCGAGCATTGGCTCTCGCGTCCGGGCGGTGGCCGCATCGAGCCGCTCGACACCGTTCCACGAATCGAAGGCCGCCAGTTCCGGGGCGGTTCGAGCCACGAACAGGGCGCCGCTTTTACGGTATCCGATCTGCTGGCCGGAGGCGTCCTCGATCTCGTGTGCGAAGTCCGGCCATAGGGCGGCCGAGCGGTGTCCGAACCCGGCTTCGGGGGACTGGGCCGCGCCCATCTCACCTGCGACCGCGATCATGCCGGCGGCGGCCCAGGTGGCCGCCTGGGCGGGCTGGGTGCGTTCCAGGATCGTGACCTCCGCGCCGGCCTGGCGCAGGCGCCAGCCGATGGCGAGCCCCGCTACACCCGCGCCGACAATGACAACATTCACGAGGACGCCACCGCTGCCATCCGCTGCCCTGCCGAGACAAAGCAAAGCACACCAACCACATAGGCGATAACACTAAAGCGATCTGGGAAGATGCAGGCGAGCGCGAAGGCCACGAACAGCTCGGTCTTGCCGATCCAGTTGGTCTGGGCGGGCGCACCGGGCGGGGTGGCCGCGGTGGCGGCGCGGGCGACCAGTCCGAGCATCAGGAACATCGCGGCCAGCGCCCGGTCGGGCGCGGCCAGCGCGAAGGTGAATGGGACGGCGGCGCCGAGGACGAGGTCCAGAACCTGGTCGAGATAGGCGCCAAAGGGCTGCGTCCCCCTTGCCCGGGCCACGGGGCCGTCAAGGGCGTCGAGGATGCGCGCCACCGCCAGCAGGGCCAGACCGATGAGGTATTTGCGGAAGCCGATCGCAGGGAGCGCGGCGGCGCCTGCGACGAAGGCCGCGACGGTCAGGGCGTTGGCGCTGACGCGGGTGGAGAGCCGCGTGGCCGGGAGCGAGATGTAGGGTGAGAGCTGGCGGCGCAGCAGGCTGTCGAACATGGTGGGACGGCTTATGGTGGCGGATACCGCCGCCGTCAAACCACCCAAGCATGTCCACTGTACGGCGTAAGGGCGAAAATCTGGCGGCAGGGTCTTGTGTTGGCGCGGTCAATTTGCGCGTCTTGGCCCCGCGGGGACGCACAGCGGGATCACCATGAAATTCTCTCGGGCTTTCGCAGGAGCATTGGTCGTCATGGCAATTGGGATGGTTTCGAACGCGGCGTTCGGCGATCTGGGTCGCGGCGACCGCTATTCGGGCGCGCAATGGGCGACGCGCTCGCCGGTGCTGGGGCAACACGGCATGGCGGCGACAGCGGTGCCGCTGGCCTCGCAGGTGGCGATCGACATTTTGAAAAAGGGCGGCAGCGCGGTCGATGCGGCGATCGCAGCGAACGCGGCCCTGGGGCTGATGGAGCCGGTGTCGAACGGCATCGGCGGCGACCTGTTCGCCATCGTGTGGGATCCCAAGACCAAGAAGCTCTATGGCTACAACAGCTCGGGCCGGGCGCCGAAGGGGCGCTCGCTGGAGCAGATGGTCGACAAGATCAAGGCGCTCGACGCCAAGCTGGGCGTGCCCTATGCGGCGCACATTCCGAAGTACGGCACGCTGTCGATCACCGTGCCGGGCACGGTCGACGGCTGGGGCGCGCTGCACGACAAGTTCGGCAAGCTGCCGCTGGCCGAGGATCTGGCGCCGGCGATTGCCTATGCGCAGAACGGCTTTCCGGTGTCGCAGCTCATCGCGATGTACTGGAAGGGCAACATGACGGCGTTCGATCGCGCCGGGGCGATGATCGAGGAGAGCGACAACCGGCATCATACCTATCTGGTGAATGGCAAGACGCCGGCCGAGGGCGAGGTGTTCCGCAATCCCGACCTGGCGCACACGTTGAGCCTGATCGCGAAGGGCGGGCGTGACGCCTATTACAAGGGCGAAATCGCGCACAAGATCGACGCGTATTTCAAGCGCATCGGCGGCGACCTGCGCTATGAGGACTTCGCGGCGCATCATGGCGAGTGGGTCGAGCCGCTGGGCGTGAACTATCGCGGCTATGACGTGTACGAACTGCCGCCCAACTCGCAGGGCGCGGCGGTGTTGCAGATGCTGCAGATCCTGAAGGCCTATGACCTGAAGAAGATGGGCGCGGGCACGGCGGATACGCTGACGGCGATGCTGGAAGCCAAGCGGCTGTCCTACGAGGACCTGGCGAAGTGGTATGCCGATCCCGCCTTTGCGCACGTGCCGATGAAGGAGCTGCTGTCGGACAAGTATGCCGACCTGCGGCGCAAGCTGATCGATCTGGCCAAGGCCAATCCGAACGTCGGGCCGGGTGATCCGAAGCTTGGACAAGGCGACACGACCTATTTCTGCACGGCCGACAAGGACGGGATGATGGTGTCGATCATCCAGTCGAACTATCGCGGCATGGGATCGGGGCTGGTGGCCGACGGGCTGGGCTTCATGTTCCAGGATCGCGGCGAGCTGTACTCGCTCGATCCCAAGGCGGCGAATGTCTATGCGCCGGGCAAGCGGCCGTTCCAGACCATCATCCCGGGCTTCGTGATGAAGGACGGCGGGCCGTTCATGGCGTTCGGCCTGATGGGCGGCGACATGCAGCCCCAAGGGCATGTGCAGGTGCTGACCGACATCATCGACTTCGGCATGAACGTGCAGGAAGCGGGCGACGCCGCGCGCTGGTATCACCACGGCGGCAGCGAAGTGACCGGCGAGCCGGCCTCGGCGAATATTGTGGAAATGGAGAGCGGTTTCGATCCCGCAGTGAAGGCGGCACTGGAACAGCGCGGCTACACGATCAAGCCCGGCACCGGTGCCTTCGGCGGCTACCAGGCGATCATGTGGGACGCCAAGAACCGCGTATATTGGGGCGGCAGCGAGATGCGCAAGGACGGCATGGCCATCGGGTACTGAGGCGTTAGCGGTGCTCCACGCCTCGGGCGTCGGTCAGGTAGAAGTTCGTGGTGAGCGAGTGGTTGTTGTCGAAGAGCAGTGTCACTTCGACCTTCTTGTCCGTCAGCATCGACGGCCGCGGGTTCGTGCACATGAGGTGAAGGCCGTTCGGCTCGAAGCTCACACGTTCGCCGACCGCGATGGTGAGCGAGGACAGCATCTGCATCCTGCTCATCCCGCCCATGTTGGTGCTGCGATGGATCATGATCGAACCGCACCCCGGCGAGCGCGCGCCCGTCAGCACGATCGGCCCGTCGCTGTGGTTGTGAATGCGCAGATAGCCCGCCGCCGGCAGCCCGCCCGGCAGCACGCGGAAGGTCGGGTTGGTGACCGACAGCGAGAAGGGCGAACCCGCGCTCGCGGCTGCCGCACACAATGCCAACGCCACGGCGCCCACAATCGTCTTACGCATCGGCCAATTTCTCCTCGTGAATACGCATCGTCCACAATACGGCGATCATAGCAGCAAAACTGGTGAGCGTGCCGGGCAGCCAGATGATCAGGCCGCCGTAGTGCTGATCGTTCATGGCCGTCATCGGCAAGAGGCGGCCGCAGATCTCGTAGACCGGATACCAGTCCGTCGTCGACAGCGAGAGCAGCGCGCCGAGCAGCATCTGCGGCAGCTCGATGATCAGGATCATCGCGGCGCGCATCAGGTGAGACAGCCGCGCCGGCGGCTTGGGCCGCGGGTCGAGCACCAGCGACCAGAACATCACGCCGTTGACCGCCATGGTGATGTTCATCAAGTCATAGAGGTCGGTATCGAGCATGACGCGGGTATGGATCGACGGCAGGAGCCAGAAATACAACAAGCCGACAAACAGGAGTGGCGCGACCGCCGGATGCTGAAGGACATCGACGACTCGCCGGACGGATTTCGCATCGATGAACAGCGTCAGGAATTCGGGCATCCCGGCGCGCAGAACCGGGCCGGCGGCGGCCAGGCCGATCAGAAACGCCCCGGCATGGTGCAATACGAAATGCGCCCAGCGATGGGCAAAGAACATGTGCTGCGCCCAATAGTCGATGTGCGTTTGCAGCACGGCATAGAACGACAGAATACCGAGCACGAAGCTGGCAACGCGCCACGGTGCGATGCGAGCGCCTGCGTTCCAGCCGCGCCAGAACCACAGCAGACTCAGCGACGTGGCAAGATAGATCGTCCATGAGAACTCCCACGGCATCCAGAACGGAAGCTGCGCCGGATACAGGCGGCACAAGACGTCCAGCACAAAGCCGAGCGCGAAGATGCCGAGATAGATCGGCCCTCCGGTGCGCGCGGTCTGGACTACGGTGGCGGACATCGCGGTCTTATAAGGCGCAGCAATGGCGGTTTGCGAGGCGATTGGTCACAGCAATCCCCCTCCCCCATGGCGTGATAGTTGGCGGCATGAAACTCAGGCATCTCGCCGTCGTCGCCCTCGCCCTGCTCGTTTCGGCTTGCGGCAAGCAAAACAACTGGCATGCGACCGATATCTCAGGTGCTATGCCGCCGCTCGCGTTCACGGCAACGCGGGCCGATGACGGCAAAGCGATCAGCGAGGCCGAATATCGGGGCAAGGTGGTCGTCCTCTATTTCGGTTATACCCACTGCCCCGACGTTTGCCCGACAACCTTGGCCAATCTGGCGGAGGCGCTGGGCAGGCTTGGCGCGAAGGCGGACGATGTCCGCGTCCTCTTCGTCACGGTCGATCCGAACCGCGACACGCTCGACCTGATGAAGGGATATGTGAACTCGTTCGCGCCGCAGGTGGACGGGCTGCGCGGAACGGACAACCAGATCGCGGCGCTGGCGCGGCGGTATCGTGTCGCCTACTCCGTTACTCCGGGCGCGAACTACGAAGTGATGCATTCGAACGCGGTGTTCTTCTTCGGCCGCGACGGGCGGGCGCATCTCGTGTCAACCGATACCAAGAACATCGATGCGTTGACCGAAGATCTTAAGCGCCTGTCAGATATGTAACGCTTTCTTGTCAGCATCCAGCACGGCTTCATGCAGCATCTCGGACAACGTGGGATGCGGGAAAATGGTGTGCTGGAGCTCGGCATCGGTCAGCTCGCCAGTCTTCGCCACGGTGTAGGAGTTGATCAGCTCTGTCACTTCCGTGCCGATCATGTGGGCGCCGAGCATCTCGCCCGTGTCGGCGTCGAACACCGTCTTGATCATGCCCTCCGCTTCGCCCAGGGCGATGGCCTTGCCGTTGCCGATGAAAGGGAAGCGGCCGACCTTGATCTTGCGGCCCGTGGCCTTCGCTTTTGCTTCGGTCAGGCCGACGCTGGCGACCTGCGGCCAGCAATAGGTGCAGCCGGGGACGTTGGCAGTGTTGAGCGGGTGGACGCCTTTCACGCCGGCGATACGTTCGGCGACGATCACGCCCTCATGCATCGCCTTGTGCGCCAGCCACGGCGCGCCGACGAGATCGCCGATCGCCCAGACGCCGGGCACGCCGGTCTCGCCCCATTCGTTGATCACGACGTGGGTGCGGTCGACTTTTACTCCGGCGGCTTCGAGGCCGACGTTCTCGACATTGCCGACGATACCGACGGCGAGGATGACGCGGTCGACGGTCATGGTCTCGACCTTGCCGTCCTTGGCCTTCAGCGTCGCGGTGACGCTGTCGGCGCCCTTCTCGAGCTTTTCGACGGTGGTGCCGACCTTGAGCTTCATACCCTGCTTGGTGAATGCCTTGGCAGCCATGGTGGAGATCTCCTCGTCCTCAACGGGCAGGACGCGATCCAGCACCTCGACCACCGTCACCTCAGCGCCGAGGGTGCGGTAGAAGCTGGCGAATTCGATACCGATGGCGCCGGAGCCGACGATCAGCAGCGATTTCGGAAAGGACGGCGGCACCATCGCCTCGCGATAGGTCCAGATCAGCTTGCCGTCCGGCTCCATGCCCGGAAAGGTGCGCGCACGGGCGCCGGTGGCGAGGACGATGTTCTTGGCCGTGACCTCCTCGGTCTTGCCGTCCCTGGTGACAGTGAGCTTGCCCCGGCCCGCGAGCCTGGCGTCGCCGGCGATGACGGTGATCTTGTGCTTCTTCATCAGGAAGGCGACGCCGTTGGAGAGCTGGGCCGCGACCTTGCGCGAGCGCTCCACGATCCTGGCGATATCGAACTTGAAATTATCGCCGCTGAAGCCGAACTCGTTCAGGCGGTGCATCAGGTGCCATATCTCGGACGAGCGCAGCAGCGCCTTGGTGGGGATGCAGCCCCAGTTGAGACAGATGCCGCCGAGGCGGTCGCGCTCGACGATCGCGGTCTTGAGGCCGAGCTGCGCGGCGCGGATGGCGCAGACATAGCCGCCGGGACCGGCGCCGACGACAACGACGTCATAGGTGTCAGCCAAGATTGCCTCCGAATACGCTGAGCGCCAGGACGCCGATCATGGCCGGCGCCAGGAAGAAGATGCAGTAAATGCCCGAGATAAAGAGGAACTTCACCGTCGTCATGACCCATCCCTGGGCATAGAACCGCTTCATGGCCATGAAGATGTAGCCCGACATGGCGAGAAAGAAGATCCAGGTGACGTATTCGCCGCTCATGATCTGGGCGAGGCCGACGCACACCATCAGCATGACAAAGACGTAGGTGTGGATGTTTAGCGAGAACACCAGATGGTCGACGAGGTAGTAGTCCTTGCGCCGCCGCACATGGAATAGCGCCAGCAGCAGCGCGTAGAGCGGCAGCAGCAGGAACATGACGCGCGGCAGCCAGGTGGTGAGCGGGCCGTTCAGCGCCGCGGGATCGGCCGCCAGCCGGTTCAGCGTGCCGTAGATATTCTTTTCCATCCAGTCGACCCGCTTCTGGCCCGGTCCTTCGACCTTGATGGTCGTTGGATCGAGAAGACGGTCGCGGGCGGCCTTCGGGAGATCCTGGTGATAGGCGCCGATGCGGGCGAAGAAGTGCGCCTGCTCGTCATAATTGTAGAGACCACCCGGACGCAGCGCTTTCTCTCTTTTGATCGGGATCAGCGGCTTGATGAATTTCTTTACGTCGGGATCGTCGTCGTCCTTGTCGTAGGCCGGGTTCGCGATGAACGGGTTGCCGTTCACCCAGATCACCTTCTGCGGCGTCGCCTTGATCTCGAACTGCACGATCGCGATGTTCGTGGCGCTGAGCAGGACGAAGAACACCAGCGAGACGAACAGGTAGAGGCGGATCGCCGGCGAGTAGGGCTGCGTCTGCCCCTTGCGGAATGCGGCGGGAAGCTCGCCGGGCTGGAGCAGCAGCGCACGAGCGGTGCGCAGGATGCGGCTGTCCATGTTGACGAAGTCGACGATGAAGTCATGAACCAGCAGGCGCACCGAGCGGCGGCGGGTCTTGGTCGGCTGGCCGCAGACCGCGCAGTAGGGACCGATCAGCGGCTTGGTGCAGTTGGCGCAGGCGCCGTGGTGCTCGCCACGCTCGGCCAACGCGGAGGCCGCGAGCTCAATGGCCGCGACGCTGCCCGTTTCCAGAATGGCTTCGATGTCCCCAACCATGCGCGCCCCTCACAAGAGCATTGCGGCCGGTTCTTCTATGAACTGCCTGAACACCTGAAGGAAGCGCGCGCCGGTCGCCCCGTCGATCACGCGATGGTCGCAGGAGAGCGTGACCGTCATGATTTGATGAACCTCGATCTTGTCGCCCACGACGACGGGCCGTTTCTCGCCGGCGCCGACTGCGAGGATGGCGGCCTGCGGCGGGTTGATGACGGCCGTGAAATCCTTGATCCCAAACATGCCGAGGTTGGAGACGGAGAAGCCGCCGCCTTCGAACTCGGACGGCTTGAGCTTCTTGTTGCGGGCGCGCTCGGCCAGCGACTTCACCTCGTTGGAGATGACGGCGAGGCCTTTCTCTTCCGCGCGGAAGACGATGGGCGTGATCAGGCCGAAGTCGAGCGCCACGGCCACGCCGACATCGGCGTGCTTGTGGCGCAGCATCGCAGTGTCGGTCCAGCTTGCGTTCACTTCGGGCACGCGCATGAGCGACAGAGCGCAGGCCTTTACGACGAAATCGTTGACGGAGAGCTTGAAGCCGTTCTCCTTCGGCGACGTCGCGTTCAGGCGGGCGCGTGTATCCATCAGGCTATCGATGCGCGTGTCGACGGTCAGGTAGAAATGCGGGATCAGCGTCTTGGCCGAGGTCAGACGGCGCGCGATGGTCTTGCGCATCTGATCGTGCGGGATTTCCTCGTAGTCCTCCGGCTTGTAGAAGGCACGGGCGTCGGGCAGCGGCGTGATGCCGGTGATCGCCTGACCGGCGGCGGCTGGTGCGGCAGCGGGGGCTTTCGCAGCGACGGCGGGTTTGGTGCCGGGTTTTGCGGCTTCAACGTCCGATTTGACGATGCGTCCGCGCGGGCCGGTGCCCTGGACAGCGGAAAGTTCGACGCCCTTCTGCGTGGCGATCTTCCGCGCGAGCGGCGAGGCGAAGATGCGTTCGCCGCTTGGCGCGGCGGGTTTAGGCGCTTCCACTGCGGGCTTTGGCGCAGGCTGCGCCGCCCCCTCACCCTGCCCTCTCCCCCGCTCCGCGGGGGCGAGGGTTTCTTTTGGTTTGGTTGAGGGCGCTGCCTGGTTCACGGCGGACTTGATCGAGTCCATCGCGGAGGAGATGTCGACGGCGGCGCCGGGCTTCTCGCCTTCGCCGAGCAGCGTGGCGATGGGGGCGTTGACCTTGACGCCTTCGGTGCCTTCGGCGACCAGCAGCTTGCCGATCTTGCCTTCGTCGACGGCCTCGAACTCCATCGTGGCCTTGTCGGTTTCGATTTCGGCGAGGATGTCGCCGGACTTCACGGTGTCGCCTTCCTTCACCAGCCACTTGGCGAGCTTGCCCTCTTCCATGGTGGGCGAAAGCGCGGGCATGAGAATTTGCGTTGCCACTAGCGAGCCTCCAGTGGTGCCAGATCGCCGGCGTTCTTTTCCCACTCCCGGCCGTCGAACTCGGTCGTCACGACCGAGTGGAAGGCCTTGGGATCGTCGAGACAGCGGAAGTTGATACTGTACCCGTCGGGATGCGAACGCGGGACGTAGAACGATTTGATGCCGCAGACCGAGCAGAAGAAGTGCTTCGCCTGCGCCGTGTTGAACATGTAGCGCGTCAGCTTCGTCTTGCCCTTGGTGATGCGGAAATTGTCTTTTGAGACGATGAGATGCTGATAACCCGTGCGATGGCATATCGAGCAATTGCAATCGATCAGCTCGACGTCCTGCGGGACATTCGCCTCGAAGCGCACCGCGCCGCAATGGCACCCGCCGGCATGCCAGGTGAGTTTGGGCTTCTTCGCCATCTCAGCTCCGGTAGCAGACGGCCTTGGCCGCGGCGATGACGTCTTCGACGTGCGGCAGGGCCAGCTTCTCGAGGTTCGCGGCGTAGGGCATCGGCACGTCCTTGCCGGTGACCTTGGTCGGCGGGGCATCGAGATAGTCGAAGGCTTCGAGCGCGACGACCGAGGCGATCTCGGAGCCGATGGAGCAGATCGGCCAGCCCTGCTCTACCGTCACGACGCGGTTGGTCTTGCGCACCGATTGCAGGACGGTTGCGGTGTCGAGTGGGCGCAGGGTGCGCAGGTCGATCAGCTCGGCGTCGATGCCTTCGGCGGCGAGCTTCTCGGCCGCTTCGATGATCAGGCCGACGCAGATCGAGTGCGCGACCAGCGTGACGTCCTTGCCGGTCTTGACGACGCGGGCCTTGCCGATGGGGAGAACGAAGTCGTCGAGCTTGGGCACCGGGAACGACTTGCCGTAGCAGATCTCATTCTCGAGGAAGATCACCGGGTTCGGATCGCGGATGGCAGCCTTGAGCAAGCCCTTGGCGTCGGAGGCGAAGTACGGGGCGATCACCTTGATACCCGGGATATGCGCGTACCATGACGAGTAGTCCTGGCTGTGCTGCGCACCAACGCGCGCGGCCGGTCCGTTGGGACCGCGGAACACGATAGGCGAACTCATCTGGCCGCCGGACATGTAGCGGGTCTTGCCGGCCGAGTTGATGATCTGGTCGATCGCCTGCATGGCGAAGTTCCAGGTCATGAA
>Ga0070666_10000867_pt1 | contig 18321 bp, 15 predicted proteins | sample KBSS23metaG_FD_64677 | JGI IMG/M metagenome (GOLD analysis project Ga0070666, IMG submission 64677) | Switchgrass rhizosphere microbial communities from Kellogg Biological Station, Michigan, USA - KBS S2-3 metaG | ecosystem: Host-associated > Plants > Roots > Rhizosphere > Soil ... | reverse complement strand
TGGATCTCGTAATACGCCTGCGCTTCTTCTTTCTTGATCTGAATTCTGCCGGAGACTTCCTGGCGGATCACGCGATTGGTGAGGAGATCGTTCTTGCGTTCGTTTTTGTAATCCTCATAGGACATCCCGGTTTGCTCTCTGACGAATTGCTGGAACTTGTCGGGGTCGGAGATCTTGGCGTTGCGCTGGATCTCGGCGAGTTGTTTGGCTACTTCGGAGTCGACGTTGAGATTCAATTCTTTGCCTTTGGACTGCAGCAAAAGCTGATCGATACGCTCACGAAGGATATTCTGCTCGGCGTCCCTGATCGCGTCGGCCAGGCGCTGTCCAGTGGCGCCCTGCTCGCGCATACTGGCTTCGAGTTGTTTGCGGGTGCGGTCGTAATCGCCGCGCGTGATGATGTCGCCGTTCACTTTGGCGATGATCTCGTCGATGACGGTGATTTCGGCGGCGGACGCCAGGCCGGCGGCTGCTAGGCTCACGAGGACAAGCTGGTGTCGCATACAGTAATTATAGCGCCTCGCTAGGAGCGTTCGACTTCGCGGAAAGGGTCTCTAGGGATCTTTCCAGGAAGGCCAGGACGGCGGTGGGGGATTCGGAGGCGGAATTGAGTGGTAGGCGCAGCACTCCGGCGGGGGTGAACTGTGCGCCTTCGACTGAGGACACCAGGGCCATCAGGCGGGACGGATCGATTTTCGAGCCGGGGTGAAATTTGATTTGTACGGCGCTGCCGCGGCGGTCGATGGCTTCTACTCCTAGTTTCTCGGCTTCTGTTTTAAGCAGGGCGAAGGCGAAGAGTGTGCCGACGGCGTCAGGGGGCGGGCCGTAGCGGTCTTCGAGTTCGGCGCGGAAGGCGGCGGCTTGTTCGGAGTCTTTGGCGTCGGCGATGCGTTTGTAGGCGCGCAGGCGCTGGTGCTCGTCGGCAATGTATTCGGGCGGGATGCGGATGTCCAGGCCCAAGTTCAAGGCTGAATGAACTTCGAGTGGGGTTTCTTCACCCTTCAGTTCCTGGACGGTCTCATCCAGCATCTTGAGGTACATGTCGAAGCCGACGGCGGCGATGTGGCCGTGCTGCTCGCCTCCTAATAGGTTGCCGGCGCCGCGCAGTTCGAGATCCAGTGCGGCGATTTTGAAGCCGGCGCCGAGATCGGAAAACTCGCGCAATGCAGCGAGGCGCTTGCGGGCGATCTCGCTCAGTTCGGTGTCGGCGGGGACCAGCAAGTACGCGTAGGCGCGGCGGTTCGAGCGGCCGACGCGTCCGCGGAGTTGGTACATTTCCGAGAGGCCGTAGCGCTCGGCGTTCTCGATGATGATGGTATTCGCGAGCGGAATATCCAGGCCATTTTCGACGATGGTGGTGCACACGAAGACGTCGTATTCGTGGCGCATGAAGCCCAGCAGGACGCGTTCTAATTCTTCTTCTCCCATCTGGCCGTGCCCTACGCCGATTTTCGCGCTCGGGACTAATTCCAGAATCGAGGCCGCGCGCATGTAGATGGAATCCACGCGATTGTGGACGAAGTACACTTGGCCGCCGCGGCTGATTTCCTGTTCGATGGCGGTGCGGATCAGGTTGTTGTCGAAGTGTGCGACTACGGTCTGAATCGCCAGGCGGTCTTTGGGAGCCGTTTCGATCACGCTCATGTCGCGGATGCCGAGCATGGACATGTGAAGCGTGCGCGGGATGGGCGTGGCGCTCATGGTGAGCACGTCCACGTTCTGGCGCATCTGCTTGAGGCGCTCCTTATGGCGCACACCGAAGCGCTGTTCTTCGTCGAAGATCAGCAGGCCGAGGTCGCGGAACTCGATGTCTTTCGAGAGCAGACGATGGGTGCCGATGGCGACGTCGATCTTGCCTTGCGCCAGCTCTTCGACCGCGACTGCAAGTTCCTTCTTGGGCACGAAGCGCGAGAACATGGCGATGCGCACGGGGAATGCCGCGAACCGGCGTTTGAAGGATTCGAAATGCTGGAAAGCCAGAACCGTTGTGGGAGCGAGCACGGCTACCTGCTTGCCGTCGCCCAGCGCCTTGAAAGCCGCGCGCATGGCGATTTCGGTTTTGCCGAAGCCGACGTCGCCGCAGAGCAGACGGTCCATGGGATGCGGCGACTCCATGTCACGCTTGATTTCTTTCGCGGCGGAGATTTGATCTTTGGTTTCGGTGAACTCGAAAGCGTCCTCGAACTCGCGTTGCCAGTTGGAGTCCTTCGAAAACGAGTAGCCTTCGGCCACGCGGCGCTGGGCGTAGAGCTTCAGCAGCTCGTCCGCCATGTCGCGCATTTTGGCTTTGACTTTGGTTTTGCGCTGGGTCCAGGTGGCGCCGCCCAAGCGGTCGAGAGGCGGTCCGGATTCGCCGCCGCCGCGATATTTCTCGACCAGGTCCATGCGCGTGAGTGGCACGTAGAGCTTGGATTCTCCGGCGTATTCGAGCAACATGAAATCGCCCTTTTGCTCGCCTTGCACGATTTCGCGCAAGCCCAGGAATTTGCCGACGCCATGAGTGGTGTGGACCACGAAGTCGCCGGGCTTGAGATCGGCGAGGTCGGCGGCGAAGACGCTGAGTTGGCTTTTGGTGATGCCGGGGCGGGCTATCAAGTCTGATGGATCGAACAGGTCTTCGGAGCCGATAAAGGCAATGTTGGAATCCGGGAAGATAGCTCCGCGCCGGACCAGACCTTTGATCAAGTAGGTATGGGCAACGGGGCCCGCGAGATAGGCGCGTTCGGCCAAATAGGGCGTTGCGGCTTCGTTAGGCGCGAGACCTAGTTGGAACGGCACCGAATATTCGCGCAGGATATCAGCCAGCCGTTCGAGTTCGCCGTTTGAAGGTGCGAACAGCGCGACGCGGTAGCCGGACTCAACCATGTTCTTGGTTTCGGCGACGGCGACTTGCATGCTGCCGTGGAACGCCATGGTCGGGCGCGTCGCCACGTGGGGCGTTTCGGGACTCAGATCGAGCTCGCGGAAGGCGATTTGACGGCGCGCGGCTAGGCGGGTTTCGATCTCTTCCCAGTGCAGGAAGCTCGCGGCGGAGAGTTCGGCGGAGTCTTCCTGTTGGTCTAAGCGCTTCCACAGGCGCTCAGCTGCGCTGCGGATTTGCTCGGGCTCATCGAGGACCACCAAGGCGTGCGCTTCGAGATCGAGCAAGGTCTGCTCGCGCCGGTCTTCGAGTGCGGCCGCGAATTCCCATCCAGGGTAGGCGGCTCCGATGCGCGGCTGCTCGGCTAGCGGGAGAACCTCAACCTCGCTCAGCTTCATGACGGAGCGTTGGCTCTCAACGTCAAAGCGGCGGATGGACTCGATCTCGTCGCCGAAGAATTCGATGCGCAGCGGGCGCGCGTTCTCGGCGGGGAAGACGTCGAGGATGCCGCCGCGGATCGAATACTCGCCGGTCATCTCCACGGGCTCGCGCTTTTCGTAGCCGATCGACACCAGGTGCGCTTCGATGGTCTCGAGCGGCAGTTCTTCGCCGATACGCAGTTCCACCGCGAGGCGGCGGTAGTAATCGCCAACGTGAGTGCGCAGCAGAGCCGAGCCTACCGGAGCAATGGTGATCGGAACCTTGCTGGCCGCCATGCGCCACAAACCGATGGCGCGCTGCTCGCTGATTTCGGTGTGCGGAGAGAGGTTCTGGCCGGGAAGCACATCGAGCGCGGGCAATAATTGGGGCCGGCCGGCTTCGGGGCGTCCGATCAGAAGGTCAAAGAAAGTCTCCGTGAGTTCGAGCAGGGTCTCCGCGCTCTGATTGCCATCGGTGACCACCAGCAGAGGACGTTCGGTGAGCTGCCATAGCAGCACGAGGTACAGGGCCTTCGCGGTAGGAGTGAGCCCCGCAAGCGCGAGCTCGGAGTCTTCCTGGCGGAGCGCCTTAGTAAGGACCTCCTGAAACGCCGGGTGGCGGCTCAGCGTCTGGAAAAGGTCGCGGACCGCGGGGTGAGTCACGGGAGCGGCTGGCGGGCCAACAATTCCTTCTCAATGTTGGTAGTGGAAAAGCCAGGCTCGAGCGCCAGCGCCATCACCTTGCCGCCGGCGGCCTCCACCTCTTCGCGGCCGGCGATGAAGTGGGCCCAGTCGGCTCCCTTAATCAAAACGTCGGGCAAGACTTCGGCGATCAGCTCGCGGGGCGTGTCTTCACCGAAGAAGGTGACGGCATCGACGGCCGCCAACGCCAAGGCCATGCGCGCGCGTTCGGTCTCGGCGAGCAGGGGGCGGCTGGGGCCCTTCAGCCGGGCCACGCTGTCGTCGGTATTCAGCGCCAGAATCAGGATGTCGCCCAGCGAGCGGGCGCGTTCCAGCAGGCGGATATGGCCGGGGTGCAAGATGTCATAGCAGCCATTGGTAAAAACCACGATTTTGCCGGTTTTTCGCCATTGGGCGCGGGCGGCGACCAGTTCGGGGCGTGTGTAAAAGACTCCCATGCGGATCACTTTATTGTAACCGGGCGGCCCCATTGCTCCGTCCCATCACGAGAGAGTAGAATTAGCACAGGTGATTTCAGTTATGCGCCTCACGCTTTGGTTCGCTGTTTTTTGCTCTATTGGCTGCCTGACCATCCCGGCTTCGGCCCAGGACGCCAGTCAGGCCCCCGATAAAAAGAAGGACAAAACCGTCGCGAAACCGATGACGGACAAGCAGCGCCGTCAGCAGCAGGAGAAGCTGAAGAAAGAGTTGGAAGCTCCCTATAAGAAGTGGCTCACCGAAGACGTCGGCTATATCATCAGCGATGAAGAGCGCAAGGCTTTCAAGGGTCTGCAAACCACAGAAGAGCAGGAACAGTTCATCGAGCAATTCTGGCTGCGGCGCGATCCCACGCCGGACACCGAAGAGAACGAATACCGCGAAGAGCATTACCGCCGCATCGCGTATGCCAACCAATATTTTGCGTCGGGCATACCGGGGTGGAAGTCAGACCGCGGCATGATCTACATCAAGTATGGTCCGCCGGACGAGAGAGACCAGCACAACGGCGGTACCGAGCAGCGTTCCTTCCAGGAAGGCGGCGGCGAAACCAGCATGTTCCCGTATGAACAATGGCGCTACCGCTATATCGAAGGGTTTCCTCCCAACGTGGAGATCGAGTTTGTCGATACGACCATGACGGGCGAGTTCCACATGACCATGGACCCGTCGGAGAAAGACGCCTTGACGATGGTGCCCGGCGCGGGACTTACTCTTTGCGAACAGATGGGCCAGTGCGACAAGTCGCAACGCTTCAGCCGCACCGATGGCACGCGACTGGGAACGCAGCCGGGGACTGAATCGGCCAGCATGAATGAGTTCACGCGCCTGGAGCAGTTCGCGAAACTGCAGGCTCCGCCGGCGGTGAAATTCAAGGATCTGGAAGCGGCTGTCAATTCGACCATCAAGTACAACCTGCTGCCCATGAAGGTGCGCGCCGATTTCATTCCGGTGACGGGATCTTCGGTGCTGTCGAATATCACGATTCAGTTTGACCGCAAGGATCTGCAATTCAAGCAGAAGGGCGGCGTCTCGACGGCCGCCGTGAATATCTACGCCCGCATCACTTCAATGGCGCGTCGGCCGGTGAACTGGTTTGAAGACGTGGTCACCGTGGATGTTCCCACCGATATGCTGCAGCAAGCGGCGCAGGGCGCTTCGATTTACCAGAAGACCGTGCCGCTGGCCCCGGGACGCTACCGCTTGAACATCGCGGCGCGCGATACCGTGGGCGGCAACACCACCAATTTCGAAATGGCGCTGGAAGTGCCGCGCATCGAAGACGACCGCTTGGGCCAAAGCTCGCTGATCCTGGCCGATGTCCTAGAGAAGGTTCCCACCAAGAGTATCGGCACCGGGCAGTTCGTAATCGGGACCTCTAAAGTTCGGCCCCGGTTGGGAGACACGTTTAAGCGCGAAGAAAAGCTGGGAATTTATCTCCAGTTGTACAACTTCGAGGCCGATGAGAAGACCAAAAAGGCAGACGGTACGGTGGAGTACGTGATCACCAAGAACGGGTCCAACGAAAAGGTTTTCGAATACACCGAGGATCTGACCGCGCTGACCGGAGGCGCGTCGCAAATGGTGATCGAGAAACTGCTGCCGCTGACGAGCATGGAACCGGGGCAGTACACGCTGCGAATGAAGGTGATCGACAAGAGGCGCAACCAGACGCTAACGCCGTCGGCGACGTTTACGGTAACATAGGCAGTGGTTGTCGGCCGGCCAGGGTAACCGGCCAAGGGATTGGAGCATGAACCAGCGGACCACCGTACCCACTACGTTGTGGATCGCAGCCGGCCTTTGGTTAGGCTTGGCTAGCGTCAGTGCCCCCGCTGCGTCCTTAAATCCCTTATTCGGCGAAATTCTAGGGCAAGTCAAAAATGCGGCCGGCGTGGCGCAGATGGGCGCTACCGTCTATCTCTACAACCGCTACGACGAACTGGTGCGCAAGGGCCTGAGCAATGAACAAGGCCGTTTCGTGTTCGACGGGCTGGCTCCCGACTTGTATTCCGTCCGCGTCCTTTTGGCGAGCTTCGTACCCGCTGAGCGGCGTAACATCGCCGTGCTGCCGAGTTCGGAGAACCGCTTGGATATCAATTTGACGGGCGTGTTCAGCAGCATTGGCGTGACCAGCACCCCGGCCGCGCCCGGCACCTTGATGACCGACGACTGGAAGTGGGTTCTGCGGACATCGCAGGCGACCCGGCCCGTGCTGCGGTTTCTGCCGGAGCTGGGGCCGCGGGCCGGTTCCACGTCCGAATCGGCAACCGCCCGATTCAGCAACACCACGGGAGTGTTGGAACTGTCGGCGGGCGACGGCCAGTCCTTTGCGCGGGGATCGCAACAGGATTTGGGCACGGCGTTCGCGATCGCCACTTCGCTGGCCAGTTCGGCGCGCGTGCAGTTAAGCGGCAATGTGAGTTATGCCGGAAGTTCAGGTTTGCCGGGCGCTGGTATCCGCACCAGCTTTTCGCGGGCGACAGTCGACGGATCGAGTCCGGAAGTGGTAGTGACTATGCGGCAGGTGTATCTGGCGCAACGGTCGGGTTCGGGCATCGTCATGGGTTCGGATAACGCGCCGGCGCTGCGCACGATGTCGATGGCGTTCCTCGATAAGGCTGAACTGTCCGACAACCTGTATTTGGATTACGGCTTCGATTTCCAATCGGTTTCCTATTTGGACCGCATCAACTACGCGAGTCCTTTTATGCGCGCGACGTTTGACGCGGGCAATCAGGGGCGCGTGCGGGTGGCGTTCACTTCCGGCGGACAGCCCACGGAACTGCTGGCGCGGGACGGCCAGAAGTCCGGCGAACTGCAGCAGAACTTGGCCGCGCTGGCGCTCATGCCGGTCATCTCGCTCTCTGACTCCCACGTGACTGTGGAGCGGACGCAGAATATTGAGATCGGATATGACCGCGTCTCGGGCACCCGCACCTATTCCCTGGGGGCATACGAGGAAACAGTTTCGAACGCGGCGTTTATGCTGTCAGCGCCCGCAGATTTCCTGCCGGCGGCCGATTTGCTGCCGGATCTGAGTTCGCGGAGCAGCATCTTCAACATTGGCTCGTATCACCGGACTGGACTCACGGCAGGCGTCAAGCAGATGCTGGGCGATCATGCCGAGGTTGCGGCCGCGGTGGGCCGTACCGGCGTTTTGACAGCCGCGAGGGGCGAGCAGTCCTATGGGGACTCCGACGCTTTGCGGGCGGGGATCGGCCAAGGGCAGCGCGCCTGGGTTACGGTTCGCGTGGCGGGAACGCTGCCGCGCGCGGGCACTCGTATCGCAGCGAACTATGGATGGACCGACTTCCATGTGCTGATGCCGGCGCACTTGTTTGTCACGCAGGATGTCAATCAGGATATCGGCGTCAATCTTTATATTCGCCAACCGCTGCCCATTAGCGGAATGCCGTGGCGCATGGAAGCTTCCGCTGAGTTGCGTAATCTGCTGGCGCAGGGCTACCTGCCTTTGGGCGGCGCCGGCTCGCATAGCGTCCTCACCAATTCCCCGCGCTCACTGCGCGGCGGATTGAATTTCATCTTTTAGGAACGCGCTCTGATCGTCGAGGCGATGTTTCCGCAAGACTGGGATGCGGTGTGCGCCATTTACCTGGAGGGTATCGCCACTCGAAACGCTACCTTCGAGCAGTCCGCCCCGGATTGGCAAGCTTGGGACCGAGGGCATTTGCAGTGCTGCCGACTGGTGGCACGGATCGGCGGCGAGGTCCTCGGCTGGACCGCGCTCACCCCAGTATCGAGCAGACAAGTTTACGCCGGTGTAGCCGAATTCAGCATCTATGTGGCGGAGCGTGCGCGCGGGCGCGGGTTGGGCACGGCACTGCTAAAGGCTCTGATCGAGGCTTCGGAACGAGAAGGCATCTGGACGCTGCAGTCCGGCATCTTCCCTGAGAACACGGCGAGTCTTGAGCTGTGCCGCCGCTGCGGATTCCGCATCGTGGGCACGCGCGAGCGAATCGGCCGCATGGACGGGCGCTGGCGCGATGTGATGTTGCTCGAACGGCGGAGTGCCGTCGCCGGAGCCTGACTATATCTCAGGCGGGCTGCTGTTGCGTCATGCAGTGTAGTGTCCCTAAACCGAGCACCAGATCACGGCAGGGAATGCCGATAACCTGGCGATCCGGGAAGAGCCGCGTGAGAGTGTTCAAGGCCACGCGGTCGTGTACGTCTCCGAAGGTTGGCACGAGAACCAGCCGGTTAGCGATGTAGAAGTTGGCGTAGCTCGCGGGCAGAAGTTGTCCGGCGAAGTACACCGGTTCGGGACAGGGAAGCGTGACCACACGCAGGTCGCGACGGCTGCGGAGCCGCGCGAGATTCTCTTTCAAGGGCTCGTGATTGGCGCTGGATTTATCGGGCTCGGCCACGGCAACCACGGTGTCGGGAGCAGTGAAGCGCGCGATGTCGTCGATGTGGCCGTGAGTATCGTCGCCAGCAATGCCGCAACCGAGCCAGATGACTTCGGTGGCTCCTAAATAGTCCGCGAGGGCGCGCTCGATCTCGCGGCGCGACAGGCCGGGATTGCGCGCCTGAACGTCGGATAGCAGGCACTCTTCGGTGGTCAGCAACTTCCCTGCCCCGTTCACGTCAACGCTGCCACCTTCGAGCACCAATCCAGGTTCGAAGCGCGGGAGCTTCAGCTTTTTGGCGATAAAGCGCGGGGCGGCATCATCGGCGGCGTAGTTCGGATACTTCGCCCAGCCGTTGAATTTCCAATCGGTGACGGCTACCTCGCCAGCCGGGTTCTTGACGAACAGCGGGCAGGTGTCGCGAGTCCAACTGCGATTCGTTGCGTGATGGAAGAAGTCGACGGCATTCACGTCCGCATGACATTTCTTGAGAATGCGGCGAATACCGTGCTCGGCGTCGGCGTGCTCGACCAGGATCCGCACCCGCTCGACGCGGGCGAGCAGGCGCACGATTTCACCATAAAGCCAGGGAATCGGCGCGAACTTTCCCGGCCAGTCAGACGATTCATGCGGCCAGGCGAGCCAGGTGGCGGCGTGCGGCTCCCACTCGGCCGGCATGCGGTAGCCGAGTTTGCTTATTTGCCGAGCCATCGATTTACGATCGGCGCATACGCGTCAATGCGGCGGTCGCGCAGGAAGGGCCAATGCTGGCGAACTTCTTCCTGGCGCGCGGGGTCGCATTCGGCGAACAGAATTTCTTCCTGATCCGCGGAGGCCTGAGCGATCACCTGGCCGAAGGGATCGGCGACGAATGAAGATCCCCAAAATTCGATGCCGTGGCCGGGAGGGCCTTCGTAGCCGACACGGTTCGCCGCCGCCACGTAGATGCCGTTGGCGATGGCGTGGGAGCGTTGAATGGTTTGCCAGGCATCCAGCTGCGCGGCGCCGTATTGCGCTTTTTCGCTGGGATGCCAGCCGATGGCGGTGGGGTAAAACAGAATGTTAGCGCCTCCCAGCGAGGAGAGCCGGGCTCCTTCGGGATACCATTGGTCCCAGCAAATCAGCGTGCCGATGCGGCCAAAGGGCGTGTCGAAGTTGAGGAACCCGAGATCGCCCGGCGTGAAATAGAATTTTTCGTAGTAGAGCGGGTCGTCGGGGATGTGCATCTTACGGTAAATGCCCGCGATTTCTCCGTCCGTGCCCAGCACCGCTACGGTATTGTGATACAGGCCGGCTGAGCGGCGCTCAAACAACGATGCGATGATCACGATCTTCAGTTCGCGCGCGAGTTTTCCGAGAGTGTGAGTGGTCGGGCCGGGAATCGATTCGGCCAACGCGAATAAGTCGTGATTTTCTTCGCGGCAAAAATATTGCGAACGGAACAGTTCCTGGAGGCACACAATCTGCGCTCCCCCCGCCGCGGCCTCGCGGATCTTCCACTCGGTCTTGGCCAGGTTCTGGTTGGGGTCGAGGGCGCAACTGGTTTGGATCAAAGCGATCCGGAATTTCTCGGGCGGCGGCATTAGCAACTATTGTGACTGATCGGCCTCACGATCGTCCATAAAGCGCGTCTATACTCGAAAATATGCGCTTTTTCTTGATGCTCGCCATCACTGCAACGCTGGTTCCGGCTGCCGATCTAGTCAAAGAAGGCGACCGCTGGTGGTCTCACATCCAGGTCTTGGCGGACGACAATATGGAAGGCCGCAACACTGGATCGCCGGGGCACTTGCGGGCGGCACAGTTCCTGGCGGGCGAGTTCGAGCGCGCGGGACTCAAGCCAGCCGGCATCAACGGCTATTTGCAGCCCGTCAAATTTAGAGTCGCGCAAATCGACGAAGAGCATTCCAAATTGGCGATCGAACGCGATGGCAAGACCACACCCTTGAAGCTGGGCGAAGACGCTAACTTAACCGTGCGCGCATCGCTGGCCGAAGTTATCAACGCCCGCGTGGTGTTCTGCGGCTACGGGCTTTCGATCCCGGAATATAAGTTCGACGATTTTGCGGGCATGGATTTGCGGGGTGCGATTGTGGTGTACGTCGCCGGAGGGCCGTCCGACATCCCGGGGAATTTGCGCTCGCATTATTCGTTCCGCTCGGAACGCTGGAAGGCAATCCACAAAGCGGGTGCGATTGGAGTGATGGCGATTGCAAATCCGAAAGCGATGGATATCCCCTGGGAGCGCTCCACCTTGGCGCGTTTGAACCCGGCGATGGAATTGGAGGCGGTTTCCGACACACCCGGCCAGGAATTCGGCGCCACCATCAATCCCGCGCGCGCCGAGCAGTTCTTCGCGGCCTCCGGCCACACTTTCGCCGAACTGCTGGCGCTGGCGGATCAAGGCAAACCACTGCCGCGCTTTCCGCTGAATATTCGCCTGAAGGCAGTAGAGGAGATGAAGACGTCGGAGGTGGAATCACAGAATGTGATCGGCGTACTACCCGGTTCAGACCCGGTGCTCAAGAACGAGTACGTGGTTTTCGGAGCGCACTTGGACCATCTCGGCGTCGGCGCGCCGATAAACGGCGACAAGGTCTATAACGGAGCGATGGACGATGGTTCGGGGATTGCGTCGCTGATCGAGATCGCCAATATGGCTAAATTGGAGAACCTGCGGCCCAAACGCAGCATTCTGTTTGTCGCGGTGACGGGCGAGGAGAAAGGTTTGCTGGGTTCACAATATTTCGCAAGCGCGCCGACGGTGCCGCTCAAGAACATCGTTGCCGATATCAACATGGATATGTACTTGCCGCTCTTCCCATTGAAATATTTGCAGGTGATGGGCTTGGAAGAGTCCACGTTGGGCGCGGACGTTCGCGCGGTGGCGGAGAAGGCCGGGGTGACCGTGCAAGCCGATCCCGAGCCGCAGCGTAATCTTTTCATCCGCAGCGATCAATACAACTTCATTAAGCACGGCGTCCCGGCTGTGACGTTCAAGTTCGGATACGTGAAGGGCTCGCCCGAAGAAAAGCTGGCGAAGGACTGGCTGCGCGAGCGCTATCATGCTCCGTCCGACGACTTGAACCAGCCGGTGGATAAGGCGGCGGCGGCGAAATACAACCGCCTCATGCTGGATCTGGGAATGCGTGTCGCGGATTCCAGCGCAAAGCCGCATTGGAACGCGGACAGTTTCTTCAAACGGTTTGAAAAATGAAGCCTAGTGCGTCATCGCGTAGATGACATCGTTCACCGCAATGCGGATGGCTAGCGCGCTTTCCTTTTCGGGATAGTAGGGCGAGTCGGCGAACTCCCAGGCGTCGCCCAGATCCGAGTTGTGCGAAACCGCCACTACGATGCGGCCCTTGTCGTCTTTGATCGCGCGCCAGTGGGCGCCACGGCCGCCTTCCGAGCAGTTCTTGCAGCCCTCGCCCAGATGCGCCGCGCCGGGAACCTGCGGACGATCCGTGATATCGAACACGGCGTGGAAGTAGGGGTCGTCGTCGGCCAGTTCAACGATGTCACGATCCGGGAACGCAAAGTGGATGCGTTTGGCGAATTCACCCCACTCGGCATCGCCGTGGACGTCGTCCGCCATGAAGAATCCGCCGCGCTGTAGGTACTCGCGCATCTTCGCGCCTTGCTTTTCGGTGAGGCCCCACTCGCCCACTTGTACTGCATAGATCCACGGAAAATTGAAAGCGTCGTAGTCGTCGTCGAGGGCCACCACCTGTTCCACCGAACGCACGTCGATGCGCGTGAGCCGGCGCATGGCGCGCGCCAGATGGCGGTCGGCGCGCGGGTAATCCTGGGTCCATAGCGACATGCCGTGACGGTAGTCACCCTGAAATCGCGGATAGTAACCGTCCAGCGGGCCGCCGGGAAACATGAGGCGTGCAAAGGTCCATTCGGCCGGCACCTGGTAATCGGGAGGCAGCGGGAAGTTGTTGTATTCGACGGCCGGGTACTCGCGCCAGGGCTTTTGGAAACCGTACACGGCGCCGAGAAAGATCAGGACGCAGCCGACCGCACTCAAAATTCCTCGCAGACTCATGCCGCCTGACTCATGTCACCTTCACCCCGAGAATAGCACCCGTTACCATAGGAACGTGGAGTCCGCTACGGTCAGACGCATGGCCCGCGAATGTGGTTTCGAACTCGCCGGCGTGGCGCGCGCGGAACCGCTTGCAGACGACGTTGCGCGGTATCAGGAATGGACGTCGCGCGGCATGGCGGGCGAGATGCGGTATCTCACGGACCGGCGCGCTGACGTGCGGCGCGATCCGCGAAATCTACTGGCGGGAGCGCGCAGTGTGATCTGCGTAGGGAAGCTGTACAACCAAGCGCCGCCGCAGGAGCAGGAAGGCCACGCCATATTTTCACGCTACGCGTGGGGCCGGGATTATCACGAAGTATTGCGCGAAGCGTTGGAGCAGCTGGCACACAAGCTCGCCGCCGTCGAGCAACACCAATGGAAAGTTTGTGTGGACACGGCTCCGCTGTTGGAGCGCAGCTATGCGCGGCAGGCGGGGCTCGGGTGGATTGGACGCAACACCTGCCTGATCAATGAGCCGCTAGGATCGTGGTTTTTCCTCGGCGAACTCGTCACCACGCTGGAGTTGCAAGCGGACGCACCGCCGCCGGACCGCTGTGGCACCTGCACCCGCTGCATCGACGCGTGTCCTACGCAGGCGCTGGTCCCGGATGGCGACGGGTGGACGCTCGACGCACGGCGCTGCATTTCCTACTTGAACATCGAGCTGCGCGGGCCGATTGCGGAGGAGCAGCGGGCGTGGCTTGGATCCCGCGTTTTCGGCTGCGACATTTGCCAGGAAGTGTGTCCGTGGAATGCGCGTGCGCCTGAAACGACTGATCCGGCGTTCCAGCCGGCTTACGATCGAGCGCCGCCGCTTGCAGAACTGGCCGCGCTTTCGGCGGAGGAATTTCGCGAGCGCTTCCGTGAAACGCCCGTCATGCGCGCGAAATATGAGGGATTGCTGCGCAACGTGGCGGCGGCGATGGAGGTCCATGAACGATGCGACTCCTAACCTGGTTCTTATTGCTGCCAGTGGCGGCTTTGGCGCAGTTAGACCCCGGGTACCAACATTTCTACAACCTGGAATTTCCGGAGGCCTTGGCGGCTTTTCGCGCGGAAGTGGCGGCGGATCCGAACTCGCCGGACGCCTACAATCACGTCGCGCAGACTATTCTCTATCGCGAAATGTTCCGCTCCGGAGCGCTCGAAAGCGAACTGGTGACCGGATCGAATCCATTCCTACGCCGCCAGGGATTGAACGTTAGCAAGATAGATGACCAGGAGTTTCAGGATTCGATCAATCGCGCGCTGGCCCTGGCGGATACGAAACTCAAGACCAATCCCAACGACATCCAGGCTCTGTATGCCCAGGGCGTCAGCTACGGATTGCGCGGCAACTATCATTTCCTGGTTCGTAAGGCGTATACCGATGCCTTGCGCGATGCCACGGCCTCCCGCAAAACGCATGCTCGCGTCACCGACATCGATCCGACTTTTGTCGACGCGCGACTGACGCAAGGCGTCTACGACTACGTGCTAGGGAGCCTGTCGCCGGCGTGGCGCATGCTGGGATTCTTCGCGGGTTTCCGCGGCGATCGCGAACGCGGCGTTGAGACTCTGAAACAAGTGGCCAAGTTGGGCAAGGCTAATCGCGTCGACGCCGAGGTCTTGTTGTGCGCGGTATACCGCCGCGAGCGTCGCGCCAAGGAGGCCGTGCCACTACTCTCGGATTTGATCCAGCGCTTTCCGCAGAACTTTCTGTTGCGTTTGGAATTGGTGCAAATGTATGGCGACTTGGGTGAAAAAGACAAAGCGCTGGCTGTGATCCATGACGTCGACCGGCTGAAGCGCGAGAAGACACCGGGGTATGAACGGCTCGCGGACGAGAAGCTGCGCTACACGCGAGGAAATCTTCTGTTCTGGTACAACGACCTGGATCTGGCGCTCGAAGACTTGAAGGCCGTCACCGCTAACCCGTCGGCAGTAGATCTCAATACCAACTTATATGCGTGGCTACGCACCGGCCAAATATACGACATGAAGAAGAAGCGCGAAGAAGCCAAGCGCGCCTACCTGCAGACGGTAGCCATCGCGCCCACTTCGGACGCCGCGAATGCCGCGCAGAATTATTTGCTGTCGCGCTACAAGCGGTAGATAGTGACGCCGGTTAACAGTTTCGGATAGAAGTCCGTCGATTTCTGCGGCATAACGCCGCCTGCAAAGGCCACGCGCGCCATGTCGTCGATGGGTGTAGGATCCAGCAGAAAAGCCACCTGCGCGCCGCGTTCGCGCACTTCGGCCGCGGCGGCATCCATGCCGCGAACGTATTGGATGTACTTTTCCTCGCGTACGGCGTCCTCGCCGATGCCAAGCCACTTGCCGAGGATCTCTTGATGCAACACGGGCACATCCAGTTCGCCTTCCTTACGGGGACGCGACAGAAGCAACGCTTCGCTGGCGGTCACGATACCGATCCGAACGGTCTGCGGCGCCGCCGAATTCAGCTCACGCTTTAGCTCTGTCAGCGAGGTGGCCTTTTTCACTGACCACTCGCTGGTGACCTTGGACAGCAGATCTAAACCTTGCAGATTTCGCAGGACTCGATGCGTTGCCAGGATCTTCAATCCTGGCGAGTACATATTGACGAAAGTCATCATCACGTATTGAGCCGCCGGGTCGTCCGGATGCTCATTGCGATAGTTGAGTGCCGTCTCGTAGCGATGGTGCCCGTCGGCGATCAGCAGTTTCATGGGCTGCATCAGTGTTTGGATACGAGTCGCATCCGGGATAGCCCACAATCGGTGCCGCGCGCCGTACTCATCGGTCACGTCCAAAAGCGGTGCGCCTCGCGTGGCCTGATCCAGCTCCTGGTCAACCGATCCTTCGCGATCGGGATACAGCATGAAGATTTGGCCGAAGTGCGCGCGCGTATGCCGCAGCACTTCCAGGCGGTCCTTCTTGGGTCCGGAGAGAGTCTGCTCGTGGCGGTACACGATGCCGGCCGAGTAATCTTCCACTTTGCCGAGCCCGATGAATCCTTGGCGCGTCAGACGCTCGCCGGTGTCGGGGACTTCAAAGTCCTGGAAATAGGCGTAGAAGCCTGGCGCCGGGTCCTGAGCTAGAATGCCTTGCTGAATCCAGTCCTCGAAGTAGCGGGCAGCGCGAGTGTAGACGTTGTCGGCGGCGATATCGGAGTCACGCTTCTCGCCCAGGATGACGCGCACCAAATTGTAGGGGCTCGCAGCCAGATAACGCGCCTGCATGGGCGGACTGATCTTGTCGTAAGGCTGCGTGATCAGCTTGCCCGGATCACCGGCCTTCGCGGAGTAGCGGTAGGGTTGGAAGGGTTTTACGTTCGCCAACTGCCAGGATAACTTAGAGCGGCGCTTTGTACGCCATGGGCGAGGTGATCAGCACAGGGCGCGGGTTCACGAAGGTCTGCGTGATCCATGGCGAGAGGAACCGGTAGTGGTAGTTGACGATGGCTACGCTCAATACTTCATCGTCAGGATGGCCGAGGGAAGAGGGCTGATAGCGCACCTGAACGTTCTCACGAGTCAGCCCCAAATAGCCGGCGGTCGTGGCGCGGGGGGAATCCGGCTGATCATAGAGAATCAAGTTCGCCACCTGCTCGCCGGTACCATCCCAGGGCCGCACGACGCCCCAGCGTACGGCGGACCGCACCCGTTCGACCAGCGTCTGGTGACTCACCAGCACCAGTCCACAATCAACAACGGCGAATAGAAGCGAGAAGAAGACCAGCAGAGCCAAAGCGCCTTCGACCAAGGTTTGCCCGCGTTCAGAGCGCCGCCTCATGGTTCACGCTCCGCCGGAGCAAACTTGCCGACGTAGGGGAACTGCACCGAGGGCCGTCCGTTGAAAGTGTACGACCGGTAAATCGCATCCATCGTGTAGCCCTGAATCGACACCGTTACATTGAGGGGTGCGCCATCGCCTGCCAGTTCCCAACGTACGTCCACCTGCGCGGGCGTCAGCTTTGGCAGCACCGGTGACGAGCCCGGCGCCGCTTGCGCGTCTCCGTACACCACCATATTGCGAATGGCCGCGTTGCCACGCTCGACGTCCTGATCGCTGGCCGCCCGGTAAGTCCGCTGAGCGGCATAGCGTGCGCCATTTCCCACCGCCGTCACCAGTTGGTTATAGGCATAGAAGGTGTAGCCGAACTGGAAAGTCCCCACCAGGCAGGAAACCATTACGCCCGCCGAAACGGCGAGTTCGAGCATCGCATGACCGCGCTCGCGCTTCATTGCGTGAGCCTCACCGGCTTAATCGAAGCCACCGCCCGTGCCGGAACCGTAAACTGCTGCGGGCCGCCCACGGCGCGCAGGAACATAATCTCGACATGATTGTCGGGCGCCGTCACACGCGCGAAGTGGAGTCCCGCCACGTCCTTGGGTTCCGCAACCCACTGCTGGCCGTCTGTGCTGAATTCCGTTACCACGCCGGTGAAGTTTTCAGTGCCGAGATTCCAGCGGTTAGGCATGGCAGCGACTGCCGCCCGCGCGCGATCAAGACCCGCCCCGGTTCCATCCAGTTGCTTGGCCGCGGCCAGGGCAGCGGCATCAGCGAAGATCTGCGCCTCATTGCGGGCAATGTAGACCCGTCCCATATCAAACGCCATCCCCACGACGGCGAGCAACAGGAACATGCACACCGACATCGCGATGAGGATGAAGCCTTTTTGACGGTTGGGACGCACCACTGACCATAAGATCGGCTGAAACGCCCGATTCTTCAGTGCGCGAGTGAGGGAATCGCCTTAGGCGAACGCGATCTCTGCGACCACAAAATCGCCCCGCCGGCCACGGCCAGAACGACGGCAATCCACTGGGTGATGGAAAACGGCAGTCCGAAGGGCAGCGCCTGCTCGTGGAAGCGCGTGAATTCGATCCCGAAGCGCAAAACCGAGCTCAGGATCAAATACAGCCCGATGATGGTCCCCGGGCGGTGGGCGCGCCCAAAGCGCCAGTAGAGAAATCCGAACAGCAGCGCCTCGGCCCCCATCTCATAAAGCTGGGCCGGGTGCAGCGAAACCCGCAGAGGGACTCCCGTGAGCGCATTGGCGTCGGGATTACGGAAGGTGACCGCCCAAGGCAGATCGCATTCCTTCCCCCAGCAACAGCCCGCCGCGAAGCAGCCAACCTTGCCGATGGCGTGGCCGATGGCGATCCCCGGCGCGAAAACATCGAAGGTCTGGAGCCACGGCATCCCATGACGCCGCACGTACCAGAATGCCGTAGCAACGGCCAGAATAAGCCCCCCCTGGTAAACCCCGGCGGCGCGCAGAGTCGCGATCGAGAACATGTCGGCGGGATTCTTGCTGAAGTGGTCCCAATCGAAGAGGAACATCAGGAGCTTAGCGCCCAGCAGTCCCGCCAGCGCGCAGTAGACCACCAGGTTGACTACCAGTTCGTGGTTAATGCCGGCACGCCGGGC
>Ga0070666_10000866_pt1 | contig 18331 bp, 8 predicted proteins | sample KBSS23metaG_FD_64677 | JGI IMG/M metagenome (GOLD analysis project Ga0070666, IMG submission 64677) | Switchgrass rhizosphere microbial communities from Kellogg Biological Station, Michigan, USA - KBS S2-3 metaG | ecosystem: Host-associated > Plants > Roots > Rhizosphere > Soil ... | reverse complement strand
TCTTGACGGCCACCTCGCGTCCGAGGCGGGTGTCCCGGGCCCGATAGACCTCCCCCATGCCTCCGGCGCCGAGAGGCCCGAGGATCTCGTAAGGGCCGAGACGGTTTCCGGTGGAAAGCGTCAAGGACGGATCTCGGAAAACCCGTTCGATACGACCGAAAGAGGCGCGCGGGCGCCCGAGACCGTTCGAACGCCGGCCAGGAAACGGCCGTCCGAGGCGACGTCGAACGTCGTCCACCCGCCTTCCGGAAGCGAAAACAAAGCCGAGGGAGTCCCTGCCTCAAGGGCCGGAGACACGGTGACCGGTACGGCGTAGAGTTTTCGATCCGGCGACGTGTAGTAGATCTCCTTTCCGTTCCGACTCCAACGGAGACTCTCCGCCCCTCCCGTCGACAGTCGGATTCTCTCCTTGCCGGGTCCGAGAGAGACGACGTAAGCCTCCATTTGCCCGGACTCGTTGGAGATCAACGCGACGCTCCTGCCGTCGGGAGAGAATCGCGCCTCGTCCTCGACGAACGAGGAAGGAAGGGGGACCGGCTGCCCTCCTCCGGCGAGCGAAAGTGTCGAGAGCCCGGACTTCCCCGATCCCGAGCGCGACCAGAAGATCAGCTGGCGCCCGTCCGGAGCGATGTCCCGGACTGCCTGGAACGAATCGGCGGGGAGGAGCGGCTCCTCGCGTTCGCCGGGGTAGCTTCGGCGGACGAGATTCGGCGGCCTGCCGTTCCGCACGACGGAATACACGATGGATTTCCCGTCCGGCAGCCATACGGGACCGAATTCCGTTTCGGGATCAGAAGTCACGCGCGTCTCGGTTCCACGCGCAAGGTCGATCTGCCAGATGTCGTACGTCCCGAGATCCGGCCGCTCCCGCGAGAACAGGGCCGTTCGGCTGTCGGGAGAGATCGCGACGTCGAGGATGGCGCTGGGAATGGCCGAACTCAGGGTACCGAGAGTCCGTCCCGATCGATCGAACCACTCCAGCCGATCGACGTTCCCCTGGGGTTGGAAAGCGAGCGAACCGCTTCGAGACACCGCGAAACTCGCCCAGCGCGTCGAGTAGAAATACCGAACCGCGGGCGCGAGCGAGAAGAGCGGTCCCGCCAGCTTCGCCGACCTCGCGTCGAACCGCTGCCCCACGAGGGCTCCTTCGCGGGCGTACACGACGAATCCGGGCTCGGCGAATTCCACCCGGGAAGGGATCGGGGCGACAGTGCGAACGGTGCCGTCGAGCGCGCCGACCATCAACAGGCTCTCCCCGCCTTTGTGAAGCGCCGTATAGAGGAAGTGTCTCCCATCCGGCAGGAACGATGGCCATGCGGTCCGGGTCTCGCCCCGCGCGGGGTCGGGTCGAATGAGCACCTCCGGCCGCCCCCCGTCGGTAGACACCCGGTAGATCGCCTCGCCCATGACCGTCGCATAGAGAATGAGGCCGTCCCCCCACGAGGCCGCCCGCCCCTCGCCGGTCGGCAATTCGCAGATCGGAACCGCCGATCCTCCGGCGAGATCGAGTCGCTTCAAGAGATGCCCCGCGAAAAATGCCAGGGAGTTTCCGTCGGGCGACCAGCAGAGAGAACTGACGCCTTCGCTGCCGGCGATGGGGCGAGCGTCGAAATCCGACATCGTTCGAATCCAGACCATCGGTGGCGAGAGCGGCCGGTGAGCCACGAACGCCAGGCGGGAGCCGTCCGGGGAGAGCGCCATGCTGACGAATTCGACGTCGGAATCGATCGTCATCCCCTCGGGCGGGGGAACGGTGAAGCGAATGACCGGCGACGGGGGCCGTGTCCGGCCGCGAACGACCAGCGCGAGACCCATTCCGGCCAGGACCGCCAGGCCGGCGATCGCCCAGGCCGCGCGATGGCCCTGCGTGCCGGCGGGCCCCGCCACGACTCCTCGTGCGGGCGGGCCCGACGCCCGGCCCGTCACATCGGAGAGATGGTCTCGAACCGTGGCCAGCTCCGTCGCGAGATCCCGGGTCGAGGCATAGCGGCCGACCGGTTCCTTGGCGAGGCAACGATCGAGGATCCAAGCGAGCGGTGCGGGCACGTCGGGCCGAATCGCCTGCACCGGTTCGGGCTCGTCGCGCATCACGGCCGAGAGCGTTTCGGCGGGCGATGGACGTCGGAAGGCGGATCGGCCCGAGAGCAACTCGTACAGGATCGCGCCGAAGGCGAACTGGTCGGACCGGAAGTCGACGCTCCGCCCGGACGCCTGCTCGGGCGACATGTACGCGACGGTGCCCATGACCATTCCGTCGGAGGTCCGGAGGCCGTCGCTCGTCGGCAGGGCGGAATTCGAATCGTCTCCCGGCTCCGTCAACTTGGCGAGCCCGAAGTCGCCGATCTTCGATTCCCCCTGTTTCGTCAGGAGCACGTTCTCGGGTTTCAGATCCCGGTGGACGATCCCCTGCTCGTGGGCGGCGGCGAGTCCGGAGGCGATCTGGATCGCGATGTCCATCGCCCGCCGGATCGGGATCGCCCCGCGCTCGAGGAGATCCCGCACGTTTCCGCCTTCGACGATCTCCGTGACGAGGTACGACTCGTCGCCCTGGCGTCCCACGTCATAGACCGCCACGACATGGGCATGCGAGAGGGACGAGGCCGACCTCGCCTCACGTTCGAAACGGGAGACCCTCTCGGGATCGCGGGCCAGCTCCGCCGGCAGCACTTTCAGGGCCACCGTCCGTCCCAGTCGGGTGTCCCGGGCCCGGTAGACTTCCCCCATCCCTCCCGCCCCGAGCGGGGCGAGGATCTCGTAGGGTCCGAATCGCGTGCCGGGAGCGACCATGGGTTCCGGCGATCTTAAGTCACTTGGCGAAGAACAGGGTCAGCGCGAAGCGCGCCTCCGGATCGAGCCACTGGCGACGGCAGGAGAAGCCCGCGTTTTCGACGAGCTCCTGCAGCGCGGGAGCGCTGTACTTGTAGGAGCTCTCGGTCCAGATGAAGTCCCCTTCGGCGAACGCGAAGGACGCCTCCGCGGCCGGGATCGAGACGGTCTGAGGACGCCGGCAGACGAGCCGCATCTCGATCCGCGACTCCAAAGGATCGAAGACCGCCCGGTGCGCGAATGCGTCGAGATCGAAGTTCCCCCCGAGCTCCCGGTTGATGCGAAGGAGGACGTTCTTGTTGAACGCGGCGGTGACCCCGAGAGGATCGTCGTAGGCGAGCACGAGATCGGCTTCGGGCTTGACGAGGTCCGCCCCGAGGAGGAGCGCGTCCCCCCGCCGGAGCGTCCCGCGGATGGCGCCCAGAAAATCGCGCGCGGCTTCCCGATCGAAATTCCCCAGATTCGAACCGAGAAAGAGAACGAGGAGCCCGCCGGCGCCGTTGCGCGACAAAGCCACCCGGCGCAGCCCTTCCTCGTAGGACGCCCGGTGGCCGACGACCGAGACTCCTTCGTAGCGCCCGAGCCGACGTTCCGTCTGGTCGAGGGCGGACTGCGAAATGTCGATGAGGTGAGTCGCGAGCGCGCTCCGGTCCCGGACGAGCGCGGCCGCGAGGAGCGCGATTTTCTCGCCGTCGCCCGGGCCGAGCTCGGTCAGGGTCAGCGGATCGGGAAGCTCGGCCGCGATCTCGCCCGCATGGCGCGAAAGGAGGCCGAGCTCCGCGCGCGTGATCGTGTACCAGGGGAGCCGGCAGATGGCTTCGAAGAGGCGGCTGCCCAGGCGGTCGTACAGGTATTTCGACTGGAGCTGGCGCGGAGAGAGCGCGAGATCGCGCGCGACGTCGCTCGCAAACTCGGAGCGCGGCATTTCCCTCAGACCCCGCTCGCGCAGCGGAACGTCGCGTAGGGGTACGGATAACGCGGCTGGAACCAGTTGCGAAAACTGCGCCGCAGGAGCCCGGCGGCGGTCGCCGGGGAGCCGCCCTTCATCACGAAATGCGCGCCGTCGAAGAAATCGGCCGAGTAACCGGGATAGAGCGGGCTCGGCCGGAAACCGGGAAAACCCGCAAAGACGGTCGATGCCCATTCCCATCCGTTCCCCAGCAGGTCGCGGACGCCCCAGGAGCTCTGCCCCGCGGGAAACGCGCCGACGGCAACGGGATCGAAGCGTTTCATCGCGAAATTTCCGCGGGAAGGGTCGGGGAGCTCTTCGCCCCACGGAAAGGACCGTTCCGTTCCGGCGGGAGTCGCGTACGCCGCGCGATGAAATTCCGCTTCCGTCGGAAGGCGTTTCCCCTTCCAGCGCGCGAAGGCGGAGGCCTCGGCGTGGCTCACGTAGACCGGCCAGGACAGAGGGAGGTCGAAGGCCGCGAACATTCCTCTCCAGCGCCACCGATCCCCCTCGCGCTCCCAGAAGAGCGGATGCTCGACATCGTCGGCGCGGATCCACGTCCACGCGAGGCCGTCCCACCATCGCTCGTCGCGGTAGCCTCCCGCGTCAACGAATTCGAGGAAGCTGCCGTTCGTCACGTCGTCCCGATCGATCTCGAAGGCGGGAACGTCAACGACGAAGCGCGGAAATTCGTTGTCCCAGCCGAACGAAATCTCTCCGGGCGCGGCGCCGAGCGTGGCGCGTCCCGCCGGCACCCGGATCGTCTCCCGCGCGGGCGGGGCGCCGAAGACCGGCTCCGGCGCGCGGTCCGGCGCGATCTTCATCGCGAAATCGAGCCGATGAATGATGTAGAGAAGCGTCTCGTGATGCATCTCTTCGTGCTCGACGCAGAGCTGCGCGGCCTCGCGCGCCGTCTCGCCTCCCCGCCCCGCGTCGATCTCTTCATACGCCGCCCGAAGGCGCGAATCGGCTTCGCGCAGGTAGGCTTCGATATCCGAGCGGGGCGGCCAGCGGGCAATCGAGACCCGCGCGGCTTCCTCGTCGTCCGATGGATCGATGCCCCGCTCGAAAAGCGTCTCGAAGTCTTCGCGGATTCCCGGGCGGCCCAGAGCCTTCTTCAGGAGCGTGTTCACGCAGAATGCCGGGAGGTGCCCGCGGTAGAAGACGATCGGGTGGCGGAGCGAAATGGGACGGCTCTCGAAGGCTTCCGGGGAAACGATCCGGAAAATTTCCTCGGTGCGGGCGCGCACCGCCGCGAACCGGGGAAGGAGAGCGTTTCCGGTCGCCGTCTCCGCCATCCTTCGATCTTACGACCGTTTCTTTGTCTTTTGAAAAGGGATCGGTCAGACTCCGGGCTGCGATGACCCTTCGACTCACGACGGCCGGCGAATCCCACGGCCCCGCTCTCACGGCCATCCTCGAAGGAATTCCCGCCGGTCTCGCTGTCGACCGTGCGCGGCTGCGCTCGGAGATGGCCCGCCGCCAGCACGGGTACGGTCGGGGCGGCCGCATGAAGATCGAGACGGACGACGTCGAGATCACCGGAGGAATCCGCGGGGGAGTGACCCTCGGATCCCCGGTCGGCTTCCGGATCGCGAACCTCGATTTCGAAAACTGGCGGCCCGTCATGGATCCCTGGACAACGGACCCGGAGGCCAGCTCCGCCCGGCGCCTGACGCGCCCGCGACCGGGCCACGCGGACCTCGCGGGAGGCCAGAAGTACGGATCGGCCGATCTCCGGGACGTCCTCGAGCGCGCTTCGGCGCGCGAGAGCGCGGCGCGCGTCGCGGCGGGCGCGATCTGCCGGATGCTCCTTTCGGCGTGCGACGTCGAGATCGCGAGCGGCGTGCTTTCCCTCGGCTCCGTCGCCTGTTCCGTTCCGCGAACCTTCGCGTCCCTTTCGCGCGTGAACGAACGCTCCCCTCTCCGGGCCCTCGATCCCAAGGCGGAGAAGAAAATGATCGCGGCGATCGACGAGGCGAAGGCGAAGGGGGAAACCCTCGGCGGCGCGATCCTGGTCGGGGCCCGGAACGTCCCCGCCGGTCTCGGATCCCACGTCTCCTGGGATCGCAAGCTCGACGGCCGGATCGGCCGTGCCATCCTTTCCGTCCCCGCGGTCAAAGCGATCGAGTTCGGTTCCGCGATCGAGGCGTCGCGCGGCTTCGGCTCCGCGGCGCACGACGAGATCCTTCCCGCGGGGCGGCGGCGGACGAACCGGGCGGGGGGCCTCGAGGGCGGCATCACCAACGGCGAGGACGTCATTCTGGTGGCCTTCATGAAGCCGATCTCGACGCTCGCGCGCGGGCTCTCCTCGATCGACCTGGAGAGCGGCGAGCCGGCGACGTCGGCCTACGAGCGGAGCGACGTGACGGCCGTTCCCGCGTGCGGCGTGATCTGCGAGGCGATGCTCGCGTTCGTCCTCGCGGACGCGCTCCTCGAAGTCACGGGTGGCGACCGGCTCGAAGACGTCGTCGCGCGCCTGGCGGCGCATCGCCGGCGCGTGTCGGACTTCACGGTGCCATAAGCCGGCACGGCCGCACGCTCGCCCCTCGGTCGTCGTCTCGGCGAGGAAAAGGAGTGGCGTACAATCCCGCCACTCTCATGCCCATCACCGCCGGTACCCGTCTCGGACCCTACGAGGTCCTGTCCCCGCTCGGGTTCGGCGGCATGGGAGAGGTCTACCGCGCCCGGGACACCCGCCTCGAGCGCGATGTGGCGATCAAGGTGCTCCCGTCGCATCTCTCGGACAACCCCGAATTCCGGCAGCGGTTCGAGCGCGAGGCGAAAGCGATCTCCCAGCTCTCCCACCCGAACATCTGCGCGCTCTACGACGTGGGGAACGCCGACGGCGTCGAATATCTCGTCATGGAGCTGATCGAGGGGCAGTCGCTCGCCGACCGGCTGGAGAAGGGGGCGCTCCCGATCGACCTCGTGACGAAATTCGGCGTCCAGATCGCCGACGCCCTCGACAAGGCGCACCGGCAGGGCATCGTGCACCGGGATCTCAAGCCCGGCAACGTCATGATCACGCGCTCCGGGGTGAAGCTCCTCGATTTCGGCCTCGCCAAGCTGAGCGTCTCGACGGCGGCGCGCGAGATTTCCGAGCTCTCGTCGCTCCCGACCGAGCTCACCCCCGCCCAGCCCCTGACCGAGCGCGGAACCGTGCTCGGGACTTTCCAGTACATGGCACCCGAGCAGCTCGAAGGGAAAGAAGCCGACTCCCGGAGCGACATCTTCGCGTTCGGATGCGTGCTGTACGAGATGGCGACGGGCCGGAAGGCCTTCACCGGGAAGAGCCGGGCCAGCATGATCGCGGCCATCCTCGAGCACGATCCGGCGCCGATTTCCTCCATCGCTCCCATGACCCCGCCGGCGCTCGATCGGGTCGTCAAGACGTGTCTGGCGAAAGATCCCGACGACCGTTGGCAGTCGGCGCACGACGCGAAATCGGAGCTCCAGTGGATCGCCGAAGCGGGCTCGCAGGCGGGCGCGCCGGCGGTCGTGTCGTCACGCCGCCGGAACCGGGAACGGACGGCGTGGATCGCCGCCGGGCTCGCCCTGATCGCGGCCGCCGCGGGATGGTACCGGCTGCTCTCGCGTCCCTCCGGCGCGAAGCGGACGGTCCGGCTCACCCTCGCCCGGCCCGGCAACGGCCGGGTCTCCTACTTCGAATCGCTCACCCCGGCGCCCGACGGAACGGCGATCGCCTTCATCGGCCATGCCCCCGACGGAGGGCAGACGCTCTGGGTACGCCCGATCGACGCCCTCGACGCGCGGGAGCTCCCGGGCACCGAGGGAGCGCGCGCGCCGTTCTGGTCGCCGGACAGCCGCTTTCTGGCCTTCTTCGCCGACGGGAAGTTGAAGAAGATCGCTTCCTCGGGAGGTCCGGCCGAGACGCTCGCCGACTCTCCTTCCATTTTCGGCGGATCGTGGGGCTCGAAAGGCGTGATCGTCTTCGAGCCCCGGGACCTCGACGGCATTTTCCAGGTTTCGGCCGCGGGCGGGACGCCCAAGCGCGTGACGACCCTCGCGCCGGAAGACGAAGCGCATCGATGGCCCGTCTTTCTCCCCGACGGCGATCATTTCGTCTTCCTGGTCGATGCCAACCAGACCGAAGGCCACTGGCTCGCCCTTTCCTCGCTCTCGACCGGAAAAATCACGCGCATGGCTCACGCGATATCGAACATCGCGGTCGCTCCCCCCGATCGCATCTTCTACGTCAAGTCGGGATCGCTGGTTTCCCAGCGCGTCGACCTCGAGCACGCGCGGCTCGCGGGCGATCCCGAGCCGGACGGCGACAACATCCTCGCGATCGGGGACAACCATCGCTTCGATTTCGGCGTCTCCCGGAGCGGCCTACTCGTCTACCAGACCGCGGACCCGAATCTCCAGTTCGTCTGGCTCGACCGCGCCGGGCATCCTCAGGGCGCCGTGGGCGAGCCCGGACGCTACGGGCGATTCGACATCGCTCCCGACGGAACTCGCGCGGCCTTCGAGCGGCTGGACAGCGACAACCGCAACGAGAACCTCTGGATCCTCGACCTCTCGCGGGGGATCGTGAGCCGGCTGACCTCGGGACAATCCGCGGACTTCGGCCCCCTCTGGACGCCCGACGGCCGGACGATCTTCTTCGCGTCGCTCCGGGGCGGCACCAACGGGGACCTTTACGCGACCCCCGCGTCCGGCGGAGGGGACGACCGGAAGATCCTCGGGTCCGGTCCGGGAGCGACCCCCTGGAGCATTTCACTCGACGGAAAGACGCTCCTGTACGAGACGCAGGGTCCGACCACCCGGTCCGACCTGTGGCAACTTCCCGTCGCCGGGGGCGCCGCCGCGCGACCCGTTCGCGCGACGCGATTCGCCGAAACGATGGGGCAGTTCTCTCCCGACGGGAAGTGGCTGGCTTTCGTCTCCGACGACGCGGGCCGCCGCGAGGTGTATCTCCGGTCCCTGGCGGACGCCGGGACGCAGATCCGCGTCTCGACGAGCGGAGGGGAACGGCCGCGATGGCGCCGCGACGGAAGGGAAATCTTCTTCTTGAGCGGCGACACGCTGATGTCGGCGGCGATCACGCTCGAACCCCCGCCCCGGAGCGATCCGCCTCGCGCCCTCTTCCGGTTTGCGACGCCGGCGAGCGACTACGACGTCTCGGCGGACGGGCAGCGGATCCTCGTCACCGCCGCGCCCCGCGACTCCGCGGGACCCACGGCCGTCGCCGTTCTCGACGGGATGGAAGGATCGAAAAAACCATGACTCTACCGACCGGCTCCCGCCTGGGACCCTACGAAATCGTTTCGCCGCTCGGCGCGGGCGGAATGGGGGAGGTCTATCGCGCCAAGGACACGCGCCTCGACCGCGAGGTCGCGATCAAGGTGCTGCCGGAGCATCTTTCCTCCAACACCGAGCTCCGCCAGCGTTTCGAGCGCGAGGCGAAGGCGATCTCGGCGCTGACCCATCCTCATATCTGCACGCTGCACGACGTCGGGAACCAGGACGGCATCGAATATCTCGTCATGGAGTGCATCGAGGGCGAATCGCTCGCCGTGCGGCTCGAGAACGGACCTCTCCCTCCGGACCAGGTCATTCGCTTCGGCATCGAGATCGCCGACGCACTCGAGGCGGCGCACCGGCAGGGGATCGTCCATCGCGATCTGAAGCCCGGCAACGTCATGCTCACGCGGTCGGGCGTGAAGCTCCTCGACTTCGGGCTCGCGAAACACTCCGCGGCGGCCGTGCAGGGCGAAATCTCCCAGCTCTCCTCGATGCCGACCGAGCTCACCCCGGCGAGCCCGCTGACCGAACGCGGCACGATCATGGGAACGTTCCAGTACATGGCTCCCGAGCAGCTCGAGGGGAAGGAAGCGGACACGCGGAGCGACATCTTCGCGTTCGGATGCGTCCTGTACGAGATGGCGACCGGCCGGAAGGCTTTCACGGGAAAGAGCCGCGCGTCCCTGATCGGGGCGATCCTCAAGGACCAGCCTTCGCCGATCTCTTCGATCCAGCCGATGACGCCGCCCGCGCTCGACCGCCTCGTGCAGACGTGCCTCGCCAAAGAACCGGAGGACCGATTCCAGACGGCGCACGACGTCAAGCTCCAGCTCCAGTGGATCGCCGAAGGCGGATCGCAGGCCGGAGCGCCCGCGGTCGTGGTCTCGCGACGGAAGACGCGCGAGAAGATCGCGTGGGCGCTTTCCGGGCTTCTCGCCGCCGCCGTCGCCCTCCTCGCCGTGGGCTACGTCCGCCGCGCCCCCGTTCCGGAGACTCCCGTGCGATTCCCGCTCGTCATGCCCGACGCGCTCTCCGTCGTCGAGGCGCCGAGGATCTCCCCCGACGGCAGGCTCCTCGCTTTTTCCGCGCGAAACGCCGAAGGACGATCCCAGATCTGGATTCGCGCGCTCGAGTCCCTCGACCCCCGCCCCGTCCCCGGGACGGACGGCGCGTCGTTCCGTCCGATCTGGTCTCCGGACAGCCGCCACATCGCCTTCGTCGCCGAAGGAAAGCTCAAGAAGGTCGACATCGCCGGCGCACCGCCTCAGGCGATCTGCGACGCATCGACCGGCGCCGACGGGTCCTGGGGAAAAGACGGCACCATCCTTTTCGACGGCCAGTCGACCGATCCCATCAAGCGCGTCTCCGCGGCGGGTGGCCTCCCGCAGGCGGCGGTGAAGGGCCAGGGCTCCGCCAACGTCGGCTGGCCGAGCTTCCTCCCCGACGGGAAGCATTTCCTCTATTTCGAATTCGGCGGCAGCGAGCGGACCGGGCGGCTCATGGCCGCGAGCCTCGACGCGAGGGAGAAGCCGCGCAAGATCCTGGACAGCGACTCGCTCGCGCAGTACGCCCTGCCCGGGCATCTCCTCTACGTCAAGGGAGGAACGCTCGTCGCGCAGCCCTTCGACGCGTCCACCTTGAAGCTGACCGGCGAGCCCGTTCCCGTCGCGGAGCAGATGGGGACGAGCGGCAACGGCCTGGCCGACTTCTCGGTCTCGGCCAACGGCGTCCTCGTCTATCGCGGGGGCGTCACGAACGAAGCCCGGCTCGTCTGGGTCGACGCCAGCGGCAAGGAAATCGGCGACGTCGACAAGCCCGCCGCCTACGGGCCGACCGCGCTCTCCCCCGACGGAAACCGGCTGGCGATCGACGTGACGGACGGCCATCTCGACAAGAGCGATCTCTGGGTCCGGGACCTGGCGCGTGGCGTCACCTCCCGCTTCACCTTCGATCCGGCGAGCGAAATCTCTCCCCTCTGGTCGCCGGACGGCAGCCGGATCGTGTTTTCGTCGGATCGAAAGGGCCCTCCCAGTCTCTACGAAAAAGCCGCTTCCGGGACCGGCCCGGAAAAGGAGCTCTGGTCGTGCGGCGAGACTCTCATCGGCGGCGACTGGTCGAGCGACGGGCGCTTCATCATCGTGAGCCGCCTCTCGAAGGACGCGTCCTGGGACATCTGGGCGTACCCGACCGACGGGACGAGCAAGCCGTTTCCCTTCGTGCAGGGGGCCTTCACCGAAGTCCTGCCCAATTTCTCCCCCGACGCGCGGTACGTGGCGTACATGTCGAACGAATCGGGCCGATTCGAGATCTACGTTCAGCAGTTTCCCGGGCCCGGGGGCAAGTGGCAGGTCTCCGCGGCCGGGGGCCTGGAGCCCCACTGGAGCGCCGACGGCAAGACGATCTACTACCGGGGCCTGGACGCCAAGATCATGGCGGTTTCCGTCGAGACCGGGGCGGCGTTTTCCGCCGGAGTCCCGCGCGCCCTCTTCGACGCCCGTATCCAGGCAGGACAGCGCCGCAACAGCTTTCTCGTTTCCCGCGACGGGCAGAAGTTTCTGCTCCTCTCCCCGATGGGAAAGGATCGGATCGCGCCGATCACGGTCGTGCTGCACTGGCCCGAAACGATCCACCCGTAGGGTGGCGGGCGCGGACCATACGCGCCGTTATGCAGACTCGGGGGCCCTGGCGGCGGCTCGACGTAGCTCCCCGAGTACGCCTTCGCCGCCGCCAGGGCCCCCGAGTCCACCTTCCAGCACGTCTGGCCGCGCCTCGTCGTCACGTCAACTGAAAAGCGAGTGGACAGTCGTTCAACGGAGGGGGGACGCGACCCGGAACAGTCGAGCGTTCGGGCGCAACTCCCCCTCTCCCCGCGGGAGAGGGACGGGGTGAGGGAGCCGGCGCTGCCACGCGTCATCCTTACCCGCCCCGCCCTGCGACGTACTTGCCGAAGTACGCCTCGGGAGGGGGCGGGCAGCCCGCATTCCGTCTCGCTCGCGTCTGGCCGCGCGTCGACGTGGTTGTAATCTGAAATCGTGAATTCTCCGGGCAGCGGAGCGGGGGCAGGATCATCCGTATTCGGGCGCAACTCTCTCTCCCCGCGGGAGAGGAACGAGGTGAGGGATCCGGCGCTGCCACGCGCAGTCTTCTCCGCCCCGTGACGTCCTCGACGCGAACAGCAACGTTGCCGAGCGAATGGACAGCGTTGCCTCCCGGATAGGTGGGTCAATCAAGATAGAATGCGGGCGTTATCTCGCCACAAGGAAACGGGAGGTCGCCGAGGGCCATGGCTCGTTCGAAATTCCCATCGGGAGCAGGATGCTGACAGCGGGAGCGCGTCTCGGCCCGTACGAAATCCTCGCGCCGCTCGGCGCCGGGGGGATGGGCGAGGTGTACCGCGCGCGCGACACGAAACTGAATCGCGACGTCGCGGTCAAGGTCCTTCCCGAGCATCTCGGCAACGACCCCGAGGCGCGCGCGCGCTTCGAACGCGAGGCGCAGGCGGTCGCTGCGCTCTCGCATCCGAACATCCTGGCCATCCACGATTTCGGCGTCGAGGGCGACGTGGCGTATTCCGTCACGGAGCTCCTCGACGGTGAAACGCTTCGGGCCCGTCTCGCCGGCTCTCCTCTCCACAATCGCAAAGCCGTCGACTTCGGCCTTCAGATCGCGCGCGGGCTCGCCGCCGCCCACGAGCGCGGGATCGTCCATCGGGACCTGAAGCCGGAGAACATCTTCCTGACGAAAGACGGCCACGTGAAGATCCTCGACTTCGGGCTGGCGAGGATGATGGGCGCTCCTTTCGGAGGCGCCGCCACGAACGCGCCCACGGAAGCGGCCGGCACCGCGCCCGGGACGGTCATGGGCACGATGGGATACATGTCGCCGGAGCAGGTTCGCGGCCGCGAGGCCGATCACCGCACCGACATCTTCTCCTTCGGGGCCGTTCTCTACGAGATGCTCTCCGGCCGGCGGGCTTTCCGCGGGGACAGCGCCGCCGACACGATGACGGCGATCCTCAAGGAAGAGCCGCCCGACCTCTCCGAGACGAATCACTCCGTGCCGGCTCCCCTCGAAAGGCTCGTGCGGCACTGCCTCGAGAAGAATCCCGAAGATCGCTTTCAGTCCGCCCGCGATCTCGCCTACGACCTCGAAGCGGTCTCCGGCCTCTCGGTGTCGGAGTCGCGCGGCGCGATGGCGGGGCCGCGCTTCCGCGCGCCGAAGATCGCGTTGCCAATCGCCGCGGCCGCCGTGGCCGTCGCGCTCGCCGCGGGATGGCTGGCCGCCCGGAAACTCGGAAAGAAAAGCGACGCCGCGGGTGTGGTGTTTCGCCAGCTCACCTTTCGACGCGGCTTCATCGGATCGGCGCGGTTCACCCCCGACGGGCAGTCGGTGCTCTTCTCCGCCCAGTGGGACGGCCTCCCCGCCGAGCTCTTTTTGAAGCGACCCGACTCGCCCGACGCGCTCTCGCTGCAGCTCCCGGCCGCGGAGGTGCTCGCCGTGTCCTCCACGGGACAGGCGGCGATCGCCCTCGGCTGCCGCCCGGTCCACAACGGAACGTGCGCCGGCACCCTCGCCGTCGTTCCCCTGACAGGCGGGGCGCCGCGGCCGCTCGAGGACGGGGTGCAGGGAGCCGACTGGTCGCCCGACGGGAGCGCGATGGCGATCGTCCGCGACGTCAACGGCCGGGGGAGGCTCGAGTGGCCCGCCGGAAAAGTCCTGTACGAGACCACCGGCCACGTCAGCTGGGCCCGGTTCTCGCGCGACGGCAGGAACATCGCCTTCCTCGACCATCCGTTTTCGATCGACGATCGCGGCAGCGTCGCGCTGATCGATCCGGCGGGGAAGCGCCGGAAGCTCTCGCGCGAGTACGAGAGCATCCAGGGGCTCTCCTGGTCGGCCGATGGCAGCGAAGTGTGGTTCACGGCGGCCGAATCGGGAGCCGGGCGCTCGCTCCGCGCCGTGACGCTCTCCGGGACCGAGCGGGTGCTCTCGAACGTTCCGGGGGGATTGACTCTCCGGGACGTGAGCCGGAGCGGCCGGGCGCTCGTCACGCACGACAACGTCCGGAAGGGAATCATGGCGCTCGGACCGGGCCAGACGAAAGAGCGAGAGCTCTCCTGGCTCGAATGGTCGATTCCGCAGGACATTTCCGACGACGGCACGATGCTTCTCTTCAACGAGCAGGGGCAGGCCGTCGGAGACGACTATGCCGTCTGCCTTCGGAAGATGGACGGCTCGCCCGTCGTCCAGCTCGGCCAGGGAGTGCCCCGCGCGCTCTCCCCCGACGGAAAGTGGGTCGTGACGAGCAAGATGAGAGAGCGGGCAAAGCTGACGCTCATCCCGACCGGAACGGGACAGCCGAGGGACCTTCCGGCGGATGACGCCTTCCAGTTCGCGGGCGTTCGATGGCTCCCCGACAACCGGCGGATCGTGTTCGGAGCAGTCGGCGGGGATAAGACGCGGCGGCTCTACCTCCAGGACGTCGAGAAAGGACCCGCGCGCGCTCTCTCGCCTCCCGGCACCGCGGTGAGCGGCTTCCTCGTCTCGGCCGACGGAAGGATCGTGTACTACTCAACGGCGGACGGTACGCGCGGCTCGGTCGCGATCGACGGCGGAGCCGTCCCGCCGGAACCCGCGAAGCTCGATCTCACGGATCTCACCGCGATCCGGTTCAGCAGCGACGGACGCTATCTCTTCGCGCGGGACCGCGCGAAGGTTCCGGTCGCCGTCTACCGTTTCGAGCTGTCCTCGGGCCGACGGGAGCTCGTCCGGGAGCTCTCTCCGGGAGACCCCGCGGGACTCCAGGCGATCGGCACGCTCCTGCTCTCCTCCGACGGGCGCTCGTACGCCTACGGCTACACGCGGGCGCTCGCGGATCTCTTCGAAGTCGACGGCTTCCAGTGAGTCTCGCCGCCGGCACCCGGCTCGGCCCCTACGAGATCCTCGCTCCGCTGGGCGCCGGAGGGATGGGAGAGGTCTATCGGGCGCGCGATGCGAAGCTGAATCGCCAGGTCGCGATCAAGGTCCTGCCGGAGTCGCTCGCCGGCGATCCCGACGCCCTCGCTCGGTTCGAGCGCGAGGCGCACGCGGTCGCGGCGCTCAATCACCCGAACATCATGGCGATCCACGACTTCGGCACGAGCGACGGCACCGCCTACGCGGTCACGGAGCTCCTCGAAGGCGAGAGCCTGCGCTCGCGCCTCGAAACCGCGCCGCCCGGCCAGCGACGCGCCGTCGAGCTCGCCGTGCAGATCGCCCGCGGCCTCGCCGCCGCGCACGAGAAGGGGATCATTCATCGGGACTTGAAGCCCGAGAATCTCTTCGTCACGTCCGACGGCCGGGTGAAGATCCTCGATTTCGGGCTCGCCAAGAAGGTGGGCCTCGACGGGGGCGCGACCAACGCCCCCACCTCCGCGGGAACCGAACCGGGAACGGTCATGGGCACGGTCGGCTACATGTCGCCGGAGCAGGTCCGGGGCCGCGAGCTCGACTCGCGCACGGACATCTTCTCTTTCGGCGCGATCCTCTACGAGATGCTCTCCGGCCGGCGCGCGTTCAAGGGGGATTCCGGGGTCGAGACGATGAACGCGATCCTGAAGGAGGAGCCGCCGGAGCTTCTCGAGACCGGGCGCAAGATCTCGCCCGCCCTCGACCGCATCGTGCGGCATTGCCTGGAAAAATCCCCGGAGGCGAGGTTCCATTCCGCGAGCGATGTGGCCTTCAACCTGGAGGCGCTCTCCAACGCCTCTTCCTCGTCGGCGGCGCACGTCGTCCCGGGCCTCCGGCCCGGGCGGGCGAGGCTTTCAACCGCCGGAGCCCTGGTGGCCGTCGCGGCTCTCGCGGCGGGGGCCTTTTTCGCGGGCCGGCACGGATCGACGGAGCCGCCGGCCGCCCCCGAATTCCGACAGATCACCATGCTTCCGGGGGAGGAGTCTTCGCCGAGCCTTTCCCCCGACGGCCAGACGCTGGCCTACGTGGCGATCTCCGGAGGCAAGCCGGACGTCTTCGTGCAGCGCGTCGATGGCAAGAGCCCGATCAATCTCACGTCGGAATGCGCGAAGGGAAGCGCGGAACCCGCGTTTTCCCCGCGAGGGGACCAGATCGCCTATCGCTCGGAGTGCGGCAACGGCGTCTTCGTGATGGGCGCCACGGGGGAGAACCCCCGGCGCGTCACCGACTTCGGCTACAACCCGGCCTGGTCGCCCGACGGAAGAGAGATCGCCTACAGCTCCGATTCGGGAACGAACGTCTATGCCCGCAGCGGAGTCGGAGAGCTCTGGGCCACCGACATCGAGTCGGGAAAGAAACGGCGGATCAGCGAGGGCGACGCCGTCCAGCCGCGCTGGTCGCCGCATGGGGATCGCATCGCCTTCTGGGGGTTGCCGAAGGGCTCCGGCCAGCGCGTGCTCTGGACGATCCCGGCCCGGGGAGGAGAAGCGCCCCGCCCCGTCACCCCGCTTCAGGAACCGTCCCTGAACTGGAATCCGGTCTGGTCGTCGGACGGCGAGTCGCTCTATTTCGCCAGCACCCGCGGAGGCACCGCGAACATCTGGCGCGTCGCGATCGACGAAAAGAGCGGGAAGGTCCGGGGGGCGCCCGAGGCGGTGCCCGTGGCCGCGACGACGGTCGGCCAGTTCGCGATGTCGCGGGACGGCAAACGCATCGTGTTCGAGGCCGCCACCCCCCTGACGGAGATCCGGAAGGTCGGGTTCGATCCGGAGAACGGCACCGTGGTGGGTACGGCAACAACGGTCTTTCGGGCGGCGATCCCGATCATCGATCCGACCGTCTCCCCGGCCGGAGACGAGATCGTGTTCCGGACGCAGGGGAAACAGGAGGACATCTTTCTCGTCCGGACCGACGGCACCAAGTTCCGTCAGCTCACGGACGACGTCTTCAAGGATCGCGGGCCCGAGTGGTCTCCGGACGGCTCGCGGATCGCGTTCTATTCGGACCGAACGGGACGCTACGAGATCTGGACGATCCGGCCCGACGGAGGGGGCCTCACCCGGATCACGAACAAGCCGGGCGACGGGGTGTGGTACCCGCACTGGTCTCCGGATGGGAAATTGATCACCTATCCGGACGGGAGCGGCGCGGACATCGTCCACCTCGACGCGCCTGAAAAGTTCGACCGCCTCCCGAAAATGAACGACGGGAAGTGGTTCCAGGTCCAGGGCTGGTCGCCCGACGGGAGCGAGCTTGTCGGCCAGATTTCGAGCCTCAACGAGCAAGAAGGAGTGGCGATCTATTCCCTGCGCGGGAGGGGATACGAACTGATCACGAAGACCGGCAGCACGCCCCTCTTCATGCCCGACGGAAAGCGAATTCTCTACAGCGACCGCGACGGGCTGCGGATCGTCGACCGGGTCTCGAAGATCTCGCGCCTCGTCCTCCCGGTTCCCGCCAGTGATTTCGTCGGCTACGCGGCGAGCCGGGACCGTCGAAGCCTCTATCTCGTCATCAACCAGACTGAAGGCGACATCTGGTCCGCGACGTGGAAATGACCCCGAAGAGCCCTTCTCCGGTGACGCTCTCCCGCCGGCGCCTTTCGTGAGCCTCTCTTCGGGCGCCCGCCTCGGCCCCTACGAGATTCTCGCTCCGATCGGAGCCGGTGGCATGGGGGAAGTCTACAAAGCCCGGGACTCGAAGCTCAATCGGTTCGTCGCGATCAAGGTCCTTCCCGAATCCCTCGCGAAAGACCCCGAGGCGCTCGCCCGTTTCGAAAGGGAAGCCCATTCGGTCGCCGCGCTGAATCACCCGAACATCCTTTCGATTTTCGATTTCGCCGCTCACGAAGGCTTCGCGTTCGCGGTCATGGAGCTCCTGGACGGCGAGACGCTCCGCGACAGCCTCGCGAGCGGCCCCCTGTCCCCGCGGCGAGCGGTCGAGTGGGCGCGCCAGATCGCCGCGGGGCTCGCGGCGGCCCACGGCAAGGGGATCGTCCATCGGGACCTCAAGCCCGACAACGTTTTCGTCACGCAGGATGGACGGATCAAGATCCTGGATTTCGGGCTGGCGAAGGCGACGGGTAAGGGCCCTTCGTCCGACGAGACGCACTCTCCCACGGTTTCCGCCTACACGGAGCCGGGGACGGTGATGGGGACCGTCGGCTACATGTCGCCGGAGCAGGTCAAGGGATGGGAAGTCGACGCGCGCTCGGACATCTTCTCGTTCGGCGCGGTCTTCTACGAGATGCTCTCGGGTCGCCGGGCGTTCGCGCGCGACACGGCGGCCGAAACGATGACCGCCATCCTTCGCGAGGATCCCCCCGAGCTCGAAGAA
>Ga0070666_10000865_pt1 | contig 18341 bp, 16 predicted proteins | sample KBSS23metaG_FD_64677 | JGI IMG/M metagenome (GOLD analysis project Ga0070666, IMG submission 64677) | Switchgrass rhizosphere microbial communities from Kellogg Biological Station, Michigan, USA - KBS S2-3 metaG | ecosystem: Host-associated > Plants > Roots > Rhizosphere > Soil ... | reverse complement strand
CGAGACGTTCGCGGGCAAGAGGCATGGTGCCAGCATCGTTGCAATTCAAGGCGACGCGGCCGGGGCGCTGCTGACAGGGTGTGTCAGCAGGCTTGCGATTGCGTGCGAAAGGGTTCGGCGCTAAGGTTGCGACGCTGTTGCGCATCCATTCATTTTTCGGGGAAAAGACATGGTCATCAAACGCATCAACGTACTCAAGCTCGCGATCTTCCAGGGCGCCCTCATGGCGGCATTCGGGCTGCTCGCCGGGTTGTTCTTCCTCGTGTTCGGCTCGATGTTCGCCAAGATGGGCGGCGGCGCGGGGGCAGCCGGCATGATCGGCGGCATCGGTGCAGTCATCTTCTTGCCGATTCTTTACGGCATCTTCGGCTTCATCGGCGGGGCGATCGGCGCGTTCGTCTACAACCTTGTGGCCGGGGTGGTTGGCGGCATCGAGCTCGAGGTCGAATAAATCCCGCCCTCAAAGCTACTGCGCTCGGCATTTCGCGTGCGTACGGTGCTCGGAATCCTCATGTACTCGACTGTACACTGAGGTTCCTGCGCTCCGCGCGCCCGCGAACTGCCTTCGCTCGCTACACTTTGAGGCCGGGATTGGCGGTTGGACGAGCCGCCGGTTGACGGTAATCCCCTGAAAAGGTTATATTTCGCGGCTGTCTTAGTACGGCAGAAGCCAAAATAACTACAGAGGAATGCCCAATGTACGCAGTCATCGTCACCGGCGGTAAGCAATACCGCGTCGCGCAGGGTGAAACCCTGCGCGTAGAAAAACTCGAAGCCGACGTCGGCGCCGCGGTCAATTTCGACCAGGTCCTGCTTCTCGGTTCGGGCGAAGGCGTCAAGGTCGGCGCGCCGACCGTCAGCGGTGCCTCGGTCGCAGCCAAGGTCGTCGCGCACGGCCGTCTCGACAAGATCCGCATCATCAAGTTCCGCCGCCGCAAGCACCACATGAAGCAGATGGGTCACCGGCAGCATTTCACCGAAATCGAAATCACCGGCATTTCGGGCTAAGAGGAGCAATCAGTCATGGCACATAAAAAGGCAGGCGGCAGTACCCGTAACGGCCGCGACTCGAACCCGAAATACCTCGGCGTGAAGATCTACGGCGGACAGGCCGTCGAAGCCGGCAACATCATCGTGCGTCAGCGCGGCACCCAGTTCCATCCGGGTACCGGCGTCGGCATTGGTCGCGATCACACCCTGTTCGCGCTGGTCGACGGCAAGGTCGATTTCGCGGTCAAGGGCGCCAAGCAGCGTCGCACGGTCAGCGTGGTCGCAGGCTAAACCTCGCGCGCCAGCAATTCGACAGAGCCCCGCCTCGAGCGGGGCTTTGTTTTTCTGTAGCTTCTGCTGGTCGTTCCCGTCAGAAACATGGGAATGGCGGCGTTCTATACTTGCTTTTCCCTCGCACAGTCCCTCGCCATCCAATGAAATTCGTCGACGAAGCCGAAATCACCGTCCACGCCGGCAGCGGCGGCAGCGGCTGCGTGAGTTTCCGGCGCGAAAAATTCATTCCGTTCGGCGGCCCGGACGGCGGCAACGGCGGCGAGGGCGGCAGCGTGTTTGTCGTCGCCGACGAAGGTCTCAACACCCTGGTCGATTTCCGCCATGACCGCGTGTTCCGTGCGCAGCGCGGCGAGAATGGCATGGGCCGGCAGATGGCCGGCAAGGCTGGCGAGGACAAGGTCATCCGCGTGCCGGTCGGCACTTCCGTGATCAACGTCGATACGGACGAAACGATCGGCGACCTGACCCATCACGGCCAGGTCATCAAGGTTGCCCAAGGTGGCCGCGGCGGCGCTGGCAACGTCAATTTCAAGAGCTCGACCAACCGTGCGCCGCGCAAGGCCACGCCGGGCACCGAAGGCGAGACGCGCGAACTGCGCCTCGAGCTAAAGGTGCTCGCCGACGTCGGTCTGCTCGGCTTTCCGAACGCAGGCAAGTCGACTTTCATTCGCGCCGTTTCGGCCGCAACGCCGCGCGTCGCCGATTACCCGTTCACGACCTTGCAGCCGCATCTCGGCGTCGTGCGCATCGGCACCGACCAGAGCTTCGTCATCGCCGATATCCCGGGCCTGATCGAGGGTGCGGCGGATGGCGCCGGGCTTGGCATCCAGTTCCTCAAGCATGTCTCGCGCACGCGGTTGTTGCTGCACCTGGTTGATGTCGCGCCGCTCGATGACGAGACCGACCCGGTCGAGCAGGTGCGCGCGATCGAGGCGGAGCTGGAGAAATTCGACGCGGAGTTGCTCGAGCGTCCGCGCTGGCTCGTATTCAACAAGGCCGACCTCGTGCCCGAGGACGAGCGCCAGAAGCTCGCCAAGGCACTGGTGAAAAGGCTCAAGTGGAAGCAGCCATGGTTCCTCGTCTCGGCGATCGCGCGCGAGGGCACGTGGGAAGTGGCGCTGAAGATCCAGGACTTCTTCGACCGGCTGCGCGCCGAGGCAGCGGAGGAGTCGCGGAGCGAGGACGCGTGAAGTCCGTGCGTTTCCGCGTCGATTTCCCTGTGGACACACGGAGAATCGGAAAAACAAAAAGGCCGGCATGCGCCGGCCTTTTTGGCAATCTGTTTAGGCTTGGCTTACGCCAGCGCCTTGATATGCGCACTCAAGCGGCTCTTGTGACGGGCAGCCTTGTTTTTGTGGATCAGGCCGCGGCTCGACTCGCGATCGAGGATCGGTTCGGCGGACTTGTAGGCGGCCTCGGCGGCCGTCTTGTCTTTCGCCGCGATCGCGTTGACGACCTTCTTTACGGCGGTGCGCAGCGCGGAACGCGCGCTGGAATTGCGGGCGTTGCGCTTGACAGCCTGGCGCGCACGCTTCTTCGCGGATTTGATATTGGCCAAAGGATGACTCCAGAAAAAAGGATGAAAATCGGGGGCGTAAAAAGGGCCAAAATTGTAAGTGTTGCGAGGCGTTGCGTCAACCACGACAGGAATCGGGCCGCGGCATGAAAACCCCCAGCCTGCTGCGCTCGATGTTCTCGTTCAGCGCGATGACCTTCATTTCGCGCATTTTGGGCCTCGTGCGCGATCAGTCGATCAACGCCGCGTTCGGCGTGAGCTGGATGACGGACGCGTTCTGGGTAGCCTTCCGCATCCCGAATTTCTTGCGCCGCCTGTTCGCCGAAGGTTCGTTCAGCACGGCCTTCGTGCCGGTATTCACCGAGGTCAAGGAAAAGCGCTCGCACGCCGAGTTGAAGGCGCTCGTTGCGAAGACCAGCGGCACGCTTGGCGGCGTGCTGCTCGTGGTGACCGCATTGGGCATCCTCGGTTCGGACCAGGTGGCGGGGCTGTTTTCGTTCGGCGCGCTCGACACGTCAGAGAAGGCGCGCCTGACCTCCGATCTGCTGCGCATTACCTTCCCTTTCCTGCTGTTCGTCTCGCTGACTGCGCTCGCCGGCGGCGTGCTCAACAGTTTCCATCGTTTTGCTTTGCCGGCGCTGACGCCGGTGATCTTGAACCTGTGCATGATCGCCGGAGCGTTGTGGTGGCGGCGCTATTTCGACGTGCCAATCAAGGCGCTGGCCTGGTCGATCTTCCTCGCTGGCATCCTGCAGCTGCTGTTCCAGTTCCCCGCGCTGCGCCGGCTCGATCTGCTCGCGTGGCCGAGCTGGGGCTGGGCGCATCCCGAGGTGCGCCGGATCATGCGCCTGATGATCCCGACCCTGTTCGGCTCGTCGGTCGCGCAGGTGAACCTGCTGCTCGACACGGTGATCGCCTCGCTGCTGATCACAGGTTCGCAGACATGGCTGCAGCAGGGCGACCGTTTGTTGGAATTGCCGCTCGGCATCTTCGGCGTCGCGCTCGGCACGGTGATCCTGCCGAGCTTGTCGCGCCATCACGTCAACACCGATCACGCAGGATTTTCGCGCGCGCTCGATTGGGGCCTGCGCACGACCTTGCTGATCGCGATTCCGGCGATGCTCGGCCTGGTCCTGCTCGGCAAGCCGATCGTCGCGACGCTGTTCCAGCACGGCGCGTTCACCGCGGGCGATGCCGACATGGTCGCGCTGAGTCTGTCTGCGCTGAGTTTCGGCTTGCCGGCGTTCGCCCTCGTGAAGGTACTCGTCCCGGCGTTCTACGCGCGACAGAATACGAAGACGCCGGTGCGCGCCGGCATCGCCGCGATGGTCGCGAACATGGTGCTCAACGTGTTGCTGGTCGGGGCGTTGTATCTGCTCTGGCGCGGAGTCGAGACCCCGGGCGAGGGCCTGCTTACGCGCATTGCCAATGTGCGCGGGCTGCACATGGCGGTCGCGGTCGCGAGCAGCCTGGCGAGCTATCTGAACCTGCTGCTGCTGTGGCGCGCGCTACAGCGCGAGGCGATCTACCAGCGTGAGCCTGGCTGGGGCAGGCATCTATTGCGCCTTGCCGTTGCCTGCGGACTGATGGTGGGCGTTATCGTCGCAGGATTGCTGATCTGGCCCGAGTGGAGTTCGGCGAGCGTGGTCCAGCGCGCCTGGCATCTCGGCGCCATCATCATTGCGGCGGGTTGCGTCTACGTGGCCGCCCTCTATGCTGGCGGCCTGCGTCTGCGCGATTTGCGCGCGCATTGACCGACAGGAACCACGATTCGCGTGCTCATCCCTGATCGCCAAAGTCAAAAAGCGGCCATCCTTGGCCGCACTTCTCAAAAGAGCGCCGCTATAATCGCGCGATGCGTATGTTGTTCCGGGACATCGCCGGCGATCCGGTCGCCGCGCGAGGCAGTGTCGTCTGCATCGGTGCGTTCGATGGCGTCCATCTGGGTCATCGCGCGGTGCTCGCGCGCGTGCGCGGACGGGCGTGCGAGCTGAATCTTGATGCCGTCGTCGTCAGTTTCGAGCCATTGCCGCGCGAGTTCTTCGCGCATGGACGAGCGGTGGCACGGCTGAGCAACGTGCGCGAGAAGATCGAGCAATTCCGCGAGGCGCAGGTGGATCGGGCGCTGTTGCTGCGTTTCAACACCGCGCTCGCGGCGATGAGTGCGCAGGATTTCGTCGAGCGGGTGCTGGTCAGGCGGCTCAACGCACGCGAAGTCTGGGTCGGCGAAGGTTTTCGTTTCGGCCATGCGCGCGGTGGCGACGTCGATCTGCTCCAGCGTCTCGGCCGCGAACACGGTTTCACTGCGCAGGCACTCGAGCCGGTCGTGGTCGAAGGCGAACGTATTTCGAGTTCGGCGATCCGCGAGGCGCTCGCCGGCGGCAGTTTCGCCCTCGCGGCGCGCTGGCTAGGTCGGCCGTTCGCGATCGGCGGTCATGTGGTACGCGGCCAGCAGCTGGGGCGCAAGCTCGGCTATCCGACCGCGAATGTGCGCCTCGGTTCGCGCACGTCGCCAGTCGACGGCATCTTTGCCGTGCGCGTGCACGGCATCGATGATTCGGTGCGCCCCGGCGTGGCGAGCCTTGGCGTGCGACCCACGGTCAACGGCAAGGAGCCGCTGCTCGAGGCGCATGTGTTCGATTTCGACGGCGACCTGTATGGTCGTCGTATACAAGTGGAATTTGTGGAAAAATTGCGCGACGAGGAAAAGTTCAGCGACCTCGACGCGATGGTAAAGCAGATCGACCGCGACGCCGAACAAGCGCGCGACATCCTGCTCCGCCTCGGAGCAGGATAGATGAACAACTTGCTCCGCCTCGGAGCAGGATAGATAGATAACTTGTTTCGCCTCGAAACAAGATGACAAATAGTCTGTTCCGTCCCGGAACACGAAACAAATAAAGAAGTTGCCGCACGACGGCGGCGACTGGAGCGAAGAAGTGAGCATCGACTACAAATCCACGATCAACCTGCCGCAGACCGATTTCGCGATGAAGGCCGACCTCGCCCGGCGCGAGCCGGCGATGCTTGCCGAATGGGAGAAGGTCGACCGCTACAACGAGATCCAGATCCGCACGGCCGGTCGCGAGCACGCTTTCATTCTGCATGACGGCCCACCGTATGCGAACGGCGCGATCCACCTCGGCCACGCGGTCAACAAGATCCTCAAGGACATCGTGGTCAAGTCCAAGCTCGTCGCGGGCCTGCGTTCGCCCTACGTTCCGGGCTGGGATTGCCATGGCCTGCCGATCGAAGTCGCGGTCGAGAAGAAGGTCGGCAAGGTCGGCGTCAAGGTCGATGCGGCCGAGTTCCGCAAGCTCTGTCGCGAATACGCGACCAAGCAGATCGATCTGCAGCGCACCGACTTCAAGCGCCTCGGCGTGCTCGGCGACTGGAGCCGTCCGTACGAGACCCTGGCCTTCAAGTTCGAAGCCGACGAAATTCGCGCGCTGGCGAAGGTGATCGCGAACGGGCATCTCGTGCGCGGCGAAAAGCCGGTGTACTGGTGCTTCGATTGCGGCTCGGCGCTCGCCGAAGCCGAGATCGAATACCAGGACAAGCAATCGTGGGCGATCGACGTGCCGTATGACGCGCTTGATCCGAAGGCGCTCGCGGCGAAATTCGGCGTGACAGTGAACGATGGCGATATCGTCGCGGTGCCGATCTGGACGACGACGCCGTGGACGCTGCCGGCCAGCGTGGCGGTCACGCTCGGTCCGGATATCGACTACGTGCTGATCGAAGGGCCGGCGCGCAGCGGCAAGCGCGTGCTGCTCGTCGTCGCCGAACTGCTGCTGGAAAAAATCGCCAAGCGCTACGGCTTGGAGCATGCCGTCGCCCTCGGCCACATCAAGGGTGCCGGACTCGACCTGACCAAGTTGCAGCATCCGTTCTACAAGCGCGAAATCCCCGTCATCAACGGCGACCATGTCACCACCGAAGACGGCACTGGCGCCGTACACACCGCGCCGAGCCACGGCATGGAAGACTTCGTCGTCGCGCGCGAGTACGGCATCGCCGGCGTCAATCCGCTCGGTCCGAATGGCGTCTACACGCCGGACACGGAATTGTTCGCCGGACAATTCATCTGGAAGGCGAATGACGCGATCGTCGACCTACTGCGCGAGCGCGGTGTACTGCTTGCCGCCGAGAAGATCACGCACAGCTACCCGCACTGCTGGCGCCATCGTACGCCGGTCGTGTTCCGCGCGACGCCACAGTGGTTCATCGGTATGGAGACGGCAGGTCTTCGCGCCGGCGCGCTCAAGGCAATCCGCGATGACGTCGACTGGTATCCGGCCTGGGGCGAGGAACGCATCTACGGCATGATCGCCGGCCGCCCGGACTGGTGCATCTCGCGCCAGCGCACCTGGGGCGTGCCGATCGCGTTGTTCATCCACAAGGTCACGGGCGAGCCGCATCCGCGCAGCGTCGAGCTGATGGAGCAGGTTGCGCAGCGCGTCGAGCAGGCCGGCGCCGATGCCTGGTACGCGCTCGATGCGCACGAACTGCTCGGCGATGAAGCAGATCACTACGACAAGGTCACCGATATCCTCGACGTCTGGTTCGACTCGGGCACGACGCATTACTGCGTGCTTGACCAGCGCGCCGAACTCGCGCGCAAGCCCGGCGATAAGGTCATGTACCTCGAAGGTTCCGATCAGCACCGCGGTTGGTTCCATTCCTCGCTGCTGACCTCGGTCGCGATGCACGGCAAGGCGCCGTATGACGAAGTGCTCACGCACGGATTCACCGTCGATGCGCAGGGCCGCAAGATGTCGAAGTCGCTCGGCAACGGCATCGAACCGCAGGACGTGATGAAGAACTACGGCGCCGACATCCTGCGCCTGTGGATCGCCTCGGCCGACTACCGCAACGAGATGGCGCTATCGGACGAAATCCTCAAACGCGTCGCCGATGCGTATCGCCGTATCCGCAACACCGCGCGCTTCCTGCTCGGCAACTTGCATGGTTTCGATCCGGCGCAGGACTTGGTCAAAGTCGAAGACAGCCTCTTGCTCGACCAGTGGGCCGTGCAGCAGGCCTACGACACGCAGCAGGCCGTGATCGCCGCATATGCGCGCTACGATTTCCCCGAAGTCGTGCAGCGTGTGCTGAACTTCTGCACCAACGAGATGGGCTCGCTTTATCTCGACATCACCAAGGACCGTCTGTACACGATGCAGGCCAACAGTCACGGCCGGCGCAGCGCGCAGAGCGCGATGTACCGCATCGTCGAGGCGATGGTGCGCTGGCTCGCGCCGATCCTGTCGTTCACGGCCGAGGAAATCTGGCCGTTGATCCCGGGCAAGCGCGATGCCTCGGTGCTGTTCGAGATGTTCTACGACGGCCTCGCGGCAACACAGGGCAAGCCCGAGCAGCGCGCATTCTGGAATGACCTGCTCACGATTCGCGCGGCCGCGGCAAAGCTGCTCGAAGGCATGCGCAATGCAGGCGAGATCGGCGCGGCACTCGAAGCCGATGTCGCGCTGCATGCGGATGCCGCGCTGCATGCGCGCCTCGCGCCGGTCGCGAACGAGCTGCGTTTCTTCTTCATCACCTCCGGTCTGCATCTCGCCGACGACAAGAATCTGCCGGCGAACGCGGTGAAGGTGGAAGTGGGCGATGGCGCCTCATGGATTTCGGCTAGTGTCGCCGACGGACAAAAGTGCATCCGCTGCTGGCACCGCCGTCCTGACGTCGGCATCTACCCCGAACACCCGGAAATCTGCGGCCGCTGCGTCTCCAACCTGCCGGACGGTCCGGGCGAGCAACGGCGGTATTTCTGATGGACAAACCCGAGTCGTGGAAGACCAGCGCATTGGCCTGGCTGGTGCTTTCCTTGGTGGTGATTGTGCTCGACCAGGCGGCCAAGGCCGTCGTACTGGCAATGTTGCCGCCTTATCAGCCGCACCAAGTCATTCCGGGCCTGCTCAACTGGACGTTGGCATTCAATACCGGGGCGGCTTTCAGTTTTCTCGACATCGGGCCGGGATGGCAGCGTTGGTTGTTCAGCGGTTTGGCGATGGTCGTCAGCGCAGCGCTCGTGCGCTGGCTTGCGACGATTCCGCGGAGCGATTGGCACAACGCATTGCCGCTGTCGCTCGTCATCGGCGGGGCACTCGGCAATCTGATCGACCGCCTGCGCTTCGGCCAGGTCACCGACTTCATCGATGTCTACTGGGGCGATGCGCATTTCCCCGCGTTCAACGTCGCCGACTCGGCCATCACGGTCGGTGCGATCTTGCTGATCTGGTTCGGCCTGTTCGCGAAGGGGCAAAAAACGTCTTGACGCGGCTATCCGCGTTAAAATCCCTGCCATGCAAATCCTTCTCGCCAACCCCCGCGGATTCTGCGCCGGCGTCGACCGCGCGATCGAGATCGTCGAGCGTGCGCTCGAATCGTTCGGTGCGCCGATCTATGTGCGTCACGAAGTCGTGCACAACAAATTCGTCGTCGACGGCCTGCGCGCGCGCGGCGCAATCTTCGTCGACGAGATCGCCGAAGTGCCCGACGGCGCCACGGTGATCTTCAGCGCGCACGGCGTTTCGCAAAAGGTACGTGCGGAAGCGGCGATGCGTGACCTGCGCGTGTTCGATGCGACCTGTCCGCTCGTGACCAAGGTGCACATCGAGGTGGCGCGCTACGCGAAGTCGGGTTTCGACGTCGTACTGATCGGCCACGCCGGCCATCCCGAGGTCGAAGGCACGCTCGGCCAGTGGGACAAGGCCGGCGCGAGCGGCGAAATCCATCTCGTCGAGACGCCCGAGGACGTCGCGAAGCTCAAGCCGAAGAATCCCGAACAGATCGCCTATGTGACGCAGACCACATTGTCGGTCGACGACACCAAGGCCGTGATCGAAGCCCTGCGTGCGCATTTTCCGGCAGTCATAGGCCCGAAGCACGACGACATCTGCTATGCCACCCAGAATCGTCAGGACGCCGTGCGCAAGCTCGGCCAGCAATGTGACCTAGTCCTCGTCGTCGGCTCGCCAAACAGCTCCAACTCCAACCGCCTGCGCGAACTCGCGCAGAAGCAGGGCGTCCCGGCCCACCTGATCGACGGCGCCGACGACATCCACCGCGCCTGGCTGGTCGGCAAATCACATGTTGGCGTCACCGCGGGCGCCTCGGCGCCGGAAAGCCTGGTTCAGGGCGTTGTCGAGCGGTTGCGCGAGTGGGGGGGTGTCGATTCCGTCGAATTGGCCGGGGATCCGGAAAATGTGACGTTTGCGTTGCCGAAGGAATTACGAGTCACTCTTCTCGGCTAAAGACCGCCTATGCAGGTAAGGTGCGTCTTTGGCCGCTTCGACCTATTTTGCCCAGCAATCCGACGGGCTTTTGGTGGTGGTACCGGCAGAGTAGGTGTACGTGAGGGGCGTGCAAGCCGTGCCATTGGCAGTGTCGTTTACCTGGCTCTTGCCGGAGCTTGCGGTAGCGGTAATGGTATAGGCAGTACTCTCCGAGCCCGCGGCAGTCGTGGTTGTCACGGTATAGTAGCCACTGGTGTATGGACTCGACGCGAATGACAGTGTGGCCACTGTTGCGCAGGTAAAGCCGAAGGCGCTGGCATAGGTAGGGCAATCCGCGCGGAACCGCTCCTGCAGCATTGCGGCCTGCAACATCGCCTGTTCGACATCGCTGCGTCGGCCCTTGCGCAACTGGCTCAGATAACTGGGCAGTGCGATCGCCGCGAGAATGGCGACAATTGCGACGACTATCACCAACTCGATCAGTGTAAACCCACGATTCCTGCTCACGCGCGCCCCCTCAAGATTTGCGCTTTGTAGCACGAATACTAATCGCCGCGTCCTTGATGCGTCCAGCCGAATAACAGGAAATTCGCGCCATTGGTCGGATTCGTTTCGAAAACTGCTGACAACAGCATAGAATCCGCAATCGATTCAAGGACTACTCAGGGGGGCAGTGATGCAACGCCGGCAGCAATCGGGTTTCACTCTCGTCGAGTTGATGATCACGTTGGCGGTCGCGGTTATCTTGGCGACACTCGCCATACCCAGTTTTGTCAGCTTTGTGGAGAAATCACGCCTGCGCGGCGCGACGGACGATCTGGTAGCGTTGCTCAATTCGTCCAGAGCCGCAGCCGTCAAGCTGCAGCGTGATGTCAACGTGTCGTTGGGAGGCAGCGCCAGTGGCTCGTGGTGCGCGGGTGCCAGTAGTGCGGGAAATCCCGCATCGGCCGGTAAAAATATCCCGGATGCCGCGGCATGTGTCTGCACAACTGCAAATGCTTGTCAGGTAGACGGCGCGTCGAGCACGGTGTCATCGGCTGGATACTCCGGGGTGACGTTGTCGAGCGTGCAACTCTCCTCGACGACAGGCGACGGATCCGTGACGTTCAACTCGAAGACCGGTGCGCTTGAGCCATTGAGCACTGCGGCGACAGTCGACCTCGTTTCGAAGACAGGCAAGTATTCGACGCGAATTACCGTTTCGCCCGTCGGCCAGTCCCTCGTCTGTGTGCCGGCCGGTAAACCGACGATGATAGGGTATCCGTCATGCTGAAGACCCATGTCAACACGATGCGGGGATTCTCCCTGATCGAAATGATGGTGGCGATCGTCGTCGGCATGATCGTGATGGCCGGCGCCATCGGCCTCATCGTGGCGATCAGCACTTCGAACTCGCAGACGATACAGGCGACGCGCGCGCATCAGGAACTGCGTGCGCTGGCTTCGGTGATCGCCGATGAAATCAAGCGGTCGCGCCGTCTGCACGACGGAATTCGCTATGTCGGCACGGGTGCAACCACGAACGGCACGTTCGATTTTGTCGATGCATCTGCTGGCAACTGCATCCTGTATGGATATCAGGATAAGACGAAATACGCCACGAGCGATGACACATCTGCGGCTACGAACTCATATAGGGCGATCAGTTTGCAGACCACTGCCGGAGTCGGTTCTGTCGTCCTTGCATCCGCCAATGCTGCCGTGACATGCACAACTGCTGGCACGACGCTGAATTCCTCGCAGATCAACGTGACATCACTGCAAGTTTCCTGCGGTTCGTCCACGACCGGCTTGACGGCCACCCAGGTGAAAGAGACCTGCAGCGAAATCGATTTGGTCCTGCAAGGAAAACTTAAATCCGAGGTCGGGTTTACGACCCCGCCGACGTATACCTATAGGCAATCCATTTTCATTCGCTCCGGCGCGGTCAAGACGAGCTGACCGGAATCCGCTTTTGAGGGGAAGATCATGAATCGAATCGATCGCAGCAGATCGTCGAAACCGATAAGGCAGTTGGGCTCGACGCTGGTCGTTGCCTTGATCCTGCTGTTCATCGCAACCGTACTGGCCCTGTTTGCGACCAACGTTGGACTGTTCGCACAGCGGGCATCGGGCGCGGATGTGCGCGCACGCGCGATTCACCAGACACTCGAGGCGGCGCTTTCGCAGGGCGCGGAATACATCAAGAACAACCGTTCGACACTCGTCGATCCCAACAATCCCACCAATTCGACCTATTGGACACAGTGCGACGCGGGTGATACCTCGTTTCCGTGTGGAACGGTCCCGTCGTGTGCGGGCGACACAGGAGGAACCTGCGCCGCAGGCAGTGCCAATGCGCGACGCGCCAACATGTACTACTACTCGACAACGGCGGGTGCCGGTTACAACGTGGATGGAACGGCCAGCGGTGCATCGACGAGCAATCAGATCAATAAGAATTCGTTGCCAATTGCTTCCGCCCAACGCATCACCTCGAGCAACGGCTATGCCGTCAACTACGGCGTCGGTGCGCTGATGTGCATGATCAAGAGCCAAGCATCAACGTATACCGGTCCAGCCCAGTGCACGACGACCGCCACGAATGCCCAAGGCACCTATCTTTTCACGATCACTGCGGTCGGTAACGTCAGCGGCGAATCGGCGGCTAGCACGTTGAGCATGACCTTCGGCTCGGCGCCGAAGGTTCCCGGCGCGGTCAACGCGCCGACCGTGGTTGCGTCAAGCAACTTGACTGTCAATGGCAACACCACGTTTGTCACCTCTCCCAATGCCGGAGGCTATGGCGTGCCGGTTACCATGTGGTCGCGCGATTTTGTTCGGTCCAATGGCTCGGGCAATCTGGATACTTGCTATTTCGAAGACTGGATACGCAACGGCAGCGGCACTTATCAATTTGAATCGAATTCCGACAACACCCCATCCAAGGTAGTCAGTTGCACGGGCAAGGGGAACTCGCATTGCTTCTGCAGTCAGGACATTTCGGCGGGTCAGGGTAATCTCAGCTACGGTAGTGACATTCTCGATAATGAAGCTGGCTCAAAGAAGCCGGTGCCGGTTTGTCCGACCAGCTACCCGAATTGCAAGCCCAACTATGACGTGCAGCCGAGTGAATTCCCTTGCGACCTGTTCCAGTACATCTTCGGCGTTCAGGCATGGAAAGACTCGGACGGTGACAACTTCTGTGAGACTCGTCTCTCTAAGGTTTCGCAGAAGATGGGCGACGGCTCCACGCAATCCGTCAATGTGGACGAAGCGTATTTGTATACCAATGCCGCGTTAATCTACTCCACTGCGCATCCGTCTTGGCCGACTGCGGCGCAGTCTGTCAAAGACTGCCAAACGCTCGTCGCCGCAACCCGGGCTACCTCGTTCACGGGCGGGATCGTATGGGATCAAACCGGGGCTTGCGATCTGAGTCCCATCGTTGGCTGGCCCGACAAGCCGGTGGCTTGGGTGTCTGACGGTGATTTGAAAGGAAGCATAGGAACAGTATTCGGGTTGGTATTCGTGCGCGACACCACGGATCCCGGTCCCACCGTGGTCGGTGGAGCTGTTTCGATCAGCAACAACTCGCAAGGCACGATCTACGGCTCCTTGGTCATACAGGGAGGCGGTACGCTTAATGGCAGCTCTGCGGTCATATACAACGGCAACGTCATGCAAGCTCTTTCCAACCTCAATGCCACGAACCCCGCTTCGCAGGTCCCGGGTACGTGGACAGATCGTTACGGGTACTGAGGAGTACAGACATGATTCCCAAGGCTTCGACAAAGCAGATCATGGTCCGCGCTCATCTCGGCTTCTCGATGATCGACGTGCTGATTGCCATTCTCGTATTGGCGACCGGGCTTCTTGCGCTTGGCGTCTTGCAGGGTGCGCTGGCGCGCAACGGCGCGGATGCGCGGGCGCGTACGCAAATCGCGGCTTATGCTGAAACGTTGATAGACAAGAGCCGAGCGAATGGCTATGACGCTTTCGGTAGCATGACTGTAACGCCGAGCAGCAGTGCCTGCAGCGCCAGTCCACAGAGCTTCACCCAGAAAATGCAATGCGAAGCATACAACGCGCAGACCTATGCAGGCGTCAGCAACTTGACCACGACGATCGCCAGTACCGAAAACTACGGTAGCAGCGGCGGCACCTGGGTGACGGCGAAGCCCGCCGGGTATACAGACAAGACACCGCATTACAAGCAGGTCACCGTAACGACGACCTGGACTGATTCTGTGGGACAGTCACGGACGCAGACTTACGACACGACGGTGAGTCCAGTCACCGTCAACCCAGGGGACAATTCGCTTGCCAGCACGGCGTTCAATTTGACGGGGAGCACCAAGCCGCAGGTTCGTGAAGCCAATCCAGCGAATACGCTCGGAGTGATCCCGATTGCGATCAGCAGCACCTCTGATGCGGCGGCAACCAACCCTAAACCGGTTGTGACCAATACCGGCACGACATTCAGCCAGTACACCTACAATTCCACGACGAGTCAGTACGGTGGAAACCTGATCACGCAGCGCGTTGATACCAAGGTGATCCAGTGCAAGTGCCAATACGGCGGTGCGGCCACCAATGACACAAACCTCTTGAATGCCGGGATCATGACGCAGCCCTATCGTCCGACCTATTGGGACGGTTATCGCTACACCACACCTCTCGCGACGAGTAGCTCCACGTCCTCGACAGGTCTCGACTCAAGTGCAACAACGCAAGATACAAGTTGTGACGTTTGCTGCCGTGATCGTAACGATACCGCTGCGGATACGGTCAAGTTCGACTCGTTCTCTAACGACTTCAATCACTACAAATTTGTGCAGGCCAGCGGGACGTTGGTCGTGAGCACCGATTCCTATCAACAAGCTTGCCGATTGATCCGCGTCGACGGCTCCTACGTCGCGGCCACGGATGCGCATAACTATTTCTTTGGGCTGCTCAGCACCGATACCTGTGCTAATCAAGGCTCGTCTTCGCAGAGGCCGACTGGTTGCAACCTCTCGTCCCTGGATTTCAGCGACACCATCCCGTCGTCGACCACAGAGGGCAACTATGCGAGCTTCGTCAAGGATTACTTGAATACCAATTTCAGCAGTCTGAAGTCGACCGGAAAATCGGGAGAAGTGGTTGCTTCGCCACTGACTTCATCCAGCACTGCCGCCGGTAAATGGAATGGGGGCACTTTCACTGGTGCTACAGCGGCGCTTAATATCAATCCATCGACAAACTCCACTAACACGACAATCACGTTGCCAAATTCGGTATCTCGCTGGCTCTATGCGCGAGGTCTGTACGTCGATTTCTTGGAGAGTCCGGCACGCACGGCGCTGACGAATGCCATTTCTGGGTGTACCGACAGCGATGTCAACAACTGCGCGTTGCCGGTGCTGCCATTCACGACGATCAACATGTCGGAGTTAGGCAACACGTCGTCAACCGATACCAACGTGATTCTCGTTTCGAACACTGCAGTTATCAGCGGCGATGAAACCTATCCTAGCCGCGGCAGCGTTACGGTACCCACGACACAGAATGGCTCGACGAAACCCACTGCGAATGGGGTCTATAAGGTTTATGCGACAAATTCGAGCCTTACCGGTGTCGAATCCATTCCGAACCAGACATCTCAGGCCAATTCGCTCTATGACAGCAGCAATATCCTGACCGATCAACGGCAATTCACGGTCGTTGGCGCCGGCGGTGGAGGAGGCGGTGGCAGCGGAGCGGTATATTTTTACACCGACTTGAGCGGGCTTACGTACTTGGCAAATGCCTCCAGTCTGACCAACTACAATTCCACGGCTGGCGGTAACGGGCTGACGTTGGGCTGGAACGGCTCGACGAGCCAGCTCGGCACAGCTGCATCGAATCCAAGCGTAAATGGTTGTCCGACAACCGGAACCTACCAAGCGCGGTTTGGCACGAAGTCAGGCAACGGCTGCACCATCACAGGCCCAGAAAGTGTGTCATACACCGCGTCGACTTCGCCTCTTCGCCCTCCTGTGGGCATAACAATCAACGTCCAAGGTTTCAACACCAGCTCGAAGCTAAGCGGTGTTTACGGAAGCGAAACGGTGTCGTGCACTGGCGGCAGTGGTACGAACACATACAATGCAACGTCCAGCGATAAAGTTCTGAAGTGCTACAACTATGCTGTCGATGCGGCCAATATTCTCATTAATGGCGCTAACGCCGGGTTGACTTCTGCAAATGTATCTCTGCTCAGCGGCACCACTGACGGTTCGATGAAAGAAGGTGCCGTCATTACGTTGCCTTCCACGCCCGGCATTTCCGGTTCGACGAATACGATAGCTGGTGCGACAAGTGTAGTTATTCCGTTTACTTTGACTGGAACGACAATTGCGTCTGGAACTTGCGCGTGCAACAACAGTCAGTGCAACAACCCGAAGTACACGCCGGCACCCACCTGCCCTTGAGGTTTCAAGAAGCACATCAAATTGGTGGGTTTCTTCATCTATGAGCCGGTACATGCTTGCGCAACGTTCGCTGGTTCCAACGCCGTCGAATGCAAATTGCCGTTGTTCCCCATTGCATATGCACTCGCCTTCGCCGGCCCACGCCCGTCGCAAAGCGTGAAGGTGACATTGCTGCCTACGCTGCCGCCGCTGGGCTGGAAGTGGATGCGCGTGCGTCCGCTTGTGCTGACCAGATGCACTTTCGGCGGTAGCGCTTCCTGGCGCAGCAGGATCGGGTCGCCCGGTTGGCGTTCGCTGCCGCCGTGCGTGGCGGCGAATGCAATCCAGCCGTTCTCCCAATGGTCGCCGGCTGCGCAGGCCGCACCATCGAGACTGGGGCAGAGCACGATCTCCACGCCCGCGTTCGCCGCGCTGCTGCGTGCACGGGTGAGCGAGGCAACGAAGCTGGCAAGTCCGTTGCTGCCGCGCGCGGCGTGAATCGCGGCGGCAACACTGCTGGTCGCGACACCGGCGAGCACGGCGACGATGGCGACGACGAACACCAGTTCCACGAGGGTGAATCCGGTCTGTTGCGTGGTGCGGATGGTTTGCATGTCGATCTCCTGGCTCTCAGGGACGGGGACATGCTAGGGAGTTGCGCAAAATCGCTCCATCCACGGATTGCGCGTCGCCGTGTAGGAAAAGGCCCCAGGCGAGAGCGACATTCGTAGCTTCTGTCGGCGGCAGTGATGACCAACAGCGCAGTGGCAAGCTGCCGTGGAACCGGCGTCCTTGATCGAAGAGGTTCGTGCAGCTAAACTATGCGGCTCCGTGCCGGAGTAGCTCAGTTGGTAGAGCGGCGCATTCGTAATGCGTAGGTCGGGGGTTCGATTCCCTTCTCCGGCACCATCAGAATTTGCGACTCCCCGAGAGTCGGTCAGTACCCAAAGCCCGCTTTCCAGCGGGCTTTTTTTATGTGCAAACGCGCGGACGTGCCCGGGGCTGCCGCGACCATTTCGACCTGCCACGGGCAGCCACGCTTCGAATACCGCCATGGCAATGTCTTCTTCATCTGCAGACTTCCAAGTGGCCAACGTGACACTTTCGATACGTCATTCCTATGGAAGTTATCAGAAATGACAATTTGATCTATTGAAGGTGGCGCGCCAGACTGGACCTCGCATCAACTCTTGAGGAGAACCCCATGTCGTCCGAGTCGAAATGCCCGTTTCACCACACCGCTGGCGGCGGCGTGTCCAACCGCGATTGGTGGCCGCACCAGTTGAACCTGAGAATCCTGCAGCAACATCCGGCCGAGTCCGATCCGATGGGTGAGGACTTCGACTACGCGAAGGAATTCCAGAGCCTCGACTTGGCCGCGGTGAAGAAGGATCTCCTCGCCGTGATGACTGACTCGCAGGATTGGTGGCCGGCGGACTTCGGCCATTACGGTCCGCTCTTCATTCGCATGGCCTGGCACAGCGCCGGCACGTATCGCACCGCCGACGGCCGCGGCGGCGCCGGGTCGGGGCAGCAACGCTTCGCGCCGCTCAACAGTTGGCCGGACAACGTGAGCCTAGATAAAGCGCGCCGGCTGATCTGGCCGGTCAAGCAGAAATACGGCCGCAAGATTTCCTGGGCCGATCTGATCATTCTGACCGGCAACGTCGCGCTCGAATCGATGGGCTTCAAGACTTTCGGTTTCGGTGGCGGTCGCGTCGATGCCTGGGGGCCGGACGAAGATGTGTATTGGGGTGCAGAAACGACGTGGTTAGGCGACAAGCGCTACTCAGGCGATCGCGAGCTTGAGAATCCGCTGGCCGCCGTGCAGATGGGACTGATCTACGTGAACCCGGAAGGGCCGAACGGCAATCC
>Ga0070666_10000860_pt1 | contig 18398 bp, 11 predicted proteins | sample KBSS23metaG_FD_64677 | JGI IMG/M metagenome (GOLD analysis project Ga0070666, IMG submission 64677) | Switchgrass rhizosphere microbial communities from Kellogg Biological Station, Michigan, USA - KBS S2-3 metaG | ecosystem: Host-associated > Plants > Roots > Rhizosphere > Soil ... | reverse complement strand
CCTGTTCGGCGAGCTCGAGGCGGAGGCGAAGACCCTCCTCGACTCGGAGCTCGCCCGGATGAACCGGGGTCCGTCCCCGGTCTTCTCCCGCATCCTGCGCAAGAAGAAGGAGGAGCCGGAGACGGCGCCGAAGTTCGTCAGCGCCGAGGGGCGGTGGTCGGTCCGCTTCCAGGAGGACCCCAACGGCGTCCTGGAGCCGGGCGACGTGGAGGTGATCTCCGAGTTCGCCCGCCCCCCCGAGGCCGGCTACGGCGCGGGCTCGAAGACCCACCGCATCTCGACCACCCGCCGGCTCGGCCAGATGACCACCACCAAGCAGGACGCGGTGGCGGCCGACAACACGGTCGCGGCCTCCGGCCCCACCGGCTTCGCCCGCATCGTCTACAAGGACGACCGGGGGACCCACACCTTCCTGGTGACCAAGGACGAGATCGTGATCGGCCGCCAGGCGCCGGACGTCTGGGCCGACCTGTCGATCGACACCTCGCTCGACGTCTCCCGCGAGCACGCCCGGCTCCAGCGGACGGCCGAGGGGGCGTTCCGGATCAAGGACCTCTCCAAGCTGGGGACCACGGTCAACGGCGTCCCCCTCCCCCGGAGCCTGGAATCGGCGGAGAGCGGCGTGCGCGATCTCGACCGCTGGGAGGCGCTGCCGGACAAGGCGCGGATCGGCCTCGCCGGGGTGATCTACCTCGACTTCGAAAGGATCGCGACGACGTGACCACTCTCTACTACGCCCGCCTGGCCTTCCTGGCCGTCCTGGTGATCCTGGCCGTGGCCCTGCTGGCGCTCGCCTTCCGGGAGCGGAAGTAGATGGCCGCCGCGGGCGCGAAGACCCTGGCCGCGGCCGGCAGCGATCCCGGCCGGGCGCGCGACAACAACGAGGACCGGGTCCTCTGCGATCCCGAGCGGGGGATCTACGCGGTGATCGACGGCGTCGGCGGCGAGTCCGGCGGCGAGATCGCGGCGCAGACGGCGCTGGAGATCCTCCAGGCCCGTCTCTCCCGGCGCACCACGGATGCCCCCCGCCTGATCCGCGAAGCGATCGCGCTCGCCAACAAGCAGATCTGGGAGAAGGCGCAGGCCAACCCGGCCCTGGCCGGCATGGCCTGCGTGCTCACGGTGGCCGTGATCGACGGCGCGCAGGCCACCATCGGCCATGTCGGAGACAGCCGGCTGTATCTGCTGCGGTCCGGCGAGATCCGCAAGATCACCCGCGACCACTCCCCCGTCGGCTCCCGCGAGGACACCGGCGAGATCTCCGAGGCCGAGGCGATGAGCCATCCACGGCGGAACGAGATCTTCCGCGACGTGGGCTCGGCCCCTCACGAGCCGGACGAGGAGGGGTTCATCGACGTCACCCAGATCCGCTTCGAGCCGGACGCGGCGCTGCTGATCTGCAGCGACGGCCTCTCGGACCTGGTGACCTCGCAGGCGATCCTCTCGGCGGTGGCGGCCAACGCCGGGGACCCGCGCGGGGCGGTCAAGGCGCTGATCGACGCCGCCAACCAGGCCGGCGGCAAGGACAACGTGTCGGTGGTGCTGGTGGAGGGGGAGCGCTTCGCCGGCTCGCTCCGCAAGCCCCGGGCCGCGGCGGCCCCGGAGCCGGCGCGGCCGTCCCTGCGCGGCGCCGGGGTGGCCGCGGGCGCCCGCGGCGGCGGCTCGCGGTTCCTCGGCGCCTTCATCAGCCGGCCGGCCTGCCTGCTCTACGGCGCCATCCTCGGCGCGGTCGCCTTCGCCGCCTTCGGCCAGGGTCTGCTCCCGGGGGTCGCCGGCCCGCCGGCGCCGGCCGGAGCGCTCCAGGTAGGGGGCGAGGGGGGGATCGTCACCATTTCCGAGGCGCTCGCCCAGGCGAAGGACGGGCAGACCGTCGAAGTGAGCCCCGGCACCTACCGCGAGGCCGTCCAGCTCAAGAGCGGCGTGGCGCTGGTCAGCCGGGTGCCGCGGGGCGCGGTGATCCTCCCCCCCACCGGGAGCGGCGTTCCCGCGGTGACCGCCCAGGGGGTGGCCGGAGCCCGCCTGGAAGGGTTCCGGATCGCCGGGGACCCGCAATCCCCCTTGCAGGTGGGGGTGCGCCTGGCCGACTCGCGGGTCGAGGTCCTGGGGGTGGAGATCACCGGCGCCCAGACGGCGGCCATCGACGTGGCCGGGGGCGACCTGTCGACGATCCGCGGCAGCTTCCTCCACGAGAACCCGGGCGGCGGCCTGCTGATCGAGGAGCGCTCGGCGCCGCGGCTGCTCAACAACCTGATCGCCAACAACGGCCGGGCCCCGGGCGCCGCCCAGCGGCCGGGGATCGAGGTGCACGACGCGGCGCGGCCGGAGCTGGTGGAGAACCGCTTCGTGGGCAACGGCGGCGGCGGGGTGCTCCTCCCCTCGGCCGAGCGGCAGGAGGAGATCCTGGCCTGGAACACCTTCCCGGGAGCGGGCCGGGAGGCGGCGGTGCGGGTGACCGCGGCGGCCGCGGTCACCGCGCCGGTCCAGCCGCCGGCTCCCGCCCCGGCTCCCGCGGCAGCCCCGGCGGGACGGAGACGGCCCGGGCGATGATGACCGCGCAGCAGGTGGGCCGCTTCGAGCTTCGCGACTTCCTCGGCCGCGGCGCGATCGGCGACGTCTACCTCGCCTGGGATCCGGAGACGGAGCGCGAGGTGGCGCTCAAGGTGGTGCGCGCCAACCGCACCGATCCGGAGATGCTGCAGGCCGAGAAGAACGGCATCGCCCTCCAGAAGCAGCTCTCGACCGCGGCTCCCCAGGTGGCGGCGGTCTACGAGTGGGGGGAGGACGGCGCCTTCTTCTGGGTGGACATGGAGTACGTGGCCGGCAGCGACCTCTCGGAGCGGCTCTCCCGCGGTCCGCTGCCCGAGGACCGGGCCGCCTTCGTCGCCTGCCAGCTCTGCGACATGCTGGAGGTCTGCCACAACTTCTCGGCCGAGGTGGGCGGGCGGAAGGTCTACGGCATCGTCCACGGCGACATCAAGCCGGAGAACATCCGGCTCCAGGACGGCGACCGGGTGCGGGTGCTCGACTTCGGCATCGCCAAGCACCTGTCGCAGACCCGGCGGTTCACGGTCAACCTCTTCGGCAGCCTTCCCTACACTCCTCCCGAGCGGCTCGACCGCGGCGGCGTGGACCGCCACTCGGACCTCTGGGCGGTGGGGGTGGTGCTCTACATGATGGTGGCCGGGTACTCCCCTTTTCCGGGGGAAGATCCCGAGGAGGTGGAGGGGAAGATCCGCCGCGGCGATCCGCCGCAGCGGCTGCCGGACGGCGTCTCGCCGGCCTTGAGCCGGATCATCGAGAAGAGCCTGGCCTTCGCCGTGGTCGAGCGCTATGTGACCGCCGCCGAGATGAAGGCCGACCTGGAGGCCTGGAACGAGGGGAAGCCGCTGCCCAGCGAACAGCGGCGCGGCGGCGCGGTGACCGACGAGGACCTGAACTCCACCCGGCGCACCACGCGCTCCCTGGACGATTCGGGGCTTTCGGAGACCCGCCGCACGACCCCCACGCCGCCGCGGGACGCCGCGCTGGACGCCACCCGCCGCACCGGGGAGCTGCCCCTCGCGCCGGCGCCGGTCCCCGTTCCGATGCCGGCGATCCTGCCGCCCGAGCCGCCGCCGGCCCCGGCCCCGTCGCGCCGGCGGCGCTTCCCGCTGCGGGCCGCCGGGCTGCTCTTCCTGCTGGTGGGCTCGTTCCTGCTCGCCTCGCAGGTCTGGGTGCGCGGCGAGGCGGCCGCGATGAGCCGCGATCTGGCGACCCAGACCGCCCCCGACCTCGACGGCCTCTGGACCCGCTATCGCAAGGTGGCGCCGTTCGGCCTCCCCGGCTCAGGGCTGGGGGACGTGCGCGACGAGCTGCGGTCCGCCCTGGTGAAGTCGGCCGACCGCACCCTCGACGCCTACCGGGGGGACGACCCCAACTCCACGATCAAGGGCTGGCAGAAGGCCCACGACCGGCTCCAGGCGGCGGTCGACCTCAACCACCGGGACCGGCCGACGCGGGCCAAGATGCTCTACACCCAGGCGCACCTGGACCGCATCGCCTCGCAGAACCTGCGGGCCAAGGGCTCCAAGGACGAGGCCCGGCAGAAGGTGCGCGACGCCGTCGACGAGTTCGAGGACGCGGCCAAGCTGGCCCCCGACTGGCCGGACCCCTACCTGGGTCTCGCCCACGTCTACGCCTACGAGCAGTTCGATCTCCAGAAGCTCCAGGCCGCCCTCAACGACCTGGAGAAGCGCGGCTACGCCCCGGGCCGGCGGGAGAAGGCGATGCTCGCCGACGGCTACCGGATGGCCGCGGAGCAGGTCTTCTCCCAGGCCCGCGCCGCCCAGGGGACCGACCAGGAGACCGAGCTGCTGGAGAAGTCCCGCGACACCTTCACCCAGTCGATCAACCTCTACCGCGAGGCCGGCAACTTCGCCGGCGCCAAGGCCAACATGGCGACCGCGGCCCAGGAGCTGAAGGGCATTCTCGCCCGGCTGGAAGAGTTGGGAATCTGGTGATCCAATGGCCGTGACCCGCAGCACCGCCGCCGACCGGCGGCGGCAGGAAGCCTCCGCGTCCCCCAATTCAAAGGCAAATCCGGGATTCGCCGTGCAGGGGCTCCCCGGGGAGACCGCCCCCTCGCGCAATCTGGAGGGGTTGCTCCTGGCCGCCGCCGCGGCCGCCGTACTCCTCGGGCTGTTCCTGGTCTACCAGGCGACGGTGAAGCCGCTGGCGGAGATCGCGCCGCGGATCGCCTCGGGGGAGATCGTCAACCTGAACGACCTGCGGAGCGCCGAGCAGCTCCTGCCGGTGCTCGACGGACTCGACAGCTCGGCCGAGCGCGCCTTCGTGGCCCGCGAGATCTGGCAGCGGGCGCACGAGGGGGCGCTCCCCAACGTCGGCGAGATCGAGCGCATCCGCGTCCCCGCCGCCGAGATCGCGCAGGACCGGCGTCTCACCAGCCTGCGCGAGCGGCTGGAGGCCCGGCGCGCGGCGCGCGGCCAGGGCGCCGGGGACGAGATCTCCCTCCCCCTGCTCTCGCTCCAGCAGCTCCGCGCGGTCAAGCCCCGGCTCGTGGTGCGCACGCCCGCCCAGTTCCGCTCCTCCTTCTGGCTGTGGAGCGCCGTGTTCCTGCTCTCCTTCGCCGCCGTCCACCTCGCCTGGCGGCTGCGGCGGTTCGGGGGGGATCCGCTGATCCTGCCAGCCCTCCTGCTGCTGACCGGTCTCGGGCTCATCATGATGGTGAGCGTCCGCGATCCCCTGCGGGACATGCCGCTCTTCCGCACCTTCGCCGAGGGGGTGCTGTTCGGCGCCGCGCTCCTGCTGGCCGCCAGCCTGTTCGACTGGGAGCGCTCGCCGCTGCGGCGGATGAGCTTCCTGCCGCTGCTGGCGGCGCTGGGGCTCTCGGTGGTGCTGATCCTCTTCGGCAGCGGCCCCGGGGGGAGCGACGCCAAGGTGAACCTGTTCGGCTGGCAGCCGGTGGAGGCGATCAAGATCCTGGTCGTGCTCTTCCTGGCCGGCTACTTCTTCGACCGCTGGGAGTTCCTGCGCGAGCTGCCGGAGACCCGCGCCGGCCTGCCGCGGGCCCTGAGCATCCCCCGGCTCGAGTACCTGCTGCCGCCGATCCTGGCGATGGGGCTGGTGCTGACCTTCTTCTTCCTGCAGCGGGACCTCGGGCCGGCGCTGATCCTCTCCTTCCTCTTCCTGATCCTCTACTGCGTGGCGCGCGGCGGGCCGTGGATGGCGCTGGCGGGCACCCTCCTGCTGGTCGCCGCCTTCGCCGTGGCCTACAAGATCGGCTACCCCGCCACCGTGAGCGGGCGGCTCGACATGTGGCTCTCCCCCTGGGACAACTCCTTCCGCGGCGGCGACCACCTGGCGCAGGGGCTCTGGTCGATGGCTGGCGGGGCGCTCACCGGCACCGGCCTGGGGCTCGGCCAGCCGCAAAGGGTGCCGGAGATCCACACCGACCTGGTGCTGGCGGCGGTGGGCGAGCAGCTCGGCTTCCTGGGTCTCCTCGCCGTGGTCGCCCTCTACGCGCTGCTGGTCTGGCGTGGCTTCCGCGCCGCCTTCCGCGCCGCCTCGGTCTACGGCTTCTTCCTGGCGCTCGGGCTCTCGGTGCTGATCGCGGTGCAGATCCTGCTGATCGCCGGCGGCGTGCTCGGCGTGCTGCCGCTCTCGGGCGTGGTCTCCCCCTTCCTCAGCTTCGGACGCACGGCGATGCTCGCCAATTTCCTGCTGGTGGGTATGATCCTCGCCGTCTCGGCGCGGACCGGGGCCCCGGAGACCACCCGCCGCTTCCAGGGGGCCGCCCGCTGGGCCGGGGTGGGGCTCGCCGCCCTGCTCGCCCTGATCGTGCTCAAGGCGGGGCAGGTGCAGGTGCTCCAGGCCGACCGCTTCCTCACCCGCGGCGCCCTCACCCTCCAGGGGGACGGCTACCGGCGCTTCGCCTACAACCCGCGGCTGGTGGACATCGCCCAGTCGATCCCCCGCGGCGACATCCTGGACCGCAACGGCGTGCTGCTCGCCACCAGCGACCCGGCCCAGCTCGAGAAGAACCGGGCCGTGCTGACCCGCCTGGGGGCCGTGCTGCCGGCGAGCGGCGACCGGCCGGAGCGCGGAGTCCGCTACTACCCCTTCGGCGGCCGCACCTTCCATCTCCTGGGGGATCTCAACTCGCGGACCAACTGGGCGGCCAAGAACACCTCCTACGCCGAGCGGGACGCCAGCGTCCTCCTCCAGGGGTACGACGACTTCTCGGGATCGACCGAGGTCCGGCAGCCGGACGGCCGCATCACCCGCGAGCTGGAGCGGGACTACGGCGAGCTGGTCCCCCTGCTCCGCCACCGCTGGCAGCCGGAGCACCCGGCGGTCAAGAAGATCCTCGACCGCGACCGCACCCTGCGGATGACCGTCGACGTCCGCCTCCAGCTCCGGGCCGCCGAGACCCTGGCGAAGTATGCCGGCCAAGCGGGCTTCGGCGGCGCCGCGGTGGTGCTCGACCCGGCCTCGGGGGACCTCCTGGCCTCGGTGAGCTACCCCTGGCCCGAGCGGCTGCCGGTGCAGATCGCGAGCGGCGCCGGCGGCGACAACGCCAATCCGACCCTGATCGACCGCGCCCGCTACGGCATCTACCCTCCGGGCTCGACCTTCAAGATGGTCACCGCCATGGCGGCCCTGCGCAAGGATCCGAACCTGGCTCGCCAGACCTATGCCTGCCGGCTCCTGCCGGACGGCCGGGTGGGCAACAACGTGCGGGGGTGGGGGCGCCCCATCCGCGACGATCCCACCGACAGGTCCCCCCACGGGGACGTCGACCTGGAGAAGGGGATCGTGGTCTCCTGCAACGCCTACTTCGCCCAGCTCGGCACCTACGGGGTCGGGCCGGACGCGCTGCTGGAGACGGCGAAGGACCTCGGCATCTCGGTGGCGCGGCCGAACACGCCCAAGCAGCTCAAGGACGCCCTGCCCCAGGCCTCCTACGGCCAGGGGCAGGTGGTGGCGACCCCCTTCCAGATGGCCCGGGTGGCGGCGACGCTGGCCGCTGGCGGCGCGAGCCCTGAGGGGCGCTGGGTGCTGGGCCAGGGGAACAGCCGGCAGGCCGAACCCAAGAGGGTGCTGGAGCCGGCGCTCACCGCGGTGCTCGGCCGCGCCATGCGCCGGGTGGTGACCGAGGGGACCGCCGCCCGCTATCTCGCCGGGATCACCCCGGCGATCGCGGGCAAGACCGGCACCGCCGAGGTCAAGGACAAGGGGTCCCACTCCTGGTTCATCGGCTACGCTCCCTACGAGACGGCGGGAGGGCGGAAGATCGCCTTCGGGGTGATCGTCGAGCACGGCGGCTACGGCGGCCGGCTGGCCGCGCCGGCGGCGGGCGAGATCGTCCAGGCGGCCGCCCAGCTCGGCATCCTCCGGCAACCCACGCAGCAACCTTGACGACCGATTCGACGAGGACAGCCATGGACGACCTTCTCGGCAAGATGCGCGGCTGGCTCAAGCCCTGGATGACCGGCAGCTCCCCGCTGGAGATCCGGCGGGCCATCCTGGACGACGTGGAGTCGCGCGTGGTGGCGGTGGGCGAAGGGAAGCGGATCTTCCCCCACCAGCGGCTGCGGATCCACCTGCTGGTGCCCGATCCGGAGGAGCGGGTCCGCTTCGAGGCGGTGGTCCGCGAGGGGTGGGACCTGGAGCGGGAGATCTCCGAGCGCCTGGCCGAGCGCGGCTGCCCCCTTCCGGCCGGTTTCGGCGTCGAGGTGGCCTTCGACGAGGAGCCCCACCCCCGCTTCGGCGAGCGCCGCTTCTATGTCGAGTACCTCAACCGGGAGCCGGCCGCCGCCACGGCCGCTCCGTCCGCCGCGCCCGCGGCTCCGTCCTCTTCCGCCGCCGACGCCGGGGTGCGCCCTTCCCTGCGCCCTTCCCTGGAAGTCACCGTGCTCAAGGGGACCGCCACCCAGCGGGTCTACGAGATCGCCGGGCCCCGGGCCCTCCTCGGCCGCCTGGAGGAGGTGGTGGACGCCGACGGCCGGGTGCGCCGGCGCAACGACGTGGCCTTCCTGGAGGTCGGCGAGATCAACTCGACCGTCTCGCGCGAGCACGCCCGCATCGCCTGGGACCAGGAGACCGGCGGCTACTGGCTCCGGGCCGAGCAGAACGCCTCCGGCACGCGGATCTACCGCGACGGCCGCACCATCGACGTCAGCTCCCACGACCGCCGGGGAGTGCGCATCCAGCCGGGAGACGAGGTCTACCTGGGAAGAGCCTGCGTGAAGATCGCGTTCCGGGAGTAGAAAAGGGCCCGTGGGGCCGGAGGAAAGGCAAAGGCCCCACGGGGGTATGCGGATGGCTGATTGGTACAATAGGGCCAGGGACTGGTAAAGGTCCTCAACGCGGCGTAAAAACGCGCAAACGGCGTAACTTCTTTGTAAACGGAAACGGGGGCCGACGATCCCTCCCTTACACTCCCGTCGGCCATGAGGATCGCGGTTTTGGCCAAGCGCTTCACTCTCTGGGTCGGACTGGCGGCCGTTCTGGTGCCGTTGACGATCCTGCTCGCCCTCCAGTACCGCTGGCTGTGGGAGCTGGACAGCTTCTCCGAACGCGCCCACCGGGCCCAGGTCGAAAGCCTGCTCGAGGCGGTCTCCAAGAATGTCGAGTACTTCTATACCGACGCCGGCGAGGTGCTCGACCTGCAGCCCGCCGTGTTCACCCAGGGACAGCTCGAGCGCGCCGCCCATCTGTTCAAGAAGAAGGGGGTGCGGGGCGTCTCCCGCCTGTTCGTGATGAGCCTGCGCGACGAGGCCACCGAGCCCCTCTACTTCTCCCCCTCCTGCGCCTCGTTCGTGCCGCCGGACGGCTCGCCGGAGGCGCGCGCCATCTCGGTGGCCGTGGCTCCGTGGAAGGCGCTGCACCGCAAGGACGGCATCCTCGAGCGGGTGCGGCTGTTCGTGGAAGAGAAGGACCCCAATTTCCGTATCCTCCTCTACCCCATCACCGACGACTCCTCCCGGCTGGTCGGCCTGGCCGGCATGGTGCTCGACGAGGCCTACTTCCGCTCCCACGTGCTGCCGGCGGCCATCCGCAAGGCGCTGGCCGACTTCAGCGAGGGGGGGAGCGAGTACAAGCCGATCATCTCGGTCCAGGACGGCCAGGGGCAGGTCGTCTACGCCACCGACTCCTCCCAGGACCCCTGGAAGACCGAGGCCCGCCACCCCTTCGGCTTCGTCTTCACCGACTGGACCATCGAGCTCGCCAGCCGCCACGCCACCGCCGCCGACGTGGCGCGGCGCAACTTCGTGGTCAACATGGGCCTCTCGGTGGCGCTCTCGGCCGTCCTCCTCGCCGGGCTGGCCCTGGCGCTGCGCACCGCGTCGCGGGAGATGAAGCTCTCGCAGATGAAGAACGAGTTCGTTTCCAACGTCTCGCACGAGCTGCGCACCCCGCTCGCCTCCATCCGGGTCTTCGGCGAGTTCCTGCGGCTGGGCCGCTTCGGCGACATCGGCAAGGCCCGCGAGTACGGCGACTACATCGAGACCGAGAGCCGACGCCTGACCCAGCTCATCAACAACATCCTCGATTTCGCCAGCATCGAATCGGGGCACAAGACCTACCAGTTCGAGCGCCGCGACGTCCGCGAGGTCGTCTGCGAGACCCTGAAGACCTTCGAGGTCCGGGTCCGCCAGAGCGGCTTCCGCATCCGCCTCGAAGGGGCCGACGTCCCCCTGCCGGCGGCGCGGGTCGACGCCGGCGCCGTCGCCCAGTCGCTCTCGAACCTCCTCGACAACGCGGTCAAGTACTCGCCCGACGGCGGCGACATCACCGTGATCCTGCGGCGGGAGGACGACTTCATCGTCATCGCCGTCCGCGACCAGGGGATCGGCATCCCGCGCGACGAGCAGAGCAAGATCTTCGACCGCTTCCACCGCGTGAGCACCGGCCTGGTGCACGACGTCAAAGGGAGCGGTCTCGGGCTCGCCATCGTCCAGCACATCGTGGAGGCTCACCACGGCCGGGTGGCCGTCGAGAGCCGCCCGGACGAGGGCAGCACCTTCTCCATCTACCTGCCGGTCGACGCCCCCGAGCCCGCCGGCCCCAAAGCCCTGGCCGCCACCGGATCGCGCGAGCGGCCGACCGAGGCATGAAGCCGATGAACAAAGTCCTGATCGTAGAAGACGACGACGCCATGTCCATCGCCCTGCGCGATGGTTTCCAGTACGAGGGCTACTCGGTGACGGTGGCCAAGGACGGCGAGACCGGCCTGCAGCTCGCCACCGGCGAGGAGTCGCCCGACCTCATCCTCCTGGACGTCATGCTGCCCAAGATGACCGGCCTGGACATCTGCAAGCACCTCCGGGGGACCGGCAGCGACGTGCCGATCATCATGCTGACCGCCCGCGGCCAGGAGATCGACAAGGTCCTCGGGCTGAAGCTAGGGGCGGACGACTACATCACCAAGCCCTTCGGCTTCATGGAGCTGCTGGCCCGCGCCGAGGCCGTGCTCCGGCGCACCCGCGGGACGGCCACGGCGCCCACCGGGCCGCCGGAGACCTACCGCTTCGGCGACATCTCGGTCGACTTCAAGCGGCACGAGGCGAAGCGGGGGGACCAGCCCATCGACCTCTCCCCCCGCGAGTTCCAGCTCCTGGGCTTCTTCATCCAGCACCGCGGGGAGGTCATCACCCGCGAAAAGCTCCTCGACACCGTCTGGGACTACAACGCCATCCCCTTCACCCGGACGGTGGACATGCACATCGCCAAGCTGCGCAAGAAGATCGAGGACAACCCCTCCGACCCCCGCCACATCGTGACCGTCCATCGCCTGGGATACAAATTTACCGGATAGACACCACCTGGGTGGTTTCTTGTCACTCTTTGGTCCTGTCCGGCACTGATACAGGTTAAGGGGGTCCTGCCCTTGCGGTGGATGAGATGCGGGGGTACTCTGATGGCAGGCCTCTAATTCCGTCTGAAAGTTGCGTTTGCCGTGGTGAGGAGATCGGCTCCTTGCCACGTTAAGGAGGGATCTTCGATGTCTCGACCCACTGTCCGTCGCCTGACAGCCGGTATCGTCCTGCTCACAGTCCTATGCTTCGCCCTGCCGGCCATGGCTGCCACTGGCCGCCGACAGGACAAGGCTCCCGCCGCTTCATCGAGTCTTCTTGGCCAATTGCTGAGCTGGCTTGAGGGTCTCTGGTCAACCCCGGACACCCAGGGCCAACCGGCCCCCACGAAGACGATCGGTTTCACCGTCCCTTCCGGAGCGACCGACCAGTTGCCCGTTGCGAACTCGGACCATAGCGGCCTGATTGATCCCAACGGCTAGAGTCGGCCGGATCGCGCTGGCTGGGGTACCTCTTCACCCGGGAGTTGCGAGACACCGACATCGATCTGTGCGACAATTACGAGACATCTTTTTTAACTCAGGGAGGGATTTGAATGGCCAGAGGAGGACAACGAGGCGAACGTCACCCTAGTGCCGCCGAGTTGGATCGGTTCCTGCTCGGCGAGATGGCGCCAGGTCAGGCGGCGCCTGTGATCTCCCATCTGTTGAGCGGCTGTCAGCAGTGCCGCAGGGCCATGGCGCCTCTCGCTTCGGTCGTCTTCGCCACAGGTCCAGTCGCACCCGAAGAGGCTCCGAGTTCCGGTACGGAATACGATTTCCCGATGTTCAAGGCGTTTGCGGCCGCCCGCCGCTTCGCAGCGTCCACTTCGGACGACGGGGGCGCGGAGCGCGGAGCCGGACCGCTCGCGCCGGTATCCTCTCCAGTGCATCTGGAGGTTCTCGCCCCCCAGCAGACAAGCCGCGGGGACATGGGTCCTTGCGAGGCTCTCTTGGAGCGCAGCCGGAATCTTCGATACAGCGATCCAGAAGGGATGGTTCTATCCGCCTCGCTCGCGGTCACTCTTGCCAAGAGGCTGACCTCAGAGTGGGAGAGCTCCGCAGAGTTTCTGGACCTGGAGGCCCGTGCCTGGGCCGAGCTTGGCAACGCTCATCGCGTTGCAGACGACCTGATGGCTGCGGAGGCCGCTCTGGCGCACGCGCTGGCCCGTTCGGGACAAGGCACTGGAGACCCCCTGCTTCTGGCCCGTATCATGGATCTAACCGCCTCCCTGTATATCGACCAGCGCCGGTTCGATGAGGCTCGCCAGCTCCTCGATAGCGTCTATGCCATCTACCAGCACCTGGGAGATGCTCAGGCGGCGGCACGTACCTTTATCAGCAGGGGCTTGGCTTCGAACCGCGCCTTCGATCCCGAGGAGGCGATCGGATTCCTTGCCGAAGGTATTCGGCAGATCGACCCGGCACACGATCCCAAGCTGGTTCTCGCGGCGGTTCACGGCCTGCTCTGGTCTTTGGTTGATGCTGGCCGGGACGCCCAGGCGGACTGGCTCCTTTCACAGGCTCGTCCCCTATATGAAGCGCACGGCGAGCGCTTCGACCGACTTCCGCAACTCTGGCTGGAGGGCAGGATCGCCTGCCATCTCGGTCAGGACGAGAAGGCGGAGAGCATCCTTCTGCGGGTTCGCGAAGAGTACCGTGAGGCCGACATCGCCTACGACGTTGCGCTGGTCTCCCTCGATCTTGCCACCCTGTGGTTGCGTCAGGGGAGGACCACGGAGATCAAGGCTCTCCTCGACGAGACGATCGCCATCCTGAAGGCCCGCAACCTGCAGCGGGAGGCGCTCGGCGCTCTCCTGATGCTCAGGAAGGCGTTCGAGACGGATCAGGCGAACGCTGCCCTGCTCCAGACCGCAGCCACCGAGCTCTGGCGCCTCGAGCGCTCCCCGCTCCGCCGGGGCCGCGTCTCGAGCTAGCTTTTCCTCGGTTTTCCGCCACCGCCCCGGGGCTTGCCACCCCGGGGTTTGGTGTTTTCAGGGGGGGTGATGTCCGCCGGCGCGGGCGGATCGCCCGCGGGGGATTCCGATCCGGGGGCCCCGGCCAGGGCGGCGCGGACGGCGTTCTGGATCATCCGCTCCAGGTCCTGGGGATCGAGCGCCGGCTTGGGCGGCGGCGCGGGCTGGGCTCCGAACCCCAGTTTCTGAAAGCGGCGCAGAAATTCCTCCATCACCACCGCGTCCGTAGAGGGCCGGTTCTCCGGATAGAGGGTCTGGAAGAAGACGCTCGGCTCCACCTCCAGGGCCCGCAGGACCGCCAGGATGTGCCGGAACTTCAGCTCCATCCGCCCGGTGAGCACCTGGCTCACGTATCCCGGTCCCGCGCCCAGCCTCTGGTCCAGATCCTTCCGGGTCAGACCGGCCGCCTGCATGACCGTCTCCAGCAACTTCGTCGCCCGCCGCACCTCGTCATCGATTGTCATGCCTTGAGCCTACTACAACACTGAATTCCGCCAAAGAGGTAAATCCCCTGGGCGTCGATGAAATGGAAGGGATCTTCCCCGCCACTCAATTTTTGGGACAGAATATAATTATAGCACTCCCAATCAATCGACGTTCTCAAATGAACGGAAGGGCTCCTGGATGAGAAAGCTCCCGCGCCTCGCAACTCTCGCTTGTACCCTCTTCCTGGGACGCTCCCTCGCCGTGGAGGCCCAGTCGGCCGTCCTGCTGCGGGACATCGGCCAGAGCACCAGCGGTTTCGGGGAATCCTCGGGTCCCCGTCAATTGACTCCGCTGGACGACAAGGTGGTCTTCATCGCCGGGGAGAGCGACTCGGGCGGGGAGCCCTGGATCAGCGACGGCACGGCCCTGGGGACCCGGATGCTGGCCGACGTCTGCCCGGGCTCGTGTGGCGAGAATCCGGCCCTCCTGGGCGTCGCCGGGCACACCGTCTTCTGGCTCGGCGTGGAGGAGCCCTATGGCGCCTCCCACCTCTGGAGATCGGACGGCACGCAGGCCGGCTCCTACCGGCTGGGCGACGAGATGACCCGGGCCGGGACAGGCAATTTCAGGAACCCGTCGGCCGCCATCGGCGGCGGGGCGCTCTACTTCGTCGGCTGCACCGAGGCGCAGGGCTGCGAGCCCTGGCGGAGCGACGGCACCCGGGAGGGGACGCGCCTGGTCGCGGACATCTGGCCGGGCAGCGCCGACGGCTCCCCCGGGGAGATGACCTGGGTGGCGGGCCGGATCTTCTTCGTCGCTTCGAACAGCTACTACACCGCGCCCTCCCTCTGGGCCAGCGACGGCACGGCCGCGGGCACCGTCTCCCTGGGCAAGTTCAAGTCGATCCACCACCTGACCGCCGCCGGGAACCGGCTCTTCTTCTTCGGCGGGACCGGCGACGAGCAGGAGCTCTGGACGAGCGACGGCACGGCCGCGGGCACCCGGGCGGTCAGCGCCTTCCACGCCGCGCAGCCGTTCGCCAGCGCCGACTACTTTCCGCTCCCCCTGGCGGTGGGCGACCACGTGTACTTCCAGGCGATGGAGGACCGTCAGGGGATCGAGCTCTGGCGCGGCGGCGCCTCGGGAGTGACCCGGGTGAGCGACCTGGTCTCGTCCTCGCCGTTCCCCAACTCGGGGCGGATCGAAGGTCTCCTGCAGGAGACGGCCGCCGGCCGCTTCGCGTTCCTGGCCCGGAAGGACGGTTCCGATCAGCGCATCTACCTCTATGGAGGGTCGGGTTCCTCCTCCGTCTCCCTGATGACGGTCTGCTCCGAGAGCTGCGACCTGTTCGCGGGCCAGAACCTCGGCCTGGCGAAGGCCGGCTCCCGGGCGGTCTTCCGGGCCGGCAGCTACAACCAGGGCGCGCTCTGGAGCACGGACGGCACCTCCTCGGGCACCGTCCGGCTGACTCCCGCCTCGCTGAACGTCGCCACCCGGCCGGTTTCCGGCGGCGGCTCCCTGGCGTACTTCTGGGCCTCTGTCGGCTCGTCGAAACTCGGCCTCTGGAGCACGGACGGCACCGTCGCGGGGACGAAGCAGATCGCCTGGGGCGTCGGAGGCCTTTCGTCCTCGTCCTACGGCCTGCCCGATGTGGCGGCCGTGGGGAGCCGCGTCTTCTTCCGCAGCGGCGATACCGAATCCGGCGACGAGCTCCGGGTGACCGACGGCACCCGTGAAGGGGACCATCTCGTGCTCGACGTGGCGCGCAACGAGGCGGACTCGAACCCGCAGGAGCTGGTGGCGCTGGGCGACCGGATCTTCTTCAGCGACTGCGGGGTCTGGCAGAGCGCGGGGACCCCGGAGAGCACGCAGTCGGTCGTGCTCGACAACTTCTGCGCTCCCCCCGGCTCGGCGCAGATGAACACGGCGCTCACCCCGGTTGGCAACCTGCTGTTCTTCCTGCGCGGCTATCCCTACCAGGCGCTCTGGCGCTCCGACGGCACGGAGGCCGGCACCTTCCCGCTCACCACCTCCGACGTGGTGGTCTCCGGCCCCGTGGCCTTCCAGGGGAAGCTCTACTTCGTGGCCAACCGCTCGAACGCCCGGCCGGAGATCTGGAGCAGCGACGGCACGGTGGCGGGCACGGCCAAGGCGTTCGACATGCCGCAGCCCCTGGACATCCGGGGCTCGCTCTATTCCTCCGGTTCCCATCTCTACTTCAACGTCAACAGCCAGACCTGGTGGATCAGCGACGGCACGACCGCCGGGACCCGTCAGCTCTCTCTGGACCCAACCGTCTACGGCCGCCTGGAGCGTTTCGTCTCCCTGGGAGGCGTCACGTACTTTCAGGGAGACGGCCATCTGGTGCGATCGGACGGCACGCCGGCGGGCACCACCGTGGTCCAGCTCTCCCCCGACGGATCGATCTTCAACGTCCAGGACCTCACCCTGTTCCACGGCGCGCTCTACTTCATCGCCGGCGCGGGCTACTACCAGCGGGCTCTCTTCCGGTCCGACGGCACGACCGGCGGGACGGTGGAGATCCACAGATTCGAGGACCCGCAGCACTCCCAGGCCAGCCATCTCACGGTCTTCCAGGACCAGCTCTTCTTCGCCGCGGACGACGGCGAGCACGGCTTCGAGATCTGGAAGAGCGACGGCACTTCCGCGGGGACCGTCCTGCTGAAGGACGTCGCGCCCGGGCCGGTCGGCTCGCACCCGGAGGGGTTCGCCCCGGCCGGCGACCGGCTCTACTTCGTGGCCGGGGAGAGCGTTCACGGCCGCGAGCTGTGGAAGACGGACGGCACGAGCGCCGGCACGGAGCTGGCCCAGGACCTCCGGCCTCTGGGCGAGTCCTCCAATCCCGGCCAGCCCGTGGCGGCCGGCGGCCACCTCTTCTTCAGCGCCGACGACGGCCTCTGGGGGCGCGAGCTCTGGGCGCTGCCGCTGGGCGCCGCGGTCTGCCAGCCGTCCGACGCCAGCCTCTGCCTGAACGGGGGGCGCTTCCGGGTGGAGGCCCGCTGGCAGGACTTCTCCGGCAACTACGGGATGGGGCACGCGGTCGCCCTCACCCCCGACACCGGCTACTTCTGGTTCTTCGATCCCAAGAACGTGGAGACCATCCTCAAGGTGCTGGACGGCCAGGGGGTCAACCAGCACTACTGGGTCTTCTACGGCGGGCTCTCCAACCTGGAGTACGAGCTGACGGTCACCGACACCCGCACGGGTCTGGCGCGGCGGTACTTCAACCTGCCGGGGCAGTTCGCCAGCGTGGGGGACACGCAGGGGTTCGGCCCCCTGGGCGCCTACAAGTCGCGGACCGTGGCCGCGGCCTCGCCGCCGCCGGTGGTCTCCGAGCGGTTCGACGCCGCCGCGGCGACCGGCGTCTGCGTGCCGGGCCCCGACCGCCTCTGCCTGAACGACGGCCGCTTCTCCGTGCAGGCCGAGTGGAAGGACTTCTCCGGCCACGCCGGCGCCGGCACCGCCGTGGGGCTCACCGGCGACACCGGCTACTTCTGGTTCTTCGATTCCTCCAACGTGGAGGTGGTGCTCAAGGTGCTCGACGGCCGGCCGGTGAACGGCAAGTTCTGGGTCTACTACGGCGCGCTATCGAACGTGGAGTACACGCTCACGGTGACCGACACGATGACCGGCAAGGTGAAGGTCTACGCCAATCCCCCGGGCCGGTTCGCCAGCGCGGGGGACAGCTCGGCCTTCTGACCGGGTGCCTGGAAATTCGATCGCGACGCCCTCTGCCCGGGCATGAATGCCCGGGCTAAGAACAGCGCCGGATGAATCCGGCTTCAAGTCCCCTTCAGGGGGCGCTGTTCCTAGCCCGGCGATTTATCGCCGGGCGGGAGAGGCGGCGGCCGCTTCAGGAGGCGGCGCGGACCTCGCGCAGGAGGACCTCGCCGACGACCTCGCGGCGCCAGCCGTCGAGCTCGCGGGGGAGGCGGGGCTCCGGGCCCTGGTTGAGCCGCAGCAGGGCGTCCAGGGTCCGGCGGGGGGCGAGGACCTCGGGGGGGACGTTCAGCTCGGCGGCGCGCTCCTTCACCTTGTCGCGCAGGCGGTTCTCCATCTCCCGCTGGGCCGGCGAGAAGGGCTTGCCCGCGATCCGCGGCGGCAGGTCGGACTCAGGGGTCTCCTCGGCCTGCTGGACCAGCGCGAGCCAGGTCTCGGCGTCCCGGGCCCCCTGGCGCTGATCGTAGGCAGGGAGCTTCTGGAGGTCCTTCAGCAGCTTGGGCCGGCGGATGGCGAGGTCGAGGAGCAGGGGCTCCTTGAGGACGAAGTTGCGGGGCAGGTCGCGCCGCCGCGCCTCGCGGTCGCGCCAGGCCGCCAGGATGCGGAGCGCGCCGAGCTGGCGGCGGTCGAGCCGGCCGGCCCCCTTGATGCGGAGGTAGGCCCCCTCGTCGTCCTCCTGGAAACGGGAGGTGTCGAGCAGGGCGGCGGAATCCTCGAAGACCCAGGAGAGGCGGCCCAGCCCCTCCAGCTCGGCGACCAGCCGCTCGTAGAGGGGGAGGAGGAAGGCCACGTCCTCGGCGGCGTAGGCGAGTTGGCCGGCGGAGAGGGGGCGGGCCATCCAGTCGGTGCGGGTCTCCTCCTTGGCCAGCTCGACGCCGAGGTAGGCCGCCACCAGCTTC